>JAABUO010010862.1_pt1 | contig 10036 bp, 15 predicted proteins | sample 5559291 | NCBI WGS metagenome assembly JAABUO01 (sample SAMN10711878, study PRJNA513372) | rock metagenome | isolation source: Antarctica rocks | place: Antarctica: Victoria Land, Finger Mt sud
ACATCACCATGTACCTCACATACTTGTGCACATAGTCTTGAGTAGGTTCATTGCATACAAGTTTGCTGTTGCAGCTGATGGTCTTCATGCTGAAGTGCACAATTGCCTGCGCAGCTATTAGTGACTATGCTGAAAGCGCGCATGCCCCTGCCCTCTGGATGACGCCATTGCTGTCAAAGGGTCAAACACAACTAATTGCCAATGCACTGGTGCTTTGTGATTGAACATGGTGATTGTTGAGACACCCTGGAAGGTCTAAAGCTCACAACCGGAGCGGTTTGCATGTTGTGTTGATATGTTATATTTGAGGTGACAATACTGTCATGCATGATGCAAAAGACTTAGTATTATATGACCTGAAATAGGGCTGCAAGAGGCGCAGCATCGACATATACCGGCTTCTCATCCTTCTCTCCCTTGCCCTTGCCCTCCTTACTGCCCCTGGCAGCCTTGTCCTCGTCATCACCAGACAGAGCAAACTCATCCGAGTGAGCGTTCTCGTGGCGACCTGAGCGCTGAGCCTGCTTCTCCTCCAGCCGCTTCTGGTGCTTGGCAACTTCTTCTTCATCTACTGGCAGAGGTTCACCATTGTCCAGTATCACAGGGGCGGGCTCTTTGGACTTGGGGGACCCCATGACGCGCCCGTCACCAACCCTGGGCTGATGCTGCTCTTCTTCTGCTTTGGCCCTGCACAGCAAATACTTGTCGACAGTGAGTCGTGTCCACACATTCCCTTCTAGCCAAGCTTTTTATTTTAGTCATGTGAATAACTTCTATTGCTGGCTGAAGACATGTGCCACACACACATCTAGCGATTGCTGGCATGTGTAGTAATTGTTATTACTATTGTTACTGGCTTGATATCATCACATTGGTGAGCATGGTGTTGTTTGTCAAGAATTTGAAGCAGGCTTTGAATATTATGGTTGACCATCACAGTGATCAACCATAATATATTCCCTTTGAGTTTCAAAATTTACAAGTACGATTTGTTCATATTTGTCTGTGTATTATGTTGATTCGATCACCCATATTCTGCTACACTATGTACATCATGTATACTGTGTGATATCCTCTAAATGTGTGTATATATACCTTTCTGAGCACTGCTCTAATGAAAATATACATGTAACACATCCTGTCTGATATACCTTGTATGTACACAGTACTGAGAACTGCCCTACCTGCGCTGCTCTTCCTTCTCTTGAAGACGCCGTTGGTGCTTGTCGATGGCATCCAAATCCAGATCCCCAGAAGGCAATCCCTCTGGAGCAGGCTCTTTGGAGTCTGGGGAACCCAGCTTGCGTCCGTCACCTGTGCGAGGCTGATGCTGCTGCTCTTCTGTGCTATGGTCATATGACTGATGCTGGGACTGCTTTGCATGCTGCTCAAGACGCTGTTGGTGCTTGGCAACAGCTGCCTCATCAAAGGGCGTGGCTTCGCCATTTGCTAGCAGCTCAGGTTCAGGCTCCTTGGAATCTGGGAATCCCAGGATCCTGCCATCCCCAGCGTTTGGCTGATGCTGCTCATCTGTTGCTCCTCTTCTCTGCTGTAGACGCTGCTGGTGCGTATCAACAGCATTAACATCTAGCGGGATGGGTTCACCTGAGACAGAAGTGCAAGCAGAATGAGAGAAATCATTTGTATTTTGGGTGCCTTATTACAAAAAATGGGGGAAAAGTAAAAGATAAAAAACCATGTTCGATCCTTAGCCAAAACACAAAAAAACATCAACCACCACCGCAGCCTAGCTGTTTGGAAGGCCTTGGTCAGGCCGGGACGTCCATATGTGACCAGGTTCTTTGTCGAAGAATCCACACTGGGTATAATGTTTTAAATTATAGTAGTGATGATGACAATGACAATGACAATGACAATGACAATGACAATGACAATGACAATGACAATGACAATGATACCAACAATGAGAACAAGAACAATATTGATAATGGTCCATGGCAAAAATAAACAATAGCCATGATGACACTTACATGTTCCAGCAAATACTAGGTGTGTGTGCGGCTCTGGTGTTGTCTTGCCAGGCTGGCTTGTTTGGTATGATTGGCTCATGCTCGTTTGTCCATGGTTGCAAATCAAAAGACTGGGGTTATACAACAAAGCTGTGTGGCACAGCACAAAGGCAAAGGCTCAGCTGCTGGACCATTGCACTCAGAGGCGTCTTTCCACAGGTTGCTTTATCGTTTCTGAATTTTAGATAGTTTAGTGCCCTCATTGTGGGGTTATGGGCTGTGTAGGGTAGGGTAGGGTAGTAGAAACCCTGGACGGACTTTATTTGTGGGGGTAAGGCTTATGTAAGGTAGGGTAGTGGAAACCTAAGGGGATAAGGGTTGCGTCGGACAGGGTAGTAAAAACCTAGGCGGACTTTGCCCTCCAGTCATGTGGAAATTGAACTTAACGTGGGGTATTGTTTCTGATGGAAAGAGGTTTTAGGACAGACGCAGTGAGGATCCAAAGAACGCCAACAGGTATTGAAGGTAGCAAAGGCAATGGCAAGCATTGCTGCATTGCGGCTCACAGTTGCTCTGACTCGTTCACAATTCGAATCTGTACCATAAACCCTACGTCCCAAGTCTGCACCCAATAAACAGACTGAGAAGCAAACAGCAGCCTGGTACTAGCGCACAAGTCGAGAAACAGTGACTTGTGCGCTAGTAATAGCTTGCCAGAGAGGGTGTATGCGCTTGTCATGGACTCTGAAACATTGACCCTCTCATTTATCTACTACCTATGTATTCGCTTAGCACATTAATCATGTTTCACTGATTAATGACCATCCAGCATGTGTCTTTCCTAAGGCATCGATGCAGCAAGTACTGGTAGCATAGGTGTCCGCTGGTTCCAAAGTGGACTACCAACAGGTCTTTTGGTTGAAAGGCTGTGTAGGTTTTTGCAACATAGACCCTGACCCATACCTTGCATTGTGAACACATGACCCTTGTCATGCTTGTTTGATTGATTGATTGTAGCATGATGGACTGCAACCTCAATTCATGAAGGTCAAGGACGCAGAAATCCACCTGAGCTTCATAGTGGGTTCATAACACTTTTGACCACCGCAGACAATCCATGGGAGAGTGATCAAAGACAATGACCGAAACAAATTTGAGATTTGGAAACATCTGGACAGTAGCCTCATCATCACAGGCCTTGAAGAAGCAATGGATCTAGTCAGAAACGAAATGCTAGATATGGTGCACTGTGATTTGATGCTTGAAGAGTGAAACAGGGGTGGTGCAAGTGTGGGGTGCCCAGCAAGGGAGCTGAGTCATAGTCACAACTGCTTAAACTCATCCTGATACAGGATATTAACGCCTCACTCACTCAGTTTAAAGTGTGTTTCTAAAATAATCAGTAGTAACAGTATGTATTTATTTGTGTCTTGAAAAACAGGAACGAGCTAAAGTACTGGGGTTCACTTTTTCTGCCACTTTCTGGTGCTTTGATGGTATATGCTCCAACACCCCAATCAGTCAATACACAACCAGTCCAATTTGGTATCTGATTTCAACAAGTGAAGGCCATCAAGGCAATAAGCTGTACATTTACCTTCGGGACCCTGCTGCTCGGGCTCAGGTTCCTTGGAACTTGGGGATCCCAGAATCCTACCATCCCCAGCATTGGGCTGGTGCTGCTCATCTTTTCCTCCTCCTCCTCCTCCTCTTCCCTTTGTGCGCTGGTCTAAGCGCTGCTGGTGCTTGTGGACAGCATCCATGTCTAGTGGAATGGGTTCGCCTGTACAATAGCATATCAAACCCTATAGACAATTTTTGAGTTCTGTTTACAGAGGCTTTAGACAACACAATGCAGACAGTGTCACTTGCTGACAGCACCACACTTGCGTCAGACATGGTCTGGGTCATAGTTCCTTGATGAGTAAGTTGTTAATGAACTATGATACAGACTTTGTGTTCATGACAGCTACCCCGATCCTAGTCAGCACACCAGCTGGTGCAAAACAGGGCTCTTTTTCCAATCAAAACGACACCACCTCGGTAAGGAATTGCGCTTGATGTCACGCCACACAAGCCTGCTTTGAAGCGTTAACAACTGACACTGTTTTCAAAATCCTAGAGGGTCCTTAGAGGTCTCCACCTTCTGGATCATCCAGCTGTTCCGGATCCGGCTCTCTTGAATCTGGGGATCCGAAGATTCTACCATCCCCAGAATTGGGCTGGTGCTGCTCCCTCCCTGCCGGCAGGCCATAGGGGGCATAATAATAATATGCACCAAGGCCCACAAGAGCGGCAGTGAGCAGCCTGACATCAATGGGGGCATAGGGATGCAGCCTCCATTTGTTTCTGCCCCCTGCAGGAAGAAGAGCGGCTTAGCCATCAGCGACGGGAGGAAGAAGAGCAGCGTGGCCATCAGCAGAAGGAAGAAGACAAAGGGCAGGAGACCGTCAGCTGAGCATGAGTCAGAGTCCCCTGTTGTTCACCACAGGCAGTGGGAATTGACAGCCCTGGGACATGCACATCACTGAAGCAGGAACAGAAAGGATTTGCCGGTGAGACAGAAAGATGTGACACGTATAGTCACGGCAACTTTGCAATGACATGGGCTGCGCAGGGTTTAGACACACGGTCCTGGAATGCACAGCCGGGTGTAGTGTGACTAGTGTGAATAAAAGCATGCAATGTCTATGCCTAACAGCGCCATGTGTTCAGTAACTTGCTGGTTTTACAATTTTGCTATTTGTAAGGACTTATTTGACAGTTTGTGATGGCTTGACAGCTTTGCACCTTGCAAGAGAGTGCATTGAACCACATTGGTCCCTGTTGAGATGCAGGATTGATTGCTGGTACATCACGCAGTGACGACGCAATCAATAACAACAAGATAAATACTGTATATACCAGTATCTTTCTTCTTTGTGGTTATACAGAAGGTGTACCTGGCAAGGGCTCTGGTGGGGGTCTGCCTGAGGGGGGTGGGCCTGATGGGGGCCCACTGCCAGCAGAAGAAGAGCTGATTCCAGCTGTTGGTGGGTAAGCGGGCCCTGCATCCACATGCCCTAGGGTTGATCATACAAATGAGACATAAGGTTTAGGGTTTGAGGGGCTCTGGGGTTTATCATACAAATGACACATAGGGTTGAGGTTTAGGCTTTAGTCCAGGGGGGCTGGGCTTAGGCTCAGGCAGTGTATGGTAGGCAGACTATGTTAGTTTCCCATTGGACAGGATTTGACAAACAGTACATGATACAATGAGCCTTTTGGTATTCACCCATTGCGTAGGATATGACAAAGAGCAGACACGATGAGGAATGCTGTCGCAAAGTGGGACATCTGTAATGCAATGGTCCAAGGATTCTGCTGACGAACATGTCTGCTGGGTGCAAGACAATGATAACAGAAGACATGCCAATTACATGCTGGTGTTCGTTGGACTAGGTCGTTGAGTGAAGATGTGACCATTTGAGTGATGAGTGGTTGCGTGACATGCTGCTTGCCAAAAAGCCGCTTCTGTCACACTCAGCATGACAAGCAATCAGAAGCCATTAGGGCCAGCCCAATTGAATGCATGATTCCATGCATAAATGGAACAAAGCTGTCTAAATGTCACAAAGATTGATTGGTAACAGCTCAGCACTCAACGCTGACTGTACTTTCCACAGTCTGATCAGCGTCCCAGGCAAGAGTCCACACACATTAAATCTAAGAAGCAAAAGGTGCGCTTGTAAAGTTAACGCATGAACCCACCTGCTTGCTCAACACTAGATTTGCTGGTAGATGCGCTGCCTCCAGTTGTGTTGATGGGAGCTGTGGCACCCATGGGTTTGTAGGCATGGGTGCTGGGGGCCTCAGAGGGGGTACTCCTGGACGGGCCCTGCTGAGCTGTTGAAGTAGAAGCTGATGGGGCAGTGCCAGAACTGCCCTGCTGAGGCTTCGCAGAAGAAGAGGAAGAGGTAGAAGCTGAGGTGCCAGCTGTTGGTGGGTACGCATGATTTCCTGCCGAACCTGAAGTAGGTGCACTAGACCTGTCTGTGCTGCTGCCTGCTGTGTTGATCTTTGCATCCTTGCCTATGGGCTTGTATGCATGATTGCCAGCAGCCTGTGATGTGGAAGTCCCAACAGCGCTTTGGGTATTGCTCGGCGCCTCAGCACTGGAGGACGGCTGTGATGGCTTCACAGGAGCTGAAGTGCCAGCTGATGGTGGGTATGCAAGGTTGCCTGGATTGGCAGCAGTAGCACCTCCTGAAGAGTTGCTAGTGCCAGGCTTTGCTGCTGCGCCCGGCTCTTGCAGAGTTGGATACCTCCCAGATCCCTGCATGCATTGCAGCAGCAAAGTGATTGTCTGGCAAGCTGGACCTGGTGGATACAGCAGCCGATGGTGCAAAGAGCTGTTGGAGGTGTGCTAGCTGCTTTACCTTGCGTTCTGCTGCATATCTCCGTAACAAAGTGCACGCATACGACTGTATTGGTCCGGGCCGTAGCGGACCACGTTGCATGATGGTGCTCGCAGGACTGACGCCTGCTATGCGAACTGTAAGTCCTGATGGTTGGTGGCCTCAGGACACGCTGAAGCACTGATGTCCCTTGGTGTGGCTGCTCGTATGCTTGTTGTGTACTAATGCAGGATACTACTAGGCATGCGATGCAAGGGGTCGTTCGATCGCGCCGGATCCGCTGCAGATGCATGCAGCATGCAAGTCACTGTGAACCCTACAGAGAATTTGGCAGCGTGCGCGCCAAACCCAACACCGAAATGCCCGAAACCCTACCAAAATTGGCTTTGCCACCTCCAAACCTGATACATTTAGGCAGTGCACCAATGACAAATAGTGATTCGTGTATACATATGATGCAAAGACACCAACAAATATGTATCCCAGCAAAAGCTTCGTTCACAAACTTCCCAACAACTTCATCGTCTTCCTAGATCTAGAACAATTCTGAAACAATGCAGCAGGACCTGCATCACCTGGTGATCATATGAATGCATTTTGGCACCACTCTGTAGTGAAGTGGTGAAGATCTTTCTTGAGATTAGGTGGAGCTTCGGTTTCTGTTTCGGGTCTGATTACCAACAGGTATCGACTCACACAATGGGGAGTCCTGCGGGACTTTCTCCATCACGTAACTGCCACTCACCGTTTAGCAACGCCAATCTGACTTCATGGTCATGGGCTTCATGCAATATATTTGGTATACTATCAGTATATCTGGTATGCCTAATGCATGACCATGACCCAGACGTTGTGTGCTAATGTAGCCAAGACAGCAAGCACATATTTATATAATATGGTACAGACATATTGCTTGCTGTGTAATTTCGCACCGGGGCATTGTCGCAACGTTCCGCTCACAGTACTGCTGCAAATCTCATGCAAGCTGTTGCGCTGCTGCTGTCACCAGTATCTGCTAGGATGTAGACTGCATACCTGGCTTGGCTTTCAGCGCTTATACAGCGGTATGTTGCTTGTTCAAGCAGCAGCAAGATCTGCAGCAAGTGTGTGTGATCAGTGGCTCAACAGGCCACCAGTGCAATTGACCCTGAGTGCTGCTGTCAGCTGCATACCAACTTTCTGGTTTCATGGAGCATCACATCTTCGTCAAAATCTCCATTCTCAAGCTAACAGGGCCCATGAGCATTGTTAGTACTGCAAGTTGCTGATGAGAGTAGTCAGATTGGCTGCAGTCAAGTCTATGTCAGCAAGTGAGTAGCAGAATATCAGTAGCTTTGGCCTGATAATGGCACTTCTAGTTTGATCAGGCATCACAGGGCATGTGCTGCATCATGAGGCTATGTCATATTGGCGGCATAGCGTCACAGGGCAAGCATTGAGGTCACCCAGCCTTGAGCAGCCTCTCAGCGCCCACAACATGCCCTGCTGTAACACATTGGCATGTAGCCCAGAATGGAGCATTTCAATGAAATGAGTAGTGATTGCACAGAAACATCATTGAGCTGAAATGCTTCTGTGGTTCCATTACTGAGGTCAGACAGTGTCCAGACAGAATGCAATACAGGTATGAATCTAGTCTGTGTCACTTCACCATAGTATGTGGTGCCATGCCATGCCCATTGGTGGTGAAGCTGTCAATCTGCCAAAACCTCTTCCGGTCAAAGTGGGCCTGTTGTTTGCAATAGTGGTGCATGTGCTATCTATTCTTCCTGTGTGATGATGTCCCATGCACTTGGCTGCCAGCCGTTACATATCCAGGCTTGTGTGCCACCAGTTGTGAACGGCTCCTGATTCCTACTGTATACCTTACACAATTGAACGTTCTGGCAGGCGCTGAACACAAGCTCTTGAAGCTGGTCAGTCTGATCCATAAAAGTATCACAGGTGCTTATTTGGCACAGCAGAACCGTACCTCAAACAGTTGATAATCTCTAGTTGCATGCTTGCCACTATAAAATGACGCTCACGCTCTTGCCTGACAGGATCGACACTGAGCGTCGTTGTGGAAATCCGTACACAGCAAGACAACAAAGCGTGGCTTCCGGGACATCAGGTGTAGCCAGCGAGAGAAGGCCCACTGTGAGTGCAGACGAGTCCAACCGCTTGTTGCTGTACCTCATGCTGACCCGGCCAGGCCGTAATGTCCAAGTTGCCACAAGCGTATATACTCTAGATCACAACCAGCAAGATCTAACAAAATTCAACGGCACGCAAACACGTCAAGCTGAGCAAGAGCACATTTCATGACAATCGCGACAGACGTTTGAAGGTGCAGCAGCGATGAAGCTCGGTGAGCGTGCAAATGATGTACCGAGCTGTAGACTGTCGACTCGTCAGGATGATCAGTCCCATACTCCGTTTCCCGCTCTGGAAATCCATTGTCCTCATAAGACAGACCCTAAAGTTTGGTTGAGCCATCAGCTCGGCAATGCAGCCCTTCCAGCTCTTCAGCTGTAGCGGCAGCGGCATTGCAGCCATGGCAGGAGCGGCAATGCAGCCCTGGCAGCTCAGCAGCAGCAGCAGCGCAGCAATTTGCAGCAATTCCAGCTCAGACAGCCTTGCAGCCTTGCAGCCATGCAGCCGTGCAGCCTTGCAGCCGTGCAGCCTTGCAGCCTAAGCGCCAATCTGCAGCCTGGCAGCCCCAGGCAACAGCCCTGCAGCTTTACAGCCTTATGGTCTTGCGGTCCCAATGAAAAGCCTCAAAATCTGAGGTACCAACAATAGCCTAACAGCCCAGCCACCAACCAAAAGCCTCAACGCCCTTCCAGAAAAGAAGCTTTGCAGCTACATGTACAGCTACTACATGTACAAATGTATAGGCATTACCAACATCAGAATGTCTTGCAATGTTGCATCTGGTACAGCAGGCACAGCTTGCAAGGCTTGCAATGATGCTGTGTCAATGGCCTTCCACTGCAACATGACGTACAGCTGTGTCAGCACTGGTCTACAATGATGTCCGATGTTGCTGAAATGCTATCTTGAGGGTTAAGTAACAAAGGTGCTCTGCACTGCTTTGACCTCCCTTGTCATGACTTACGGTGCTATGTGTTGCAACCTGTCCACGTCTACTTCGTGGCAGACAGCCACACGTACACCTCATTACACTCCTCTGGCTTGCACACCAGCAAGCGTCGCGCTTTCTGAAGCTGCTGAGACAGCTGCTTAGGGCCCAGCACTTGTTGCCACAACTGCAGGGTAGGCCGCAGCTTGCTCTCAATGTCCCAGTTTACGTAAGGCTTGTGTTGCTTCAGAATTCTCTGGATGACTCCAGCAGATATGCCTGCCTTGGCAAACTCTGCCTGAACAGCATCAGCTTTGCCAGCAGAAGCTGACTTGGCATCTGATGTGCCGAGCTGGCGGCGCACTGTTTTTACAAATGGCTGTGACCATGACAGAGGTGATGACTGGGCAGAAGCAGCCAGACGCCTACGGGCAGCACTGGGAGAGCAAGACTGCAAGACTTATGAGGGGTGACCTGAGAGGAAACAGACGACTTCAGCTTGTTGTGCCAAAACACAGCAGACAATGTTGCATTTGCTGCAGCAGCAGTCTGATTGCTCTGCCTTCAAGCTGTGTTTGTGATGGGGATGTTGTGCAACCCAGGCA
>JAABUO010010863.1_pt1 | contig 10036 bp, 13 predicted proteins | sample 5559291 | NCBI WGS metagenome assembly JAABUO01 (sample SAMN10711878, study PRJNA513372) | rock metagenome | isolation source: Antarctica rocks | place: Antarctica: Victoria Land, Finger Mt sud
GGGAGTGCATGTGCTTGAGCAAACAATGTAAAGAATACTTAAAGAACATGGGCACCAGATGGCAGACTATTCTGCATGTCAAGCATGAGGAGGCCTGAAAGTACACCACCAGGTTGACACACAGAGCAGGTACCCCTTGCCACACCTTTCGCGTGACAATGCCTTTGACATGATTGTGGCGGTCAACCACAACCAGGTGCCGCAAGCCAAGCGTCCTGAACACCACATAGGTGCGCTCCACAGAGAAGGACTCTTGTATTGCAGCCGCACTTGTGTTGATGTATGGCCGCAAGTCCAGGACCTCTTGCAACACTGGATTGTGGCTAGCTGGCACACCTTCCATGCTTCTTCCCTGCACTCAGATGCCCGCATCTTTCTTTGACTTGCCTGGGCAATGCATACCAGCAACAAACACGACACGTTTCCAACGACATGCTTACAACAACATGTTTCCAATGACATGTTTCCAACAACATGTCTCCGACCACTATACATGTGCAGTGGTGTCCTGATCATCATCAGCAGCTGATGCAACACAGGTGCATGTGTGGGCCACATTCTGCAATTATGCCAGCTTCCCATGTGATGCTTCATTTAAGTGATAATGAACTGTTCATCCTTGTTTAAGTGCAGAGTCAGCTTCTGCAGTTTAGCAGAAGCTACAGTGCTACTGCACAAGCACAGCGCTCATGCAAAGGCAGTTACTGAGAACTCAGATGGATGAGAGAACTGACCTGTAGCACTGCCATATGCTGTTCCCAGATCAGGTGCCGTGCCGCAGCTGTCACAAACTGATGATTCAAATCTTCATAAGTCACTTCAAGGTTTGCAGTTGTGCCTCTAGCAAGAGCCCTCCTCAAGAGCACCATCAGATGATCTCTCACAACCAAGCCAACAAACACCTGCCCTTGTGGTGTGTTCCTGACCACTGGAAACCCATTATGCCTCGTATCTCGTAGGATCTCTCGTATCTGATTCAGGGGCATTCGCTCTTGGAAGGTGACTACTGGATAGGCCATGACGTAATGCACTGGTATCAGGTCCAAACTCACTCTAGATTGAGTGTCACTGTGCAGAATGGGCACACATTTGACCTCAAGTATAGAGTGGTATAGGCTGTGGCTGACAGCATCTGCTATCCATTTGGCCATGATGATTGCAACCAACAATGGCAGCACCATTCTCACGTCATTGCTCACCTGCATGCAATTGACCCCACTCTCAATGCCACATCACGTCAAAGCAACCATGTCACAGGTCTTTTCACTGCAAGTGTTGTTGCCTGACCCGAAGGCAGGCACAGCCAGCAATGATGCAGAGGTGATGTGTAAGCTGCACCAGTAAGGGTTAAGAAAAGAGGAAGACACTGCAGGGTCAGCAGGTGAAAGACATGCTGGTTGTCTGGTCTGTTGATTATGAACACACTCGGCTGCACCACACTGGTAGACATTACCACAAAGCATGATTGCCGTAGGAGTTTTTTGAGAGCCCGCTTATCTGAGCAGGCGATGCAGAGATGGCTGCAAGACCAAACTGAGTGGGAAAATGTGCATGCAGTGATTCTATCACCAATCACCAGCGTGAGTAACAGGACAAGATCCGCAGGTTTTGACAGAATAAGAAAAGAGGGGGGAGGAAAAGAAGAGCTGAGCTGGGGAAAAGATGCTAGCAAGATGACATTGCACACTTTTAGAAAACAGAGGAGGAAGAGAACTGACACAATCAAACCATCAGCATGCATGAGGGCTGACCTCCATCATGATGACAGCAAGGGATATGGTAAGGCGGGTCACCCCACCCATGAAAGCCCCCGCCCCAATGAGGGCAAACGCCCCGGGGTCTACCCAGGCCCAAGGGCTGGGAGGCAGAAACACCCCGGGCGGAGCTCTGTGCATCAACAGAACATGATGAACGGATTGTGTCCTGAACGCTGCTGGCAACAAGAACAAACAAGCCACCAACAAACAGCATTTGGTGACACAGTAATACACCGTAGGTAGTCCATATGCAGTGTGAGCGTTACTGCCGTATAGACTTCTGTTTGTGAATGTAACATTCACACCATGACAAAGTGTGCCCAAAGTAACAGATGTGATTGTTACGTCCCCTGTCAGACTGTCAAATTTTGCCAGAAGTCATACAGATCATGCAAAGCTCCGTTGCAACATGGCCTTCTGTCCCTCCAGCTGTGCTTGTCCTGAACAAATGTGTCTACCACAATCCAAAGCACAGTTTCAACCCATGCAATAGATCATGTCCTGTGCATATCACATCTGAATGAGCTTCTCCAGGAGAGGTAATGTCAAAACAGAGGAGACCCATACTTTTGTTTCCACATACAGAACAAGCGATAGGAGCTGGTACTGTGGTCGATAGTCAAGGACCATACCATCACTCAGAACTGTACATATCTCACCTTAAGGAAAGACACGTATCTCAGGAACACGTGAATGAATGTCAGTGCTTGCCCGGGGAAGGCATGACCACCAGAAGCAGCAGCGTCAACTCAGAGAAGACGCACACTGTTGTTTCCATGCACAGAAGAAACAACAGAAGTTGTGATCATAGTCAGGAGACAGAGGAAGACTGAGTTTTGTTGATGATGCTGACCCAGGAGAGCCATGGCCACCAGAAGCAGCAATGTCCACACAGATGAGGCCCACGATGCGGCCGATGCAGGAGCCAATGAGCAGCATGGGCACAAAGAGGCCTGATGCTATGGCACTGCCAGCTGCCCAGACGGCGCCCAGGAAGTACACCACCAGCATGGTCACCAGAGCAGCATACCCAAACTCCCTGTGAGTCCCCCTGGACAGCAAGTGCTTGATGGCATCCTCCCCTGCATGGCCAGGACTGGACCTGTGAGTCGGCTGGTAGGAAGTGGCTTATGAGGCATTTCTACAATGGCTTGGATCTATGATTAGGTGCAAAGAAAGTGGCTTGTAAGGCACTTGCACATGGGGCTCAGTACAGATTCTACCCTCTCCATTTATGATGCTAGCCTTGAACCCATTCAGTATTGTCATCAGAGGCGCACAGCACAGCACAGCCCAGCACAGCACAGCACAGCTCAGCACAGCACAGCACAGCACAGCACAGCACAGCACAGCACAGCACAGCACAGCACAGCACAGCTCACAGAAAGCTTTGGTAAGGTTGCCAATTTATTGTAGCCTGTTTGTGCTGCAATGCAACAAGTCATCTAGTCAGCCGCCAGAGTGAAGCACTGGAGCCTACTTGCCAGAATATTAGCCGGAACAGCGCAAGAAAGTGCTGTTGAGACAGCATTTGGGGAGGCTGCAAGCTGTCTGATCAGCATGCCGTTCAGCCAGGCGTGCAAGTCTGTCTGATAAAATGCAGAAGCAAGTCTCAGAAGATGCTTTCACACACACTGAGATTGTTAGCACCACAGGCATGCGTCATAGGCACAGTCACACTTGCAGTTACGGTCACAGTTACAGGCACCATCACGGTCACAGCTACAATCAGGAAGTTACAGCTAGCTTGGGCCCAGCCAACCCATTGCTTACCCGTGACATACATGAGGGTGACCAACTCATTGTAGGAGCGTGTCTGATTCCCACTGGAGCTGTCGGGCAGTTGACTGTCATAGCCCTTGGTGCATGTATACAAAGGCAACTCCTCCTCAACTATACGCCTGCAGTCCAGAATCTGGCCTGCTGAGCAATCTCACTTATTGTGTCTGTTTATGTCTTTCTGCATGCCTTGGTGATGGAGGATTGTGAGGTGATAAGGGGCTGAAAAGGAGAGGGGGGGGGCATCAGAGACCATCTGCATGTTTTACTCGTGAGGCACATGCAGCGTCCCTATATCAAACCACTTCAGCTGCAACGCAAGGCAGCTTTAGACAGAGCAGCATTAGATGTCCAAATGCATCTTGAGGACAGCAGCATTTATGCAGTGGCATGGGAATATTCAGCATGAAGACTCACAGGAATGCTGCGTTGGGGTTGAAATTGTGAGACTGACTCTTGCAAAGGCAAGTCAGTGTCAATGTGAAAGAGCACACGGTGGATGATGTGTCTAGTCAAGGCTGTCAAGACTTCAGTCTAAGGTCGCAAGACCAAAGCAAAGCAGCATGTCGACCTGATGTTGGAAGAAGTGCCTTCAGGGCAGTATGGCTTAGAGTCGCCCTGCTTGATGTAGCAGTTGGTGGGGGTGCAAGGAAATGCCAGAGGCAGCAGCATACTGAGACTGACAAAGATGGCGATGATCAGCAGAGGCTCGCCCATGCGCCAATTCCTCCTGCCCTGGAGAGTAACATCCAGTCTCAGACACAGACTATGTTGTCTAGGAAACACATCAGTCAAGACAGTAAGCAGACAGCGTCACTTGTAGACCACTGCTCGGTGAGGAAAGCTCTGGACAGCTTACTTGTTGATGTGGCGTACACACTGCCTAGCAGGGCTGCAAAGCAGGACAGGTGGAGAGACAGAAGGAGAAAGGTTGAAGGTGGAAACACAGAGACATGTGCCCAGGTCTGATTGCTGCCTGCCTTTCCTTCCGGTCCTGTTTGACAAAGCTGTGGCAGAGCCACATACAAGCTGATCAGACAGCTCACTGACTATAGGTGGTAAAGATCTTTGCCACATGTCTTTGCTGGAAGAATGCCCACGGCTAGCTCAACCTATCCCCAACTCAGACAACAATCCTCAATGCACTGACAGTGAGCTGTTAATGTATATCTTGATGGCAGGCGTATAGTGAGCTGAGCAAGTCACCTGTATGATGCTGTCTCTGAGGCGGATGATCTTGACATTGAGCACTGTAAAGGCTGTTCCAAGCACACCGCAAGCCAAGCCCACAAGAACGGCAGGCCCTACTGCTGCCACATGGTTTGCCAGCTGAGTTTGAACCTGAAGCAAACATGCCAACACAATGTCATTCTTGGCCTACAACTAACTACACTACCTTCCCTTTGAGCATCCAAACTTCTGCGGTGGATTGTTTTTTTCCAAAAATCAAAACCATAAGTGCAGCCTGCAGGTTCCAATTTTCCTTTGTATCCAATTTCTACACGGTCTTGACACATGCAATGACTGATGTCTCGGTTTCTCACGAAGCCTCATAATGCAGTGGCATGGTATGATATGATCCCAGCTCCAGAGCTTGGAAACATGCATTCATTGCAGACCAAAGCTCATGATGCATGAAAGGTACTGCTGCCCTGCAGGCTGTGCATGCTCAAGCAGAACAGGACGCTTGCTACTTGTATGGCTGTAACAGCGAAATGCGCCGGCAACAACATCATCAGGAAGTGTGATAGATGCTGGCAAGCAGTCATCATGGTGCGGCCTGTGCTCTGATGTTCAAGTATGTTGAGGAGTGACTCTAGCATTGTGTTAAAGCCCACAGAGCAAGGACCAGACCTCAAAAAAGATAGTAGAGGCCTCGCCGTCAAACAGGCCGAAGTCGCCTTGGGTGACAGCGCTCTGAGCAGAGCGCAGCGTGTCCTCGGTCAGCACGCTCAGCATGCATGCAAAGAAGACTTGCCAGCCCAGCGCCTGACTGAAGAAGGATGCCAGCTCCTCATAGGCAAACAGCAGGCCCCCAATGGGGGCCCCAAAGGCTGCTGCAACCCCCACTGCTGTGCCTACAGAAGCAGATCAAGGTGTGGGTCAGCATGCAGTGTGTGCCGGGTGATACATAACGTTGTGAGCAGAGACTTCCAAGGCTGTTGTAATGTGTAAAGCCATCAGGATTCGGTTTGCGCTCTGCTATGCTGCGCTTGTGAGATCAAAAGGCTGCCTTCTATCAGCAGTCAATCTGGATGAGAGTAGCAGATACTCTTGCAATCAATGCTGCTAAGTCTTCCAACTTCAATACACAGTGCATCATAGATTGCACTCACAAGCTACTGCGAGCTCTGGCACTATCAACTGGCACACAACTCACTGCTTTGCTATTTGCCTTTCAGTGAGCAGCTACATGACTCTTTGCCTGCACACAAGCGCATAGTACAGAGCAGCACAGCGCAGCACAGCACAGCACAGCACAGCACAGCACAGCACAGCACAGCACAGCACAGCACAGTACAGCACAGCACAGCGCCACTACTTGCCTGCAGTGACAAAGTCCCTCTTGTCCTTGGGATTCTGGAAGCGCTTGAACAGGCCTGTTGTGAAGCCTAAGGAGGTGGACTGGCCCTGACTGAGGGCAGCTCCAATCATGGCACCTATGTGGATCATGGGCCCCTCTGGCCCAACAGGCAGCCCACTGCCCACTGCTGCTGCACACGACACAAACTTCACCCACAGGGTTTTCACATTGAACACCTGCAGGGCACAAAGCACGGTGTCTCTGTAGGCCAGTTCTGGCAAGCCAAAGAACATGAGGCATGTGTCTCAAGTCCTTGAGAGATGAACGACACCCTGCACTCCCTTAATGCAAGTACAGCAAATTGTGCAAAGCACAACACTAGACAGAAAACAAAGCCTTGCTTCTCTTGACTAGTCATTTGATCCTGTAGCCCGCATCTGTATCCAGCAACAAAATCAAGCAATGAAGCTACAGGGGGAGGAGGGATCCCCCCTACATCATCAGCCCAACCCAACCAGGTTGTACAGTGTGCCAAGGCTGTCAGTATCCTGGTCAAGAGCAAAACTGAAGCAGCTATGGTCCCTACAACCAAACAGTACTGACCTTTGGTAGGTTGCAACCGTTTAGGTAGGCAGTGACTTCAGCAACACCAGCTCCTGCTGCTTGTGGAGCAATAGTGACGACAGCCCAGGTGGACAGGTACACAAGTGCTGTGCTGTACACCACATTGAACACCCATGCCACAAATAGATTCGCATGCTCTATCAACCACCTGCATGCAAGTAGCGGCCTGGGAACACAGAGGTACCAACACTCAACAGGCAGGGCTGGTGTCTGACTTGCTGGTTGGTCTGCTTAGTCAGTGAAGTGTGCTGGGTTGGTCAGAGGGTTCTTACTCTGACTGCTGCCTATGAGTTGCTGGTAGCAGTGCCGCCAGGGTGCTGGATGAGTTCTGCTGCCAAGATAGGCTGCGCTGTCTTGCACACAGGAGAGACAGCACACCTATTTGCATCTTATAGCATAGAAGGTTACCTGACAGTGTTGTACTTGATGGCCCCAAAGATGCCAATCAGGGTGTATAGCAAGAAGCCAATCAGCCCAACCGTGAACCCAATGCCGCCCATCATGACCCAGCGATCCCAAACCCAACTGCAGAAGACCTGGGTCAACAGCGCTTCGAGTGGGAGAACTTGCAGCCCAGAGATATTTGATGAAGAAGTAACCTTACCCATGGGGCTGCTTTGCCAACCATACACGATATATTTCACTATTTATAGGCAGGTAGTCTATGCTTTCCACATCGTTCAGACGCCTCCTTTCTTCCCTTGTATACACATGGTTGGCACCAGCACTCTTGACATCATGTCCGTGAGAGAAAAGGCTAACGAAACTGAATGGATGGTACGAAGGTCTGTGCAAGTAGTCGTGATCTTCGCCAGTCTCTGACTGATAGCTGGTGCTTTCTTCCTCAGACCCTTGCACCCCAAAGGTCGGGTAACGACCGGCACTTTCGACATCTGCGTGCAGCAAACGCTCAAATTGGCCACAAGTCTTGAAATGTGTAGGTTCGCTTTAGCGACTCTGTCAGCACCAAAGACAACCGCGGCCAACTTGTAGCTTTCCCGACGTGATCACACTGTCTAGCGAGGCAGCAGGCATGAGCGACATCAAACGTATACTAGGCTCCCACCCTCTTGGCGTTTGCTTGGCGACGCGCCTTCGTTTAGAAACGGTACAAGCGGCACTCGCAAGTGAGGACTGGATGGTGGTTGCTCCATAGACCACGAAGCAAGTTTATTCGGTTGTGTCACACAATCCAAAGGCTTATGGCAGTTTCCCAGCAGTGTAGCCCAAGCGCATCAATGGCGTTCGCGGTGCATTTTGCGAGCGTTGCAAGCAGCAGAACTTCGCCCAGAGCTACGATAAGTCATGACCAGTCACGGGGATAGCCAAATGGCATCATTATGTCATCGTTTCTGCAAAAGTTTTTGTGCCGGTCAACAAGGATCTTTCTGGAGGAGCATCGCCATTGCAGTCCATGTCGCCTTCGAGCAGGATCACAGTTGCCGGCAAATTTGGTACATCTTGAGCGTCCAGCTTGCACAACGCGAGATCCTGCACCCGTGACTGCTGGTGGACGCTGACCAAGTTTGTTTAAAGTCATGGGGTGTGGCTCACGCAAGTTTCTTCGAGTATATATGGATCGAACCCCAGCTAATGGCAGCTGCAACTAGACTTGCAGCTTGTACTCCATTGCCCTGATCACTCAGAAAGTCATTGCCCATCGACAGTGGTGCCCCTACCCTGCCGTGCATGCCGGAGTAGCTGATCTGTACTAATCCTGCACCTGAGGTAGTCCGGCAGCCCCTGCACTCGGCCATATAGAGGACAACGGTTGTTCGAATCGAAAAATGCGTATTCCCACGCGTTTACAAGAGACGCTGAGTGCCTGAGGGCCAATTTTGCTCTATTTTCTGGCAAGATGGTGACGCTGGACCTGCCAGCAAAGCAAGCCAACTCTGACAGTCCAGACGAGGCCTCGGCGATTGCGTTCAGCAGACCTGCAGCAGCCTGCAAATTTGCTCTTATGCCTACTCAACTGCTTGTGGAGTCTGCAGACCCTATCCTGCTACTGTCAGACACGGTGTGTAAAAACTTAGCGCACACAATGTGCACTGTTTCACGCCGTGCAAGGGCTTGCTGACATGTGCCATGCGCCTTACAGTGTCCTGATTCCCTCTAGGTACGGCATGTTTGTGCTGGCACAGCAGCCAGAACCATGGCACAGGCAATCATCCACCCTATAGATACAGTGAAGACAAGGCTACAGGTGCAGACCAGCTCAACTTTCAGTGGCACGTGGCTGTGCTACATGCTTCATTGTGCCTCAGTCTTGCAATGCACTGACACTAGTCTGTCAAAGAACCAAGGCATCAAGCAAAGCAGCTTCACATCCTCCTATCATAGTTCTTACACTGTCTCACACATCACCTGCACTTGAAAGCATAATCTGGTCAGGACAAACGCAGCTGGTCTCAATGCCTATGCTAGCTGGAGTTTCCCATGCAGCAACTCAAGCCTGAAATGCAGGTGACAGCTCCTGCACTGAAGCTGCAGAGATGGCAGCAAAGAATAAAGGACAACCCCCTTGACCTGTATGTAGCCAATCGTAGAGTAGTGCACACCAGAAATTGGCTGATACGGGTATGCATCAGCAGACATGAGTTTTGCATGTTTGACAATGCTGCTGTTGTCTTTCTCACGCCGAGTGTCTCAATAGGCTGACGAAACTGACCATCAGCCCCATCAGGCTTTGAATGTCAAACAGGCATGCATGCGCTGTTTTGGTAGAACTTGGCAGTCCTGCCGGCTAGTTGGTTTCTGGTTATCAACCTGCCTCACTATTGATACATGAAGTGTTTGAGTGAAGTTTGGTCTTGATGCAGGGTCCAAAGGACGTATACAGAGGGCTGACAGGTGCTGTTCTGGGCACAATCCCCACCGCCATGCTGTACTTCACGACCTATGAGTGGTGCAAGACCAGGCTAGAAGCCCGAGGGGCCCCCAGTGCAATCACCCACCTTGCTTCTGCCTCAGCTGGTGCTGTCATGTCAGCCTTCATCAGAGTGCCAACAGACACCATCAAGCACAGAGTGCAGGCCTACATGGAAACAGATGTCTTCCTGGTCAGTTCAAACTGCCTCCCTTGAGGGCAAGGCAGTAACACCAACCTGTATGTATGAGCTGCTGTGAGCTGCTGTGAGCTGCTGTGAGCAACAAAGGCACTGGTGCCTCAGCATTTCTGACCACAGTTGCTTTGCATGACCCTCAAAGTTGTGCATCATAACATTTCAAATGTGGCGTTCACCATGTAAGGATCGTCGTGCCATGCAAACGCTGCTGTGTCTGCATAGTCATGACGCCGGTAAGCACTCAGGGGTAGACAACATGTCTTCATGCGGTATGGTGCAGGGTG
>JAABUO010010864.1_pt1 | contig 10035 bp, 9 predicted proteins | sample 5559291 | NCBI WGS metagenome assembly JAABUO01 (sample SAMN10711878, study PRJNA513372) | rock metagenome | isolation source: Antarctica rocks | place: Antarctica: Victoria Land, Finger Mt sud
GGGACGGTAAGTAGATTTTGGTAGTTACCAGATCTTTGGACCTGGACGGCCCGGCCGATACCGCCGCCGATAACCAGGATGCGTTCGGAACTAGGCATCTCTTCTCTCCCATTGGGACCCGATGGCATCGTTCACCCCCATCGGGGTTACGTTGCCGATGACGGCGTCGAACTTCGAGATCACGCTAGTGGAGTGGCGGACCTGCGGTCTTGGACGGGAAGGAACCGGAACTGGGTCCAGAGCGAACTCGTCCGCACAAGCGTTTTCGTTGACCGTTGCCCCACATCGGACCCAAATTGAGAGCGGCAACTAGCTAGAGAGGTGCCCGATGATCACGCCGAGAAACGAACCGACGGGCTTTCGCTTCTCGACCGGCGATTTGCCCAGGCGCGAACGCGCGGGTGCCGTGCGCGACCTTTATGAGCGCGGGATGCTGCCGGTCAGGTTGGAGCCATTGCCGGAATGCCGCGTTCGCGTCGACGTCGCGCAGCGCAGCCTGCCCGGCCTCGGCGTGCTATCAGGTGTCCTCTGCGGCGTTCGCCAGGAAGGTGCTCCCGGCGCGTCTGCCCGCAGCGACGACGACGTCTTCCTCGGCGTGAACTTGGCCGGCAGCAGTCGCGCATCCCAGGGCGGGCGGGAGGTGGTGCTACACGACGGCGACGCCGTGCTCCTGACGCGCGGGCAGGCCGGCTTCGTCATCAGCCGTCCGACGTGGGTGCGCTTCATCGGGCTGCGTGTGCCTCGCAGCGCGCTCGCCCCGCTCGTGACCGGCCTCAATGGCGAGGTGATCCGCGTGGTTCCGCACGGCACGGGCGCGCTGGGGCTGCTCGCGGCGTACGTCGGCGCAGCTATCGAGGACCGCGCAGTGCTGGCCAGCTCCGACCTACAACGGCTCGTTGCCACCCATGCCCACGACCTTGTCGCGGCGGTCGTGGGCGCGACGCGGGACGCCGCAGCCGTGGCGGAGGGGCGCGGGGTGAGGGCAGCACGGTTACAGTCGATCAGGTCCGACATCGCCGCCAACCTCCACGACTGCAGGCTGACAGTGACCGCCGTTGCAGCCCGTCATCGCGTAACACCCCGCTATATCCACAAGCTATTCGAGGCGGAAGGCGTCACCTTCGCCGAATTCGTGCTCGGCCTGCGTCTGGCGCGTGCGCATCGCATGCTGGCCGACCCGCGTCTCGCCGGATGCGCCATTAGTTCCGTCGCCTACGAGGTTGGTTTCGGCGACTTGTCGCACTTCAACCGGGCCTTCCGTCGGGTGTACGGCGCGACGCCGTCTGAGGTAAGGCGGACGCGGGAGTAAGTCTCGGGCGCGCGGCGCGTCGCCGTGGGCGTGAACTCGCTGCAGCTGGCCAGGTAACTGTCGCCAAAGCCGGGCAACGTCAGAGCGCGGGACACCAAAATCCCCAGGCTGGCCCGAAAATTCACGCGGGTGGGCCGGGTCCGGCGTGCTGATATTTTCTCCTTCGAGGTGGTGCGCGGCCCAACGCGCTGGGCATCTCTTGTTGGGTTTTGGGGTGTTGACATGCAGGGGAGTGTTTGGTGGTTCCGACGAGCTTCTGATGTGATGAAAGCGGCGGGATGATCGACCGCCCGTTTTCATTCGAGGAGTTCTGGCGTTCATGTGCAGGCGCTGACCGCGCAGGTTGAGACACTGGTGGCGCGCGTGGCAGAGCTGGAAGCGAAGCTCGATGTGCCGCCGAAGACGCCAGACAACTCCAGCCTGCCGCCGTCACGGGGCAAGAAGCCGAACCGGGCCGCCAAGGCACCGCGCCGCGGCCCACGCCCGGGCAGCTTGGGCCGCATCGGCGGCGGGCGCGCGTTGGCTGCGACGCCTGACGAGACCGTCCGTGCCAAGCCGGTGCGGTGCGTGCGATGCACGACGCATCCGCCCGGTGCGTGTCGCGCTGCAGAACCAGCGCGACGCCTTGCTCGCCTTCGCCGGCGTGCTCGATGCGAAACTAGCCGACATCGCGCAAACCTACGTGTAGGCGCTCGCAATCATCGGAGCTCGTGCTCGCAAACAGCGCCATTTTCTGCCCGGATTAGCTGACAATGGAGCGTGCCTCGTGCTCACATTATCTGCCACTGTGCTCGCCATCATCGCGTCGTGCTCGCCAACAGAGGGTTGTGCTCACATTCCGTGCCAATGGCCGAACTGAGGTCAGGGTAGCGCCGACGCCCGCCGGAAAGTCGCGCATCTGGGCGGGTTTGGCCTCAACAGCGCAGCGAACGCGGCGGCGCAGCCGACCCGCATCCCATGCTTTTGTTCTCGAAAGCCGTCACACGCCCAGTGTTTCGGAACAGGGCAATCAAGAACGGTTCTGAGAACGGGAAAGTGCCTTGATGCGCGGCTCAGGGCAGCACGCGCCGGAGATCGTCAGAAACCTTGGTTATCGAGAAACAGCAGCCATCGCTCGCAGTCTCGAATCCCGTTGGCAGGGATTGTGAGCACAATTCTCCGTTGGCGAGCACGACGTGATGATGGCGAGCACAGTGGCAGATAATGTGAGCACGAGACGCGCTCCATTGTCAGCTAACCCGAGCAGGAATCCGCTCCGTTTGCGAGCACGAGTGCGGATGATGGCAAGCGCCTACACTTAAGAGCCTGTTGCGAGATTGCCGGCGTAGGAGTGATGGACGGGTGGGAGAAGTGCGGAATGAGGCGTGAGGCCGCCTTATGCGGCTTTCTGCATTCTTTTCGCGGCTCGTTCCCTGTCCTTTTCCATGCGGCGGACATGATCTCAGCCAGCCACAAGGTTGTATAAACCTTATACGAACATACGTATGCGACTTGTATATAACTCTCAGGGCCAGCAGGAGACCGCCATCGTGCCGCAGATCGTCGCATACCTCCGGGTCAGCTTGTCCGTGTCAACTCGTCACTGCCATCAGACAGCGATGGAAACACCGTCCACCACTTAAAATAAGTGTCGCAATCCCACAGCTAGGAAGGTGGTCCCGCTACCGTTGTTGATTAGGCCGTAAAGCCCAGATCTGTGTTGTATGCGGAACACTAAATGGGTTTTCGGGTAATCTGGCAGAGCAAAGGTAATTTCCGGGGAAAAATTGTGAAGTATCAGACTAGGATGACCGTAGGAGCGGCGACGCTCTAGGGCAGAAATCCCAGTGGCTATATCAAGACCAGTGGACATAGCAATGGAGATCCTGATGAACCTGCTGGTTGGAAATGGCTTGACGCGGAAGTACATGGCTGTCCAAAATTGTTCCTCATGCATGTTGCCAACCCGTTGACCCGCACCGGCTTCAACTTCGATGGCGAACCAATCACTATAATCAAATGCAGGGCGTGAGATCGCCAATCCGAACAACTGTGTGTTGTCGAAGCGTATCGGCGCGGTGCCGATGACAATACGTTGCAGAGGTGACCTGGTTATTGACTGCCCGCCCAAAATCAAAACCCCGCAGTCGCCGGAGCAAACGGAAAATATGTTGTGAATGCTCCAACCCGAATTATTATTCGTCTCTTCTGCCAAGCTTGGTCGAACCGCAAACATAATATTGCCAGTGACTAAGATAATCAGGGCTAACAAGGCTTTCATGGCAACTCCTATGTCAGTTCACGGTAATAACTTCCCACTGTTGGGCGTGGTTCAAATTCGAGTCACACGTGAAGGCGGGTTGACGCTGCCAGGATATCTGCTCAACGCCCCCGGCGAGCAGGAGTATGCAAGACGTCGTGGGGAGTGTCAGAAACCTGGGGCACTACGCCGCGAGTTGGAGTCCCTGGTGGCTGAAGCGTCCGTCCAGCAGCGCGGCTCTGACCTGAAGCACACGGTGGGCGCCTCGGGGCGACCAGCGCATCTGCTTGGGCTTGTTCATGCGGGCACTCACCAGCTGATTGACGGGCGTGGTTCAAAAAGTGCCATTTCCAGGTAACGCCGGAAATCGATAAAGGTCTGACGGTAAAGGGGCTGTCGGAGAGCATCCACGGTTAGACCAGTCGACCGGGCGGCCTCGTTCAGGATGTATGTCTGATCAACGGCCAGGCCTGACTGGTCGGTCATGCGATCCCTAGCTCGTCAGTGGCTGCTCGTCCGCCCCTGACAGCACACGATACGCGACTTGGCCGGACCGTCTACAACCGCTCACCGCGCCCGGTTCTGTAAGCGTGCTAAAGGAGCTTTACAATTGTAATCGGTCCTGCAATAAACCGTTGCGTGCTTACGCGCTTAGAGGAGTGGGGCATGGCGGTTTACGGCTACGTGCGGGTCTCGACGGTGCGACAGGCAGCCGAAGGTGAAAGCCTCGACGTCCAGCAGCGTACCATCACCGGTTATTGCCTTATGCGCGATATGGCCATCGACCAGGTGTTCGTGGAACGCGCCGTTTCGGGATCGGTGCCACTCGCGGAACGGCCTCAAGGTGCCGCGCTGCTGGCCCTGGTGCAGCCAGGAGACGAAATCATCACGCCGAAACTGGACAGGATGTTTCGGTCAGCCCTCGACGCCTTGGACGTGCTGAGCCGTCTACGGGATCGGAGCGTCGCCTTGCACATGGTGGACCTGGGCGGCGACGTCGCTACAAATGGCATCAGCAAGCTGGTGTTCACCATCCTGTCCGCGGTCGCCGAGGCTGAGCGCGACCGTACCCGTGAGCGCATCGCTGAGGTCAAGCGGGATCAGCGGATGCGCAACCGCTACCTGGGCGGCACGCCGCCGTTCGGCTGGGGCGTCAGGGAGGACGGCGAGCTGGTGCCTGTGCCCGACCAGCAGGAAGCCTTACGGCAGATGCACGCCCTCCGCGCGCAGGGCGTCAGTTTGCGCGGTGTCGCCGATCGTATGGCCGAGACCGGCATCCGCATCAGCCACGTCGGCGTCAAGAACGCCATCAGCGCCGGCATGCAAGGGCAGCTCTGATATGAGCGATCAACCCGACAGCCTGGTGCTGGTATTCCTACGCCGGCTCGATACCAAGATGGACGACCTGCGGGCGGACATGACCGATCTGAAGCACCGCATGACGGCAGTCGAAATCCAGGTGAGCAATCTCGCGGGCACTGAGGCCAGTCACTACGCCAGCATGGCCAATCGGCTCGATCGGATTGAGGGACGGCTTGACCGGATCGAGCGGCGCCTGGACCTTGTGGACGCGCCGGCATGAGCGGTCTGGAACAGGGCCATGGGCAACGAACACGGCATATGAGCGCTCCGGTCCAGGCGCAGATACCAGACGTGATCCCGCCGCCGCGCCCGCCCCCACCGCCGGTGCCGCCCTTGGAGGAGCCGGAGCGGGACGAGCCGAATGAGCCGGATTACAAGCCGCCGCCAATCCCGCCGCCGACCCGGTCGCCGATCCGGTCGCCAATCCCGCCGCCAGTGCTGAACCGCTCTTGGAATCAGAGATGACCGGAACGCTGCCTCGCCGGCTGGCCCGGCTCGAGCAAATGGCGTCACCCGGCGCCGCGATCTACTTGTGGCAGGATGCGGGCGCGGACGTCATCGCGCGGCAGTTCCCCCAGGGGGTGCCCGAGGGCACAACCGTAGTCGTCTATCGCTGGGCGGACGCGGAGCGGCCTGAAGGTGGACCCAGCCCCAGCGAGCTTGACCCCGAGAGGCTGGCCGCCTCCCGCGCAGCACACCTTTCCGGTCGAACCCGGCCCTCACAGGCGGGCAGTCTCCGCGCGTCTCGTGTAACCCAAAAAGGGCGGATTCTGAACCACGCTGGCAAAGTCGAGATCATCAGCACATGATGATCAACGACCCGACCGCAGCCGTTACGCTGCCCGCTGCTGAAGGTAGGCGTGCACGATCCCGGGCAGGTGGCTGCCGAGCCAGTCGCCCATTTCCTGCTCTTCCTTCATCGACTGCTCCAGCACCGTGCTGTCCTCCGTCGCGCCTGCCGCCGCTGCCAGGGTGAGCAGCACCTTGTAGGAACTGATCTCGTAAGCCTTGAAGCCGATGGCCGCGAGGACGTTCTTCAGCACCTCGTCGTCTGCCCCGACATGGGCGAAGCCAGCCACGGTGGCGACTGCGCTGGTCACCGCTTCCTTTGCGACAGATTTGCTTGTGCCGTGCTTCGCCAGCAGGCTGTCCAATCGAGCGGCCTGGGTGGTCGAGCGCTCCATCTCCTGCTGCATCCTCGCGTGCAGGTCGGGATAGGGCTTCATCCGGCTCAGCTCGTTTTTGACGGTCCCGATCGCCTGGGTCTCGACGGCGTGCTGGTTGCGGAGACCGGTTATATAGACGTCCATCACCGTCTTTGAGCCACCCATGTTTGTTCCTCCTCGAAGCTTTTTTAGCATTCACCCGATCTGACCTTCGAGCGCTGCTGAAAGCAACCCTAAGGCGGTCGGCTAGCCCCTCGCAACTGGACCTCGGGGTTGAGAGGCTGGGCCCGGTCCCACGTCCTGCACGTGATCTGCAACGCCTGTCAGCACGCGGTTGGAGCCGACCAGCCGGCGCTGATCACCGCCGGACGTAGCGAGGTGCCGGTGGTCGAGCTGTTCGAGAAGGAACACCGGAACGTCCTGCGCGATGTCGACAACATTCTAACCTGAATAATTCATGAGGGTTGGCGGGCATAGTACAAGCCCTTGATCCAGCGTAGGATATGGTTGTCGACGCCAATCCTGCCGATCTGGAGCACCATGCCCGCCAAGGTTGAGACTACCCCTGCGCTGCCCGGCCTGTCACCGGTCGGCGGCAAGCCCGTGATCGCCCGCTTCGATGGTGGCCACCTTTCGTCCGACGGCGGGTTGTTGGTGCTGCGCGAGGTGGAGCAGCGCGTCGATGTCGCCGGACGCTTGGCGGCCTGCATCACAGACGGGACCGCCGCACGATTGGGGGTCGTAACGTCTCTGGGCCGCCGGGAGTGAGAGCCGTGCATGGGCCACGTACAGAGTAACCAGCTTGACAATCTCGGCACCATTTCTGATTCGGGCTTGATCCGATCGGAAGCGAGGCTGGTGCTGGCCGGTATCCGACACAAACAGTTCCCGCCTACGCCACGGACCACGCCGCTCAGCGCGCGACAATGTTACGACCCCCAATCTTGCGGCAGTTCCCCCCGTGAACCCAAAACGTACCCCAGCAGGAACAAACCCCGCAGGTTTGCATGCTCTCGATCCTGAATAGGATTTGCATAAAAGACGTGCGTTTCAGGAAATCCCCTGACGGGTAGCCGTGCGAACCATCGTCGATCAGGTAATGACCAGTATCCTACGAACTTGATGCAGCCAGCGTCGTTACAGTATCAGCACGACGCGGCGACCATACAGGACCAACTGCGCGTTTGCCCCGGCGTTTACCGATTGTCAGGCTTTGCGTGCTGTGGAACAGTCAAGCTGTGCTTCAACGCGCCTGAGAACCGGTCCGCCCCGATCAGCCGGGCTGACACAGCTCGGACGGAAGTAATAAGAACTCACAAGGGGGAAACAAATGCGACACCACGAACAGCGGCTTCCGCCAGCGCTTCTCGATGCGGCTTTCCGCTCCCGGCAGTGGAGCATCCGTCGCCGTGGTGTCATCGCACTGGTGGCAGCCACCCTCGGGGTTCTGTCCACCGCCCCCGCGTGGGCCGAAAGCCCGGCATCGGCCTCCGGCTCCCCGGATGGCGGCCGGAAGTGGGCCGCATCCTGGGCCACGGCCATCCAGGGCGCCTACGTGGCACCGACCACCCCACAGGGAGCTGCTGTTCCCGCTTACAACCCTCAGCCCGACCTTAGCTTCGCGCTGCCCGATGCGACAACGAACGGGGTTAATGACCAGACCATGCGCATGATCATCAAGCCCGACCTCTGGGGCAAGGTGATCCGCGTGCGCTTTTCCAACGTGTTCGGCACTAAGCCCGTGACTTTCAGCGCCGCCTCGATCGCCTTGCAAAATTATCAGGCCAACCTCGTGCATGACTCCAGCGTGGGACTTACCTTCGGCGGTCAGAGCAGTCTCACTGTCCAGGCAGGCCAGCAGGTGTTCAGCGACCCCGTCCGCCTGCCCTACGTAAACGAGGAGACCATACCCTTCCTGCGCGGGCGCAATCTTGCGGTCAGCTTTGCCGTCCAAGGGACTTCCGGCCCGGCCAGCTATCATGGGAGCGGCTTCACCACCAGCTACATCAGCTCGCCCGGTTCGGGCGACGTGACCCGAGCCGAGGATGACGTCAGCTTTCCGTACTCGACGACGTCCTTCTTCTTTGTGAGCGAGATGGACGTGGTGGCGCCGAAGGACACACTTGTGATCTGCGCCTTCGGCGACTCAATTACGGACGGCACCTTCTCCACGCTGAACGGCAACGATCGCTGGTCAAACGTCCTGTCGCGCCAGCTGCACAACCGCTACGGCAACCGGGTCAGCGTGGTGAACGAAGGCATCGGCGGCAACGCGGTCGCCGCGACGGTCGCGGGCCAGCCAGCGACGCAACGCGTCGGCCGCGACGTGCTCGGCCTGTCCGGGATCAACCTCGTGGTCTGGATGGAGGGCATCAACGATCTCGGCAACGCGCGTAGCACGGCCGAGCCTGTCATCGCTGGATACCAGCAGGTCGTGAGCGCCCTGCACACGGCGGGGGTGAAGGTGATCGGCGCGACCGTGACCTCATCCCTCGTGCCCGGCGGGCAGGTCCCCGCCAACAGCCCGCTCGCCGCAGCCAGCGCCGAGCTCGCCGCCTCTTATGGGAGCGCCCAGACCGACGCCTACCGCAAGCAGCTGAACGCTTTCATTCTGACGAGCGGGACCTTCGACGCTTTCGCTGATTTTGCGGCCGTGACGACGGACTCGAGCACGGGGACTCTTAACGCACCGTTCGTCCCGAACAGCGAGGGCAGCGCGGGAGACTACCTGCACCCGAACCGGGCCGGCTATCAGGCGATGGGCGTGGAAGCGGCCAACGCAGTAGCGGCACTGATCAAAGCCAGTGCCAACGCCAGCGCCTCGCGCTGACGCCCGCCTTCTCGATAGCGACCTGGCCGCTGTGGGCGGCGACCAGGTCGCGTCATCTCGACCGAAAGAGGTCCGGTGGGATTGACCCGGTCCGGGGGCCGGTTCCGACGCCCAGATGATGACAAGCCTGTCGGGACCGCAAAGCAGCCCCGCCCTAGCTGTAGGCGCTCGCAATCATCGGCGCTCGGGCGTGGTTCAAAGCCAGGTCACGCGCCTCCGCCGAAGTTGGGGTAGGTTGAGGATACGGACCCTTGTCGCCGGCCATGCGCCAAGGCCGCAGCCGTGGACGGCCCCGGCCGAGGGCGGAGGGCGCCATGGTCCAGCAGCGCCTCCAGCGCGATCTGCTCGTGCCGCTCGCCTCTGGTCAGCACGGCCGAACTCGGCTTTCCGAACTGGACGACGCTCATGCAGACCCTGATCGACTCAAAACCGCCGCCCCACGTCGAGGCCCAACTCACACGGTGAGGCTGATGCAGCCAAACAGCCAATTAGAATCACTGGATCGTTGCCAAAACTAGGAGCCGCTCATTACGGTAGCGCATGAGGTGGAAAACGTTCATGGGTTGCAGAGTTAAGCTCGCGTGTCTGGCAGCGGCGGCTCTGACGTTAGTGACGCTGAGCGGGTGCACTGACACCGTTGACACATTCCCGCTGAACACAGCGGCGCGACAATTGGGCCCGCTTAAAGCAACCTTTGTCAGGACTGGGATTGGTCGCGGGCCTGTCACGCTGACAATGGCCGACGGTGAAGTGCTGACTGGCCAATACCGGGTAGCCTTTGGCAGTAGCCAAGGCTTTGCGTTCTCAGGCGCGCAGTCCGCCTCAGCTTTGGTCATAACCGATGGCCCTGTGCAATTCGTTGCAAATGGACCGAAGACCCAAATCTTGTGCAGAGGACAGAGTAGCACCATGGAGCCTGTTGCGAGATTGCTGGCGTATGGGTGATTGACAGGTGGGAGAAGTGCGGAATGAGGCGTGAGGCCGCCTTATGCGGCTCTCTGCATCCTTTTCGCGGCTTGTTCTCTGGCCTTTTCCGTGCGGCGGACAGAGTCCCGGTGTAGCTTGCGCAGGTTGTGCACGGCGGCGTCGAGCAGCCACTCGCCGCGGCAGCGGTCGAGCCCGCGCATGC
>JAABUO010010865.1_pt1 | contig 10035 bp, 3 predicted proteins | sample 5559291 | NCBI WGS metagenome assembly JAABUO01 (sample SAMN10711878, study PRJNA513372) | rock metagenome | isolation source: Antarctica rocks | place: Antarctica: Victoria Land, Finger Mt sud
AAGAAATTATTAGCTATATGTTAATCTTAAGAAATGTTAATTCGTCATTAAGAAGATTAAATTTTTAAACTTTATAATATTTACAGACGAAGTGAAAATGAACTCAGATAAAATTAAAATAATTAAAGAATGATTTAAATCGAAGACTTATCGCGAAGTTTAAGTGTTTCTGAACTTCGTTAACTTTTATAAACGCTTTATTCATCGCTATTTTAAAATCGTAACGTCTTTTATTAATTTATTAAAAAATAATAAAGACAATAAGAAATTAAAATCTTTTAAATAATTTAATGCAGCGAAGCAGGCTTTTCGTTAGCTGCGCGATATTTTCATGTCGATTTCATTTCTTATTCATTATAACTTAAGTAAAAAGATTAAAATAAAGATCGATGCTTTTAATTTTGCAGTCGCAGATATTCTTAGCTAATAAAATGTTAATGATTATTAATGATTAATGACGTTCTGATCGCGTAAGATAATATTAACGAAGTAAAATTACGAAACTCATAATTAAAAGCTCTTAATTATAGTAATCGCTTTTAAGTAATGAAGACATTATTTAAAAGATAGTTTATATTTTATTAAGATTTAATTAGATTATAATAATCTTAAAGAATTTATAAAGCAGAAAGAGCTAAACTTCAGGCAAGCTCGTTAAGCGCTGAAGTTAATTACTTATAACTTTAAAATTTTTCATCGTTTAAGTAAACGAAATTCAGCGAATGAGTCTTTTAAACGTTCAGATTATGAAGAAATATCGCTCTTTAATATTAAATTATTATTAACGTTACAGAATAAGCTAGCGCTATCGTTAAGCGAAAAGACGCTGACGTAAAGCGAGCGAAACGAAGTAAATGAACAAGATTTCGTATTTTAATTAGCAGAAATTTAACTTAATGATATAAACAGATTAAAGTCGCTGTCGTAAAGAAAGCGAAAGATATTAAATAATTTAGTCTTTATATTTTAATTAATTAATATTTAAGTTCTCATATTGAGAAAGAAGACTAGAGATGTACTCGAAAGTCTTTATAAGAAATCGTAAAGATTTATGAAGTTCTTAATAAAGAAGCTTCAGATAAGAGATTATTAAACGAATAAAGTTCGTGTTAAACTTTTTAAATCTTCTCATCATTTACGTAAGCGAAATGAAATTTAAGCTTTAAACTTTAAGAATCTCGTTAAACGTGACGAACGTCTTTATGTTTCTAATAATGTAACAATTAAAGAGAAGCTTATTAACAAGAATCATGATGATTTCTTAACTGAACACTTTAAAATTAATAAGACTTTAAAACTTTTAAGAAGAAAGTATTATTAATTCGTTTACTTAAAATAAATAACTTCGTATATTAAAATCTGTGACGTTTATTAACGAATTAAAGTGCTTAAGCATAAGTTATATGATAAGTTTAAGTTCTTGTTTATATTTACGAAGTCATGAAAAGAAATCATCATGAACTTCGTTACGAATTTATCATCGAGTAAGCGTCGTGAAGTCGTTTATAACTTAATATTCGTGATTATAAATTAATGTATTAAAATAATTAAATACATATTAATAATAATACGAATTAATGTCGCAGAACTAACGAAAGTGTTTTTTAAAGAAATCATTTTACGCTTTAACATGTTAGTTAACATAGTAAGTAACAGAGACTCTGTTTTTACTAGCGCGTTCTGATTAATTATATGTTATCATGCACGTATAAGATAATAATTAAACATCGCATTTCATTCGTAAACGAATAATTTAATCGAGCGTTAAAATTAAATCTTAAAGCATTATTTACGTACTTTCGCTAACGCAGAGTAAACGAGTTAAGCTAATTTATTATTAATAATTAAATATGTTTATAATAATAATCATCACGTCTTCATTAAAGTCTCGTCGTTCTTTTTAATGTAAAATTATAATTTAAAAATACATTACGAGATTAAGAATAATCTCGCTGAAGAAAAAGTATTATTTATAAAAGATCGAGTTCAGTAACTTTAAGATTTAAGAAGTTGATTAACGAAGCGTCTTGTTAACGCTGTCGCTTAGCAGACGAAGTATTATAATCGCAGTTATAAAGTTAAAACTTATATTATTAATGATTTAATTATGCTCTTAACTAAAAATTTAAAATAAAAGAAGTTTAGTAAGAAATTATCGCATAGATTTATTAATTCGTTCAGAATGAAGAATAAAATTAAGACTTAAGCTTATTAATTAACGTTACTTAATATTTATCATATTTATAATACTTTTCATGTTTCGTTACTGAAATTATATTAATATTAAACAGACGATTAAAAGACGAAAGTTCTTATGCAAGCTTTAAAGCTCATTAACGATGAGAAGTAATGAAAAATTAAGAAAATTGTGAATAAGAGTAAAAGTAAAAAAAAATTATGATACAAGATGAAATGATTAAACTGAAATCATATATATGATTAATGATTACTCGAAGAAAAGCTAAAGCTTGCTTAAAAGCTGAAAGAAAAATTCGATAATTAAATAACGTTACGCAAGCGACGACGAAGAAATAAGTAAGCGAGTATCGCGATAATAACGCTTAATTATTAACGACGTTAATTTAATATAATAATCGTCTTCGCATCGTTATCGATTATAAACTTTTAATTAAAAATCTTTTTATTTCGTTACATAAAGTATTAATAATGATGAAACTGAACGCTTAACGCGCAGCGTTTAATCATAAAAATTTGCATATTTATTTATTTATTTATTATCGTATACATCGAGCTCAGATATTAAGACAACGATTTTAAGCTGTTAGTAACGTTCGAGATCGTTAAGCTAAAGCTCGTTCAGAAATCGTCTTTAATAAACGAAGTCTTTAATAAGTTAACGTTAATTCTCATGAAAATTTACTTCGCGAGCTCACGCTTTCACGTCTTCTTCGCATTCTTATTCTCATTCTTTTTCTTATTCATTATTACATTCTTTTCTTGCTTCATCTTTTTAATCATCGTTTTACTTATCATTTTTTTAACTTCATCGCGCTTAACTTAAAATATTTTACGCTTCGTTTACGTCTCATCGCGCTCTCGTTTCGTCTTCGTTAAACGCTTAATTAATCGAGTAATCTCGCGCTAATCACGTTTAATCGCGAGTTAAGCTTTATGTGCGATGTTAAAAATGTATTCGTTAACGCGACGTTATTTCTTCATGACTGTTATTAATCTCTTTCCTCTGTTTTTCACGCTTACGAAAATGACACGTTAATGTTAATTTACGCGAGTAAATTCACGAATAACGCGTTTCGCATCGTTTCGAAAGCGTTTAATAAATTAAATAATTCTTAGCAGCTGTCGCAGCGTTAGCGAGATAAAACTTATCGTAATATAACGATTCGAGCCGTAACGTTAAGCTCTGCACGATTTATAAACACTTAACTCGCGCACGTACTCGCGTCTGTTAATATAAATTATACACGAAAGATCTTTACATTCTGAAGAATAAAAGATTAGCTTTACACTTAAATTAATGAATGTACACATATCGATCGTGATCGTTATCTCGTTATTAGTTCGTGTAATCGTTAAGATCATATTATGTTTATTAATACTAGAAAACATATACATAAGCCTGTACATCGTCTGCTTCTTGTTTTTAAGTACATACAAATTTGTCTGTAGTACTTAAAAGCACATATTAGCATACGTATCGCCTGCTCGCTGTCATTAAGTACATATAAAAAGTGTTTAATTAAAAGATAAAAAGGAAAAAAGAAAAAAAGAAAGAAAAAAAGAAACAATAACATTATATATAATAAACAAGCGTCATCGCAACGATAATGTTAAATAAACATTAAGTTTACGTTATCATAACGATAGCGCGCGAGTAAATATTAAAATAACATTAATTAAAATCGCAGTCTCATGAAATTTCATGAAAAGATTACAGATTATAATCGATTACAAGATAATATTATATTTAAAAGACTCTTTTTCTTTTATTAACTTAAAGAGATTTAAAAGTTTTTTAATGAGCTTTAAAATGCTGCGCATAGCAGACGCGATTAATAACTGTCTTCACTTTAAGAGATTAATACAGCTTCTTTACATTAAAGATTAATGTTTTAAAAGAGAAAATAATTATAATGATAGCAAGCGCTAGCTTAACGTCAGCGCTTATTAAAGACAAGATTAAGTAATTTGTTAAATGATTTAAAGTCGTTCGATAAGTTAACGTTTCTTATAACGTATTAAGAATGATTTATTACGATTAAATAGCGAAGTGTTAACGATGAAGTCATTAAGAGTATTAAATAAGCTGAAGCTCATTCTTTTAATGTTCTTCAGCGATTAGTTCTACATATTAGTATCATAATAACTGAGTATAATCATAGCAAATTTATTATGTCTCACGTCTTTTATATTTAAACGCGCTAGCGGATAGCTAACGAAGTCGATCTTACAATTATTAATTATTACAGAGCATCTTTATGAGAAAGACAGATAATAAAATTACGTTTAATTATTTTTACATGATCGTAATTAAGTTAAATCTCAGTCACGTATACATTTACAGAGAATGAAAACGTTACTATTTTTATATTAAACTTTTAAGATTTTTATAATGTTTAAGATAAAAATGTTCATGAGAAAAGAATACAATGTCGATGATATAAGTCTTTAAAAGATACATATAAAGATTAGTAAATTAAGAATAAATCGTGTTAATTTATTAATAAGATAATAAAGATGCTTAAATTAATTTATCTGAATCGCTTATTATACATAACGCACGAAGAGATTTATCGTGCGCGTTTTAAGAGAAAGTTTAATGCACATTTAAAAGAAAATACTTTTAATAAGTTTTAGTTTAATAATGCAAAGTGCTTTTTTAATAATAAATTAAGAATTAAATATTTATGTATAAACTCGAGCTTATCTGCACGTCTTATATCGTTAAAATGAGTTAATTTAATTATCATTTTAACAGACTTAATCGTTAATTAATTAAAGAAGATTTAAATTTATCTTAACGAGAATAATAATTTATTACATTAACAGATTCGTTACGCGTATTGTAATAAAAAGATGAACGCGCTAGTCATCAGACTGAAATTAATAGATTTAAATCTTTTAATAAGATATGAAAAAGTTAATTCTAGTATTATATGTGTAATCACGATAAACACGTATAAGACTCGCGTTACAGAATTAATGAGAATTTAAATTATTTCTTTAAAAATAAGTTTTAAAACAAGACAATCACGAGTAATATGAGAGCTTTTTCTTTTAAAATGAGATTAACTAATCGCAGATAAAACGTATAAGAAAATGATTAAAACGATTAAAATCATTAATCTGTTTAAGATTATAAATGAAAAATCTCGTAAGTAATTTATTACAGATACACTTTTTAAATCATCTTTTAAATAAATAATGTCATGAGTAAACACGTTAATGATAAACTCGATAATGAATTAACAGATATTAAAATGAAAAGAAAAAAAAGCTCATTAAATTAAATTTTTGCACTGTACTTTTAAAAAACTGAATGAGATAAATAAAACACATACGAAAATCGTTAAAGATTAAGAGTTAAATAATTAAATCATTAAGATGTACATTAAATAATTAAAGATCGTGTGCGACACATTATGATTACGACGTGACGCTAATTAATTAAAGTTTTTTAATTCTTTTCTTATAAATGTAAAATCGAATAAGTATTAAGATATTAATTACGAGCTTTCATTAAGATTTAACGAACTTGTTAATTTCTTAGTAATAATAATCATTAAATAACTTTAAAAGATAAGAAATAAGATTTAAAAAGAGTGAAAGATAAATAACTGCGTTAAAAACGAGCTCGAAATTAACATTAATAATTAAATAATGAAAGTTCGTTAATTTAAAGTATTTAACACATTTCCGCGTCTTAAATAACTTTTAGAGACAAAGTTACTCGCGTTCTTTAAAAAAGAAAATCTTAAAAAGAAATATGTTCGCTTTTAATTAAATCGTCTTTACGACTTAAAGAAAATTAAATCTTTTTATGAAAAGCACATTCGCGATATTATCTTTAAGAAGAACTGTATTAAGATTAAAATAATTAACGAGCTTATTAATAATGTTTAAAATAAGAACGAGAAAATTATATTCTGTATTATGAGTTTTACGAATGCACTTATTCTTTATTAAGTAAATAATAAAGTCTTTATCTTTCGTTAATATCGTTCTTAAAAATTATTACACATATAACGAAAGAAACATGTTTAACATAATTATTAACGTTTAATTATGTAATACTTTTAACTTATTCTTAAAGTTTTTATAACTTTAATAAATAAATTAATGTTTAAATTTAAAGTAATGAACATAATTTAATTATTTTAAGAAGACTCGAAAAAATTATAGTAATATTTAAATGAAAAGTCATGACGCTTTATTATTAACATTATTAAATTAATTAATGTTAATTATAATTTATATAAGATTAAGAAATTAGTTTAAATAAACTCGAAATGAATGAAGAAAGATTAAGTATAGATTAAGAAAAGAGTTAATTATCTTAAATAACTTAAGAAGATTATTATTTATAGCTTACGCTGCGTAAATTTCGAGATTAAGATGCTAATATACGATAAGTAAAATCGTTAAACACGTTTAATAAAGTTAATATTAAAGCTTAAAACATTTTAAAAGACAGAATTAATTAAAGATATTAAGAACGATTTTAAAGATAATAATAATATCATTAAAGTTAATGACTTGTTAAAAGACAAGAACTGAGTTTAAATTACATAGCTTCGTTCATGTGCATTAAGAAAGCGCGATGTGTTACTAGTTTATTAGTCTGTATTATAAATAATTATATTCATTCTTTCTTTTTTAACATTTATAAATATGTTCATTAAAACTTATTAAGATTATGAAAAAATTTATATAATTAATATTAAGTTCTATAATTCTTAGCAGATATTGCTTTAACGATTTAATAAATCTTTAATGATAAAAGTAACATTGCTCGAGCATAATTACAAATTCTCATTTTCGTTCTTTCGAATAGATTCGTTCGAATAGCTTATTAAGAAAATCGTGATTATTTAATTAACATTATGTTTAAATGTATGCAGATTAATAATGATTCGAAAAAGTAAACGCAGTATTATTTTATAAATTAATAATTATATTCTTCTGTATTAATCTTAGCTATAATCGTTCTGCATTTATGAAACGTAATAAAGTTTAAAAAAATTCGTTCATTAAAATAATGAAAATGTTTATTAAACGTTAACGATTTTATAACTCGAAATTATAATGTTTTAAACGAGCGAGTAATATTTATTTCGCTTTTATTACATTATTATTATAAATTATTAAAAGAAATAAACGAAAGATTATAAATAAGAAAAGTGTATTCTTCTTAAAAATTATGAATCACGAAGTACGAGTTATTTACATGAAAATGTACACTCGAACGTTTTCTTATACTTGTTAAACGTTTACATATTATAAATAATTCGAAGATAAACGTAATTAATGAAAATATAAAATATAAAAATATATGAATATTAATATAAAAGTATATAAATGTTTTCTCAGAAAAGAAAAGAAACGCTGTTAACGCATGTGAAGAACGCGTAATACTTCATATATATCATACTTTAGCTTAAACGTTAACTTAACTTTTAATGTTCGAAATTTAAATATCAGCTCGCTCATTTACGATTTTGTATTAATTTAAATAATTTATGTTCTGTAACGACGATTTAATTAAAGCTTATTATTACGAATATAAAAGTCATAATTTATAAAGCTTAATTTTACGAAAGTTCTTTATAAAGATTATAACTTAAAAAGAATACGCGTTATAATCATCGCGATTAATTATTAACAAGATTAATAATGTAATTACTTAATTAAATAAGATATAAATATATTTCGCTTAATTATAATTATAATAATCGAGTTTTATAATCTTTAAATAATTATTATTAAAATATTAAATGCGATTAAGAAATGCTAAACTTAATTATTTTTATACATTTTAAAGATTACATAATAATTAATAACATTAAAGTAAATATTATAAGTTTAATAAATCTGTTTCTTAGTTTAATAAATTATATATTATTTAAACTCGCGAAAATAACAGATTAATTCTTAAACGTTATCTCATTAAAAGCTATAAGAACTTAATTACTAAAGTCGCATATTAGAAAATAAAATGCTTTCTTTATATATTATATATATAATTTAATTAATAAACTTTAATATTACGTTTAATATTATTAATCTTTAATCGTGTTACTATATATAAAAATTAATCGTAAAACGTTATTATTAAAGATAAATTAATTTTAACTTTTAATTCGTTTAAGACGAAAGTTTAATCACTTATATTTATGTTTAATAATTTAAATATTATTTTTAAAATGTAATACATTTAAAATATTAAACTTATAAACATGAGAAAAACTTTCTGTCGCTGAATATTTTATATTTATTTAAGAAATTTAAATTATAATATTAAATTCTTAATAATAATTACGTTAAATGAAAAGAAAGATTATGTAAAATAATATCATTATACGATTATAAGAACGAAATCTTTTTATTTACTTTTCGTATAAAGTATACGACTCGTTTTCTTTATTATAAAATGCGATACTTATAATCTTTTTATATATATTAAATGTTTCTTAATCTTTAATCTCGCGAATTAATAAAGATTTTTAATTTTAAAAATTACGTTTAATATGTTCTTACGATTTAAGTATAATGATAATTTAATTAATCGAGTTAAACTTTAACATTTTATTAAAATGTTAAAAAAGTAACAGCGTATTTACTTTAAAATTAATTAAGCACACGTAATTAGCTTAACTCGAGATTAAAGATTATAAGAAGTTAGTTTATAAAATCTTTTTAACAGCTATGTTAAATTATTATAAAGCTTAGTTTTTTAATAAGTAAGATCATTTATTTACACATTAAGCGAAGATACAAGTTAAAGATACGAGTACTTAATTACGTAATTAGCTAATAAATTAAATGGTTTATTATTTTAGTAAATTCTTCTTCTTATAAAATTACTTTAACGTAATTAGCTACGAACGCATGTTTAATAATTTAAATAATATTATTAACACGAATTATTAAAATAACACGAATTATTAAAATAACACGAATTACTAAAATGATACGAATTATTAAAATGGCACGAATTATTAAAATGACATACTCGACAGTAAATATTCCGTTTAATGCGAAATATTTTATCTTTTTTTAACATTAAATTAATTATTAAATGAATTAATGAATTAATTATTTATTTAAACGAATTATTAACTATGTAAAGTGTTTAATAAAAAGCTATGAAGAAAGCTATGAAGAAAGACATGAAGAAAGGCATGAAGAAAGGCATGAAGAAAGTCATGAAGAATGTTTAATAAAGCGTTTAGTAAAGCGTTTAATAAAGCGTTTAGTAAGTGATTTAAAAGATAATTTGTAAAATGATTTAATAAATGATTTAATAAAATCTAATTCTGCAGTGTGTATATTATTAGTAAAAGCTGACTTTAACGCGTGTAAATAATTTAAAAAATTATTTAATAAATGATTTAAAAGATGATTTGTAAAACGATTTAATAAGTGTTTTATAAGATGGTTTAATGAATGATTTGTAAAATAGTTTAATAAATAATTTAATAAATAATTTAATAAATAATTTAAAAGATGATTTGTAAAATGTTTTGTAAAATGTTTTATAAGATAATTTAATAAGTATTTTGTAAGATGATTTAATAAGTGTTTTGTAAGATGATTTAATAAATGTTTTGTAAAATGCTTTAATAAATAGTTTAATAAATAATTTAAAAGATAATTTGTAAGATAATTTAATAAATTATTTAATGAAATCTGATTCTGCAGTATGTATATTGTTAGTAAAAGCTGGCTTTAACGCGTGTAAATGATTTAAAAGACGGTTTAATAAATGATTTAAAAGATGATTTGTAAGATGATTTAATAAATAATTTAATGAAATTTAATTTTACAGTATTTATA
>JAABUO010010866.1_pt1 | contig 10034 bp, 10 predicted proteins | sample 5559291 | NCBI WGS metagenome assembly JAABUO01 (sample SAMN10711878, study PRJNA513372) | rock metagenome | isolation source: Antarctica rocks | place: Antarctica: Victoria Land, Finger Mt sud
ACTTGTCTCCTAAGGCCGTGCTAACGACCTGGAAGCAGGCGTGCAACCGGTCAGTTTAGCGGCAGGATGGCCCCTTTGTCTGACGGTCGCTATGGGTGATTCTAGCGAAGTAACGTTGTAGTACTAGATGGTCTCAAATAACCCAGCAAATACGACAATAATTGTTAGATAAACAACGAAAAATCCTGTTACAGGTAGTATCATTTCTTGAAGATAGGGCGCTATAGCTCCAAACGCCTCCGTGCCTTGCGTCAGGCCATTGACAATCGCGCCGAGTACACTGCCCGATATTATGCCGATGACGAACTCAATAAGGATGATCAGTATAAAAAGCGCTGACGCTTCTCGAACTTGGCTGAAGGTCTTAGCGTGCATGATTCCTGATTGTCTAATAAAAACCAGCGTCGCTATCGAAATAAGGGTCAACAAACCTAATAAGGACGATAATCGCTTATCGCGCAAGCGAAGGGCAATTCCAACGCTATATCCAAGACCAAAGGGCAGGCCGATCGAGAGTGGACCCAAACCTAATAGTGCTATAGCTGAAATTATTGGCAGAATTCCAATCGCAAGAAATACTTCGACCAATCTTGTGATAAAACGGGGTAGCAGTTTCCAGCCGGACTGAGAGTCAACTGATGGGCCGACGAGGAACGAAAATATTGCTATTAGAATGCCGATTAAGATGGCTAGTGGTTCAATATTGTTACTGCTTGCCGATAATCCAAGGGCAACAACGGTAGCTCCACCTATCCCAATAATGAAAGCACCGTAGATTGTCTTGCTGCCCAGCAGCGCAACCATAGCAATAACTGCTATAGTTGCCAGTACTACAATTTTTTGGTCTCTGTTTACTGACCCGGCAGATCCATAGGCTATCGGAACTCCGATGTAGAGGGCAACTATAAATCGTAGCCCTAGTTTGTTTATTATTGGAGTTGGAGTCTGTTGTCTCATAGAATAACCCTCCGGTGTGGCGCACTAACAAGTGTATGCAATAACCAATCTAGCACAATTGTGATGCATTCTACTAAAGTCGATGTAAAGTTCTCCTTATATATTGTTGACAGGGTTTTCTGCAAATTTTTGTTAAATTCACTTGTTATCAACAGCCTTGAACGTCGCGCTCCAGGGCGACACGAGGCAGGCGCTCGATGATCTCACGGACGCTGCTCACCCGAGCCGCTACTACAGCGCGCCACGGTCCGACGCTCCATCTAGCGACGGTCCGTGGCAAACCGAATATCGGATTCATAATGTTGGTGCAAGGTCAGGTTGGTCGATGTGCTGAAAGAACTCGCCGGCCCATCGGAAGGCGATGCGCGCATCCCGCGCCGCCTGCCGATCTTCCGGCCGATCGCCGACGTACACGACATCCTCGTGCGCGCCGGCCGCATCCATGAGTTCGCGGAGCATCGCCCCGCTCGGTTTGCGGCGACCCAACTCCGCCCGGTTCCTGTAACGGTAGGACTTCGCCTGCGGGTGGGCGAAGCACACGGCAATGGGCGTATCGTCGGGGAGACCAAGCGCGACGAGTGCGGCGGCGATCTTGCGCCTGGCTTGCGACTCCGTTACATGACCGAAGGCGACGCCCGCTTGATTGGTGGCAATAGCGATCCTATGCCCCTGCTCCCCTAGGGCAGCCAGCATTTCCACACGCCCTGGAAGGACATGCCAGTCGTTATAGCGCCTGTTCGGCGTGCCCATATACGACGAGATCAACGTCCCGTCCAGGTCACAGATGATCAGCCCCAACCGTATCTCCCTTGCCGCCGCTGCCACAACAAACACCCTCATGATACCCCTACACGGATCGTGCGCCATCCCTACCCATAGGTGCGGACGGCACTGCTAGAGCCGGTAGCGTCACTATATCGTCGGCAGGATAAGTGGATAACCCACGGGAACGCTTGACCTTCACGCGAGTTCGTGGCATCATGAGAATATCGGCACAGGATAGTTGCCGATGCGTTAGACCGAGAACGCAAGCCTAACTCTGAGGAGGTCGGATATGCCGAATACCAGAGCCATGTCGCAGGCGATATTGGTCCGCTGGCAGGTTGATCGCTGACGCGTTGTGGAAACGCCGGCCGAGTAAAATGTCGCAGACTAGCAAGTCCGATAGTACTCGAAGGAGGTCCGCATGCCGAATACGCGAGCAACGACTCAAGCCACGCTTTCTCGCTGGCAGGTTGATCGCTGACGCGTCGTGGAGACGCTTTTAACCTGTGAGTACATAGTTAAACAAAGGGCGAGGGCGGGAATTAATTCCCGCCCTCGCCCTTTTGTAGTGGCGAGTGGCTCATTCTCGCCACTCGCCACTCATCACTCGCCACTCGTCACTCGCCACTCAAGGCTACGAGCAGCCCATTGAGGCGGCCGACGAAGCCGGCTGGGTCGTCGAGTTGGCCGCCGTCGCCAAGCACGGCCTGGTCGAACAAGATCGCGCTCCAGTCGCCGAAGCGCGCCGCGTCCGTCTCCTTGTCCATACGCGTCAGAATCGGATGATGCGGGTTGATCTCCAGGATCGGCTGCGTCTGTGGGACGGCCCGGCCCGACGACTTGAGCAGGCGCACGAAGGTGGCGTCCAGGTCGTTTTCACTCGCCACGAGGCAGGCCGGCGACGTCGTGAGGCGCGTGGTCACGCGCACCTCCTTGGCCTTGTCGCCCAGCGCGCCCTTGACGCGCTCGGCCAGGGGGGCGAACGCGGTCTCCGCCTTTTGCTGCTCCTCTTTCTCCTGGGCGTCCTCCAACCCCGCCAAATCGACGTCGCCGCGCGCGATCGATTGCAGTTCTTTGCCCTCGAATTCGGTCAGGCTCATCGACAGCCAGTTGTCGATGGGGTCGGTCAGCAGCAATACCTCGATGCCCTTCTTGCGGAAGAGTTCCAGCAGCGGGCTGCTCTTGGCCGCCGTATAGGAGTCGGCCGTGAGGTAGTAGATCTTGTCCTGGCCCTCTTTCAGGCGCGCCACATATCCGGCCAGCGACACGTCCTGCGCGTCGCTGTCGGCGTGCGTCGAGGCGAAGCGCAGCAGCGGCGCGATATCCTTGGCGTTGGCCGGGTCCTCGGGCACGCCCTCCTTGAGCACCTGACCAAACTCGGTCCAGAACGTAGCATACTTCTCCGGCTGCCCGCTCGACAGGTCCTTGAGCAGGCCTAGGATCTTGCGTGTGGCGCCCGACTTGATGCTCTCGGTGATGCGGTTGTGCTGCAAGATCTCGCGCGACACGTTGAGGGGCAGGTCGCTGGAGTCGATCACGCCGCGCACGAAGCGCAGGTAGGCCGGCAGCAACTGCGCGGCGTCGTCCATGATAAAGATGCGCCGCACGTAGAGCTTGACGCCGTGGCGGCTGTCACGGTTCCACAAGTCGAACGGCGCGCGCGAGGGGATGTAGAGCAGCAGCGTGTACTCGTAGCGGCCCTCCATGCGGCTATGGACGTGCGCCAGCGGATCGGTGAAGTCGTGCGCCACGCTCTTGTAGAACTCGTCGTACTCCTCCTCCGTGACCTCGCGCGGCGCGCGCGTCCACAGGGCCAAGGCGCTGTTGACCGTTTCCTCCGTGGGCGCGGGAGCCTCATCTTCCCCTTCCTTGACGCTGGCGCTCTCCGCCGCCATCACGATCGGCAGGCTGATGTGGTCGGAGTACTTGCGGATGATCGAACGCAGGCGGTAGCCATCGAGCAGGTCGTCCTCGCCCTCACGCAGATGCAGCGTCACCTCCGTGCCCCGGCCGGGCTGCTCGAAGGGCTCCAGCGTGTAGTCGCCCTTGCCGTCCGACTCCCAGCGCACGCCGTCGGCGGCGGGCAGGCCGGCACGGCGCGTGGTCAGGGTCACGCGGTCGGCCACGATGAAGGACGAGTAGAAGCCGACGCCGAACTGGCCGATCAGCGCGGCGTCCTTGCGCTGATCGCCCGAGAGCGCCTGGAAAAACTCGCGCGTGCCCGACTTGGCGATGGTGCCGATGTTGTCGACGACCTCCTGGCGGCTCATGCCGATACCGTTGTCGGCCACCGTGATCGTGCGCGCCTCTTTGTCGTAGGAGACGCGGATCTTGAGGTCGCTGTCGCCCTCATACAGGTCGGATTCCGACAGGGCCTCGAAGCGCAGCTTATCCACCGCGTCCGACGCGTTGGAGATAAGCTCGCGCAGAAAAATCTCCTTGTTGCTGTACAAGGAGTGAATCATCAGATCGAGTAATTGTACGACCTCGGCCTGAAAGCCGAGCGTTTCCTTTTGTGCTTCTTGTGCTTCCGCGGTCATGACTATGAATCGCCTCCGTACCATGCTTGTCCGTTACATCCTTAACTATATCAATGAAGCCCTAAACTCTAAAGACCGTCCGCGCATGACCGGCTAGCTCCCTGTTATACACTATAGGCGTGAGGCGAATGCGGATATAGCGGAATGTGAACGACGAATGATCGTGTTGAGCGAGGCGCCGGAACAGGTCAGCCCCAACGCGAGCGCGCGCGAGATCGCGGCCATCACGCGGGTCGCCGGCCTGTTGGGCTTCCGTGTCTACACGATACCGCCGACCTTCGAGCGCTGCGGCTCGGCGGAGAACGCGCTCACCCACATCCCGCGTCAGGAGACGATGGTCGCTGGCCTCTGGGTCGGCTACATCCCCACGCCCGAACGCTACGCCGCCATCTACACGGCGGCCCTGGCCAAGGGCATCCGGTTGCCCAACACCCCCACGCAGCACCGGACCGCGATGGAGTTTGACCAGTTCTACCCGCTGCTGGAGGGGCTGACGCCGCGCAGCGTCATCATACGCGCGGTCAGTGAGTGCGCGGCGGCGGGCGACGCGCTGGGCTACCCGGTCTTCGTCAAGGGTGTCGTGCAGTCACGCAAGGTCAGGGGCTGGCGCGCCTGTGTTGCGGAGAACCGAGAGGAATTGGAGCGACTCGCGGCCAATCTGTTCGAACTGGACAATAGGACGCGTGGCCGCGTGGTCGTGCGCGAACTGGTCCGGTTGCGGCATACGCGAACATCCGGCGCGGGGTTCCCGGCCGGACGCGAGTTCCGCTACGTCGTGTACGACGGGCTTATCCTCGCGCATGGCTACTACTGGGACGGCGAAGACCCGCTCGGCTTGCTGTCCACGGAAGAGAGGACGACCGTCGCGGCGTTGGTCAAGCGCGGGGCGGAGCGCCTGAACGTGCCATACGTTGCCATCGACGTGGGGCAGGTCGAGGGCGGAGCGTGGACCATCATCGAAGTCGGTGACGGCCAGTTCGCCGGCCACAGCCAGATCCCGCTCCTCGAGTTGTGGAACAAACTGCGCGAGGCGATGGCAGAGTGAGCCGATGAGATGCGTAGTATAGTGGATGTAGGCATCGAGTAGCAAAACGTACCGGGTGGGGAGATTGTTATGGCGACAATGGCAGGGCGAGAGGTTCGGCGCCCTATCAGCGCGGCGGATTCGACGATGGCGGACGGACTGAAGCCGGTATTCGACGCCATCGCTGAATCACGGGCAATATTGGCGTGGCCTGATAATTGGGACGGCGAGGGCAGCCCAAGGTACGACGACGCGACGTGGAACCGGGCCACTGCTTTTGTGGGCGACAACGCTATCCGGCTGTGGGAAGACGAGGGAAAGCTGATGGACGCGCCCGATATCCAACCGGGGGCGTTGGGACGGATAGTCATCGAATGGTCGGTGGGCGATCGCGCATTGATCGTCGTCATCCCAGCAAACGCCGGGGAGCAAGCGGAGTTTTATGGCCACGATGACGAGCGAACCATCACGATCAAGGGTGAACTCAATACCGCTAGCCCGCAGAGTCCCCGACTCCTTGGATTGATAGCCCTATGATGCGGCGTTCTGCGAGGCTTGTTGCGCGATCTTGATGAGCGCGCGCAGCGCGTCGTTGACGGCGTCTGAATCGGGAAACATCGGCGCTACGTCAGGCGCGAGGACGACGATGTTGCTTCCCGCCGCATAGCGCTCCGCATACTTCCCTCGCACGCCGCTACTAAAGTTATATTCATCCAACATATCCGGATCACCGGGATCAAGATTCGGTTCCTTGTTCATAATTCCCCCTCTCTCGCCGCGTCGCTACACGAGCGCTGATAATACGGATATCGCCCTCACGTTCCGTGTGAACGACCACAAGAATGCGGCCTCTGACCGACTCCCCCATTAGCACAAACCGTTCTTCGTCCACCGAGTGGAGCGGATCAGGGGTCGTCAAAGAGAGCGGATCGCCAAAGGCGGTCGAGGCTTCCTCGAACGAAACGCCATGTTTCTCGACGTTTCGCGCCGCTTTCGCAACGTTCCACTCGAAGGTAAAACCCATCCTACCTCACTCTCCCGATTATCCCTATATTTATTGTATTCGTGTTTATCCAATTGGAGAAGCGCGATGTGCGATGTTAGGGTTGTTGTTTGTGGATTACGGGTGGACTTGGCGCGGCGTGTGTGCCATGATATGGGCAAAGATGGGGGCGACCGTGCCCCGATTGATCATGCGGCAGGAGCGAAGGACGCGCCCACAATAATAGTGGCGCGTCGCCGCGACTACTGGAAACCGGAGGCGCCCTATGCCCGTGAACGCCGATAAGCCCCAGGTATGGAAGGCCGATGTCGCGCAGTCGGCCGGCGGCTACGACGATTGGTACCTGCGTCATGCCCCCCAAGCGTACCGCGACGCCCGCAATGAGGCGGCCGACCGCGTCGAGGAGATCCTGCGCACCACCGGCAACCTCACCGCCGTCACGCCAGAGGCGCTGCGCCGGGACCCCCCTATGCTCGCCACCCTGCGCATGATGACCGACCCGCCTATCGCCCGCGATACCCTGATCGGCGTCACCCATGCCTCCGTAGCCCTCGTCACGGCGATGGAGCGCGACGGCCATATCCCGCCGCAGCTATTCGATAATGTCGTGGACGACGACCTGAAAAGGATCGGCGACGCTATCATGCGCCTGGCCGACCGCGATATCTTCTCCTGGCTCGACGGCGCCTACCCCCTCACCGGCGTGCAGTTGCGCCGCGCCGCCACGATCGTGGCCGACCGCCTCTGCCTGGCCTCGGCCGACACGATCATCCGCGACGCGCAGAAGCGCCGCCAACTCGCCGCCATCAAGGTGTGGCTCATTGGGCGCGGCTACAGCTACGTCGAGCCCGGCCGCCGCCTCGGCTTCGACCGCATGGTCCCTGGGACTTTCACGTTCGAGCTCAACGTGCCCGTGATCCGCCCCGGCAAGGCCGCGCTCAACGCGCTGCCCATCGACATCGCCGTCATGCCACACCAGTCCAGCGCCGGTGACGTGCCGCTGCTGATCGATACGCGCTCGTCCGGCGACTACGCCCGCTCCAACCGTCGGCGCGTCGAGGACGCCGCCAAGCCGGCCGGCTTGCGCGGCGCCTACGGCTCCAATGTGCGCTTCGTGCTGTTCCTCTCCGGCTACTTCGACGGCGGCTACCTCGGCTACGTCGCCGCCGAGGGTATCGACTGGGTGTGGGAGCACCGCGTCGACGACATGGCCCACCTCGACCTCGCCAAGCTGACCCTACTCGACCGGCAGCAGGTAGCGGTAGCGGCGCACTAGCGACTAGCGTGCGGCGCGGCCCGCTGCCCGTCTAAAAGGCGTACTATAAGGGATAGGTTACTGAGGCGCCTGATCGCGATCAGGCGCCTCAGTAACCTATCCCTTATAGTACATTCCGACCGACGTCTCGCTTGTTTGCCATGTGATGTCAGTCGCAGGCCCCATGATGCGGAGCTACCATGATCGACGCAGCCGCTAACTTGTACACCGAGCACTACCCCTACCCGTCGCGCCGCATGCCGGTGCTCGCCACACGCGGCGTCGTGGCGACGAGCGAGCCCCTGGCCGCGCAGGCCGGATTATCCATGCTACAACAGGGTGGCAATGCCGTCGACGCCGCGCTCGCCACGGCGATCGCGCTGACGGTGGTCGAACCGACCTCCAACGGCATCGGCGGCGACGCCTTTGCCCTGGTGTGGGACGGCTCAAAACTGCACGGGCTCAACGGTTCGGGGCGCGCCCCGGCCACGCACACGCCCGAGCTCTTTGCCCAGCAAGGACTCGACGCGGTCCCCGCGGCCGGCTGGCTCCCTGTCACCGTCCCCGGCGCGCCCGCGACGTGGCGCGACCTGCACGCCCACTTCGGCAAACTCCCCTTCGCCACGCTCTGCGAGCCTGCTATCACCTACGCGGCACAGGGCTACCCCGTGGGGCCGGTCACGGCGCAGGGCTGGACGCGCGCGTTCGAGGTCTACGCCCGCCGGCAGGAGAGCCCCGAATTCGCGCCCTGGTTCGACACGTTCGCCCCCGGCGGGCGCGCCCCGCGTCCCGGCGACATCGCGCGCCTGCCCGACCACGCCGCCACGCTGCGGGCCATCGCCGCGAGCGGCGCCGAGGACTTCTACCACGGCGAGTTGGCGCGCCGCATCACCGACTTCGCCGCCGCGACGGGCGGCTACCTCACGCGCGATGACCTCGCGGCGCACACCAGTACATGGGTCGATCCGATTAGTACAGGCTACCGCGGCTACGAGGTGTGGGAGATCCCGCCGAACGGACAGGGCGTCGCGGCGCTCGCGGCGCTCAATATCCTGGAGGGGTTCGACCTCGCCGCGCATCCGCGCGAGTCGGTGGAGAGCTACCACTTGCAGATCGAGGCCATGAAGCTGGCCTTCTCCGACGCCTTCCGCTACGTCGCGGACCCCGCCAAGGCCGGCGTCCCCATCAAGAGCATGCTCGACAAAGCGTACGCGACGGAGCGGCGCGCGCTGATCGGGGACCGCGCGCTGGAGCCCGCGCCCGGCACGCCGCCACGCGGCGGGACGGTCTACCTGTGCGCGGCCGACGGCGACGGCCTGATGGTGTCGTACATCCAGTCCAACTACATGGGCTTCGGCAGCGGCGTCGTCGTCCCCGGTACGGGCATCGCCCTGCAGAACCGCGGCGCCGGCTTCGTGCTGGAGCCGGGGCATCCCAACCAGGTCGCGCCGGGCAAGCGTCCCTACCACACCATCATCCCGGCGTTTCTGACGCGCGGAGGCCGGGCGGTCGGCCCCTTCGGTGTGATGGGCGGCTATATGCAGCCGCAGGGTCACCTGCAAATGGTCGTCAACACCGTCGACTACGGCATGAACCCGCAGACGAGCCTGGACGCGCCGCGCTGGCAATGGCTGGGGGGCAAGGATATCGAGGTCGAGATGGCGGCGGCGCAACACATCATCTCAGGGCTGGACGCGCGGGGCCATCGCGTCGCCGTGCAGGGCGCCGTGACCGGCTTCGGACGCGGCCAGATCATCTGGCGGCTGCCCAACGGCGCCTACGTCGCGGGCAGTGAGCCGCGTGCCGACGGCTGCGCCGTCGGATATTAGTTTGGAGACATCAGGGCCATGAGTCAAGTACAGGCGCTCCCCTCGGACTCTCTAGCCCCATGGGCTGAGGTCGTCCCAGACATGGCGCCCATGACGATTGATGATCTACTGGCTCTGCCGGACGACGGCTGGCAGTATGAGTTGGTCGAAGGGAGATTGGTGCGTATGCCTCCTAGCGGAATCCGGGCGACGAGCATCGCGCAAATCATAGCGGCCGCTCTTGTCACTTTCGTACGCCCACGGCGTCTGGGAGTCATTACCGATGAGCAGGGCGGCTACAAGCTCGGCCCGAAGACGGAGTTAATGCCTGATGTGGGCTTCATCCGTGCGGACCGCCTGCCGCCGCTAGACTCACCGGACTATGACAAAATCGCGCGCGGCTCCCCTGATCTAGCCGTCGAAGTAGCGTCGCCCAACCAATACAAACCAGGGATGCGTGATGACTCCCACGCCTAAAGGTCGTGGGCTTCTAGCCTGGATTATTCATGAAAACATTCATCGAATTGGATTGGCTGCTGATCGGTCCTCCGTGGGCTCTTACAGCCCACTTTTGGTGCCAAAATCGGCTCTGAGGCCCCTTCGGACGCCCTATATCGCTCGGCGTGCAACCGAATACGGTCGATCTGATTTGACAGAAATGCTCATGAATAATCCAGGCTAG
>JAABUO010010867.1_pt1 | contig 10033 bp, 6 predicted proteins | sample 5559291 | NCBI WGS metagenome assembly JAABUO01 (sample SAMN10711878, study PRJNA513372) | rock metagenome | isolation source: Antarctica rocks | place: Antarctica: Victoria Land, Finger Mt sud
TGAGGAGGATATAGGTGTCGTTCTTGCCGTTCTTGATATCCTCGACCACACGGAGAATGTAGTCGTTCGGGTCTTCAATGAAGCACCCCTCCTTCCCGCTGAGGAAAGCGACCCCGAAACGGTAGAAGCCATCCTGCCGGAGCTTGATGCCGCTCTTCTCCCCGACGATGATGTCGCAATACTTCCTGATGCTCCCGGCATGCGGCAGGCAGTTGAAGAGATTGGCCGTGACCGGTATCTCCTCTCCCCGCTTCTCCCTGGCATACCCCTTGGCGTGCGCCGCGATCTCGGCGACGTTGCCCTCCATCTCCGCGACGTTGTACGCGATGAACCGCCTGTAGAGCGGGAGCAGCATCCTGCGGTCAAGCTGCGCGGCGAGGAGGTCCGTGTCCGTGTACCCCCGCTCCCTCAAGAAGCTCCCGTAGTCGAAGGTCTCCAGGTCGATGCCCCGCGCCTCGTCGCAAGGATACGCCCGCAGGTACTCCCGGAACCCTCTCATGCACGCCTTGCAGAAGCAACCAGCGCTATAGAGCGCGTGGAGATGCGCGTCGAACTCGTCGATCAGGATGCCGCCCGCGCCCGCGTCGACCATCATCTCGACCTCTTTTTTGAGGTACGTCAGGAAAGCGGGATTATTGCCGCACGGCGTGTAGCACCGGTGGTCGTGCCCGGGGACCAGGAGCCAGGCGCTCTGGACATCGTGCCCGTCGAGGGTGACGACCTTGAACGCCGCGAGGTAATCTCCCACGATCGCTCCGTCGGAATCGACGATCCCGTCGGGGAAGTACGTCCCGATCGGATCGAAGAGCTGGGGGTAGCGGTCTGTCGAAAGCTCGCTCATGCCGAGCCACCCGCTCCGGCCCACCCCCCGCGGCTTATTGAGGGCGAGGAGTTCCGACTCATCCTGGTTGAACTCGGCGGGGAACTCCCAGAGCTGGGCCTTCCAGACGACGGCGTAGGCCGCGATGCCCCGTCGGGTGCATTCCGCGCAGAACTCACGATCGTTCAGGTAGCCGTAGAAACGGAGCCGGGGCGGTATGTCCTCGTTGGCTTCCTTGTCTAAGTACTGGAGACCGATCGCCGCGCTCCCCAGGCACGACCACAATAGCAGGTTCCCACGCACATCGACGATGTCCTGGACCTGTTGCAGACGTTTCATGGGCAGGCTGGGATGATAGTTCCAATCCTCCCCGAACCAGCACATGTAATGCATCCCTCTCAGCATGATATACGCCTCCTCCCGCGATCGTTCCGATGGCGGCATCCTACCATCCCCTGGTGCCGATCGCTCCCCACTGGCGAGGGCGTCGAGGCGGTGACCTCCCATGTGGCCTGATCGGGCGCACAAGCGCGCGCGCCGCATCCATCCGCCACCTCACGGTCTCCCCGTGAGCGACAGGACGCCTCGATCCTCTCGCCGGCACAGCCTTCTTCCTTACTTGCGACGCCGGCAAGGGGCGGGCCTGGATGGCCGCTACTAGCGCCGACCAAACCATCATCGGCGCGGGCGCACACCCGTGGCACGCGCACCACATCCCCAGACGCGCCCAGACGAGCGTTGCTCCCGGCCGCACGCGGCCACTGGTCGATGAAGCGCCCCCACTTGACAAGGACGATGCGCGGATAACTCACCAGTATCTCTCCTCCTTCCAGCGCCGTGCTCTCTCTCCGACGGGACGGGTGGAAACGGACGCCGGCGACGGCCCGCGCCCACCCGTCGCGCGATACGCCGCGGTCGCGTGCCTGCACCGCAGTCAGACGCAGCCTGGATGCGGCGCTCCTACCATGCCCCCTACCGCGCCTCGTATTCCAGCAGCGACACGCCCGGCAAGGGCAACTCGAACGATACCGTGAGGTCCTCCAGGGCAGGATCGACCTCCTGCTCCGGCGCGCACATCTCCAGGCCTGCGCGCGCGCGGATGGCTGCCCGTTGTCCAAGCCCCGGGTCTTGCGGCTGGCCTGCCGCGACCCAGGCGCTGTGGCTGTTACTGTGGGTGTGGTCGATGCGGTAGTGGCGTAGCCGCAGCGGCCGACCCGGCTGGGGCAGGTGGCGCAGCGTAACGGTGACCGAGGCCGTCCCCTGTCGATATTGATCGTCACAGTGGTGCCAGACCAGGATCGCGACGCGGCCCCGCCCGTCCGTCGCCGCCAGCGCGTCGATCTCGGGCCGCTCGTCGGCCCCGTCCGGCTCCGCGCGCGCGCCGCCGCGATCTGCCTCCACGTGCAGTCGTTGGTCGGGCAAACGCGCCAGCATGCGGTAGGCGTTGAGCAGCGGCGTGGCGATGTCGGCGGCGGTGAACAGGCTGCGCGTCCCCTCAAAATAGCGGTCGCCCTCGAAGTACCAGGACCACGTCGTGGCCGTGTGGACACGGGCCACGCCTAGCCCGTCGAGGTCCAGCAGCTTTTTCATCAACTGGATCTGGAAGACGGGGTAGTACGCCGTGTTGCGATAGCCGAAGTTGGCGTTGTCGTAGATGCCCCAGTGCGCCGGCACCGAGGCATCGCACTCGTCGACGAGCACCGGCAGGTCGCGGAATTGGGCATGGCGCGCTATAGCGGTCAGGTTGTCGCGGATCTCCGTGAGCATCTTGCGTGTGCTCGGTGATGCCCGGTCAGCTGTGGCGGCCCCCGCCGGCCCGAGCGGTCCGTATGTGCGCCAGGGATGGAACGCCGCGCCCTTCGTGTGGAAGGAGACAAAGTCGAGCCGCGTGCCCTGACCTCCCGTCGCCGCGTTGCGGCCGGTGGCACAGTGGTCGAGGAATCGCTCCAGGAAGGGAACACCCGGGCCGGTTGTGGCCGGCCCGCCCACCTGGGCCTCTGGTAGGACGCCTGTCACCGCGGCGACCGTGACGTCGTAGAGCCGGCAGTACTCCTCCACGGTGCCCTGCCAGTAGCCGATGTCGGGCTCGTTCCACACCTCCCAGTACCAGGACCGGACCACGTCGTAGCCAAAGCGATCGCGGTAGCGCCGCACCGTGGCGGCGACCAGATCGTGCCAGCGCCGCAGGTCGCGGGGCGGCCACGCCCATAGCCCGGCTTCATAGGCGCTGTACACTGACGGCATGGGCGTGAGCGCGAGCGCAGCCGACCCGGGGACCAGCGCCTTCGGGCAGAAGCCCAGTTCGACGATGGGCCGGCACCCATGGTGGACCCAGGCGTCGAAGACGGGGTCGATCACCGACCAGTCGTAGACGGGGTGGCCCGTGGCATCTTCGTGATAGACGTTGCCGCTGCTCCAGTGGGGCAATCCCCGTCCTGTCCCACTCGTATATAGGTTATGGGCACGGACAGTATACGGAGCCTCCATGACGGTATGCATGGTGGCGAGATTCCGCCGGCCGCGCGGGGTGGCCGTCCAGTTCAGCTCATCGTAGCCAAAGCTGGCCCAGATGCGGCGCAGAGGCCCAGCCCAGTGCCGGCAATCCACCACCAGCCGCGCCGTGTCCGGGGTCGCTCCCATCGCTCGAGTGCTCCTTATTGTGGCGCCGGCTCACGGGGGCGCGGTTGGCGACACATCAACCGGCCCACCGCTACGCTCCGCCTCGTAAATCGCCCGGATCACGGCAAGCGAGGGAAGCGCATCCTCGCCGGTGATGACCGGCGCGCGCCCCTGCCGCACGGCGTCGACCATGTCCTGGATCTGCAGGAAGTGGCCAACCGCCGTGCCCTCCCCCGCGCCGGGCAGGGCCAACTCCTCGGGCGTGGGCTCACCCTGCGCACTGCCCTCGAGCTGCCAGCGGGTAATCCGATAGTCCTCCAGCACGATCGTGCCCCGCTCCCCGTGCAACTCGATGCGGTCACCCTGGTCGGGGTAGACCGAGGTGGTCTGCTCGATCATCCCCAACGCGCCCGAGGCGTACTCACAGACGGCGATCGTGGTGTCGTCGGCCTCGATGTGCCGGTGGCGCAGGTGGCGCGCGTAGCCCTGCACCCGCGTGATCGGGCCCGCGATCCACAGCATCAGGTCGACGCCATGGACGCCCTGGTTGATTAACGCAGCGCCGCCTTCCCCATTCCAGGTGCCGCGCCAGCCCGAGTCGCTGTAATAGGAGGCGGGCCGCCACGCCTTGAAGGCCATGTCGGCCACCAGCAACCGGCCCAGGTCGCCGCGGTGGACGGCGTCGCGGGCACGCCGGGCGCCGAAGACGAAACGGCGGTTGAAGATGCTGGCGAGCTTGACGTCGTGCTGGCCGCAGATGGCGATCAGCGCGTGGGCGCGCTCCAGGTCCAGCTCGATAGGCTTCTCCACGATGACATGCTTGCCGGCTTCGGCCGCGGCGCGGCCGACCTCCAGGTGCAGGGCGGTCGGCAGGCAGATGCTGACCACGTCCACGTCCGCGCGCCGCACGACAGCCTGGTAGTCGGCGATCCACCTCGCACCGTATGTCTCGGCGAGCGGCCGCCCCCGCTCTTCGCGCAGGTCGCAGACGACCGTGAGCGCGGCGCCCTGGGCCTGGTGGATGAAACGCGCATGGGTGGGGCCCACCAGCCCTGCTCCGATCACGGCGAAGCGCACCGCCCTGTCCATGGTTCGCACCTCCTCTTGTCCTACTCCGCCGGCATCGCGCGCGGCGCCAGGGCGTTCCACGCCAGTTCGGTAGCGCTGGCACATCGCAGCACCGCGCGCAGGCCGAGCCACATCCCATCCATGCTCTGCTTGGCCACGCGAGCGTCCCCGGCGGCCGTGGCCTCGGCCAGCGCCTCCACCTGGAGATCGAGCGTCTCGGCGTTGGCCTGCGCCAGCGCGGCCAGCCGTCGCACCTCGCTAGCGTAGCGGCTGGTCACCTCGGTGGTCGCCGCATCCGGGCTGGGGGCGGCGTCGCCCTGGCCGCGCCAGCTACCGTACCGCGGCGGCAGCTCCGCGCCGGCGCCGTCGTAAAACGTGTGGGTGGGCTCGACGTGCGGCGTCACGCTCAGATACACCACGCACGGCACCGCGCCAACGGCGTGGAGGGTGTGCATGCGCCGGGGCTCGACGTAGATGAGCTGGCCGGGGCCGCAGGTGACCCGCTCATCCTCCACGAGGAACTCGCAGTGCCCCTCCAACACCAGGAAGATCTCGCCACCCAGGTCGTGGCTGTGCAGCCCGCCGGCCGGCCCGGGCTCCATCCGCAGGAACCGCGCGCGGATCTCCGGATGCACCTCTAGGTTCTCGATGTCATGCTGGTAGTTGTAGACGCGGATCGGCATAAAACGCTCCTTTCTCCAGGTCTCCAAGCTGGGCCTACAATGAGTCCCCCGCGTCGGCGGACGGGGGCAGCTCGGAGGGCACCCACAGGGCCGCCACGTCCTCACCCCGCTCGTCGCGCGCCTTCAGATCGCGCAGGAAGTCCACGAACCCGATGGACGGGGTCCAGCCGAGGACACGCGCGGCCTCCGACAGATCGTGCTGCTCCACCCGCTCGGGTAGGAGGATGCTGTATTTCCGCAACAGGTCGCGCCCCCCCGGCGCTTGCTCGTCGCACCAGTCGGGTCCTAGCGTGCGGAAGTCCGCCACCACGGGGGCGGGCATCCCGTGGGTGGTATGCACGATCGTCGTAAAGAGATCGACACGACGGTCGATCACCGCGCGCAACGCGGCGACCGTCGCCGCCGCGACATCCCGGCGGTCGACCCCGTTGCGGAGCAGGCCCGCGCCGAAGTCCAGGTAGGGACGCGGGACGAACGCGTGGTAGCGCAGTACGGCCACGGACGCCCCAGTCATCTGCTGGAAGGCGCGGCACAACTCCTCACCGATCACCTTGGTGACGGAGTACACGCTGCCCCAGCCGTAGGCCATGGACGACGCGAATACCAGGGCCCCGACCCCTAGGTCCCGGCACGCCTCTAGCACGTTGAATGTGCCGTCGACGTTGACGGCGAAGATGGTGGCGTCGCTCACCGGCGGCTGATGCCCCGAGTGCCAGGCCGCCAGGTGGATCACGGCGTCCACGCCCTCCACGGCGCGACGCGCGTCGCCCGGTGTCCGTGTGTCACAGCGGACAAAGTCCCCCAGACCGCGATCCTCCTGCGCGGGCGGCGCGATATCTGCCAGGCGCACCTCGTATCCTGCCGCGACCAGATCCCGGCACACCACCTGGCCGGCGATTCCGCAGCCTCCCGTAACCACCACCCTCATCGACGCTCTCTCCTCTCACATACACATGCCTGTCGGGACGCCGCACCGGCCTCCACGTGGATGATCCCCACCCACGCCCACCCCGACAGAGGGCGGACGGGACGACGGGCGGGCGCCACCCGCCCGCGGCGGGCAACGGACGGGCCGCCGCCCACCGCGGGCAGCGGGCGCCGCCCGATGGCGTCGAGACGGCGCTTGGCCTCGGCATAGACGTCCGGAGGTAAGGGCCCCGCCTCCGCCGCCCGCACGTTCTCCGCCAGGTGCGCGGGGCACAGCGTGCCGACGATCGTCGTGTCCATGTCGGGGTGGCTCACCGTGAACCGCAACATGAAGGCGGTCCGGCTCTCCCCGTCGGCCCGCAACTCATCGAGCCCGGCCGCGTCCCACACCCGCCAGCGCTCCGCCCCCCCTAGCTCCTCGTCGCCCGGCGCGCCGCGCTCCACGCCACTGCGGATAATCGTACCGGCGCCCGCGCGCCGCCAGGGCGATCGCCTCCTCGTGCTCCCGTTCGAGCGCCGAGTAGGGGATCTGAACGACGTCGAAGACGTCCCACGCGATGTAGCGCGGCAGGTGCGGCAAGGTCGAGGAGCAGCCGATGAAGCGCGTCTTGCCGGCCGCCTTGATCTCCTGCAGGACGACCACCAGGTCCTCTTGCTCCACCTGCTCCACCTGCTCCACGGGCGGGTTGTGCAACTGGAGCACATCGACATGGTCCGTGCGCAGGCGCGTCAGGCTCTCGTCGATGTTGCGCAGCAGGTTATCACGCGTCCAGACATGGGGCGTGTCATCGTGATCGCCAGCGTCGACCACGGTGCAGCCGCACTTCGTGGCCTGGATGTATTCGTCGCGACGGTGGCCGATGAAACGGCCGATGTACGCCTCGCTCCGCCCGTAGTCGTTCGCCGTATCGATGAGATTGATGCCGGCATCAAGCGCGGCGCCCAGGATGCGCTCGGCCTGCGCGTCGGTCACGGGCCACCCGTCCCAGATGCGGTGACCGCGAATCTCCATGTCCCCGAAGCCCAGGATAGTGGCCTCACAGCCTGTCCGACCCATCATCCGCCGTTCCATCATCGCACACTCCGTGTCTGCAATGAACCCGCTCCCAAATAGCTGAGCGGTTTTAGCACATAGTGTTTTCTCCGAGGGGTTACTTTGCAGTGGGGGACGTACTCCCTGGGACCGCCGGCATCCTGCCGGCCCATCGTTGTCGGCAGGATGCCGGCGGTCCCAACTGACGCCACTTCAAACAAAGCTCTCTGATTCTGCAATAGGTCCTCGCGCCTCGCCCTGTCCTACGCTCGCTCGACTATGCATAGCCTCGTCACGGGCGGACCGCGCCGCGCGGTGGTCCAGTTCGCTGGCGTCCCCAGACCATCCGGCGTTGGTCGTTAAAGCCGCGTGCCGCTCAGGCCTCACGATGCGCCCGTCGTGCTCTCCATCGCGGCGGCAAAGGGCGTCACGCCACGCGCGTTCTGCCTGTAGGTCGTGATGTCTCCCGGTATGGCGGCCGACGGGCGCGCCGTGGTCGCGCGGACCGCCGCCACGTTGAGCTTGGGCGCGCGATCTGCGGTGAGCAACCCATTCGTCTCCTGCCCCGTATCGGTGAGCTGCGTGTAGCAGAACCCCGCAATGGCCGGCGAATCCAGGATGGCGTCCAGCAGCTCGCGGTACTTGGCCAGGAACGCGTCGAGGCTCGTCACCGTGCCATACCCGAACCAGGTGTCCTCCTCCTCCGGCCGCAGGCTGATGCCCCCGACTTCGGTCAGCATGATCGGCTCCCCGACGCGGTGGTGACCAGGCAACGTGACCGGGCGGTAGTGTGGTTGCGCCTCGCGCAAGGTCCGCTCAACCGCCTCGGCGCTGCCGTAGCGTGCGCGCAGCGTCGGGCCGTCGAAGGCATAGTCGTGCACGCCGACGATGTCCGCGACGAGATGCTCCCAGCCGTCGTTGCCGATGGCGGGGCGGGTGGGATCGAGCGCCTTAGTCAGGTAGTACAGCGCCTGCACGTAGGCACGCTGCGCCGGGTCGCGCGCCAGGTTGGGGACGCCCCAGCTCTCGTTGAGCGGGACCCAGGCCACGACGCAGGGGTGCGAGTAGTCGCGCGCGAGCACCTCCGTCCACTCGCGCACGAGACGGGTCATGGCGACCGGCGAGAACACGTAAGCGTTGGCCATCTCGCCCCACACGAGCAGGCCGAGACGATCGCACCAGTACAGGAAGCGGGGATCCTCGACCTTCTGATGGATGCGTACGCCATTGAAGCCTAGTTCCTTGGCCAGTTCGACCTCGCGACGCAGCGCCTCAACGCTCGGCGCGGCCAGGTGCGACTCGGGCCAGTAGCCCTGCTCCAGGGCCAGGCGCAGGTAGTAGGGGTGCCCGTTGAGCAGGAAGCGCCCGTCGGCGACGCCGACGCTGCGCAACCCGACATAGCTCTGCGCCTCGTCGACGACCGCGTCGCCCGCCCGCACCATGATCGTCGCGTCGATCAGGTTGGGGTAGCGGGGCGACCAGAGGAGCTGTGCGCCCTCCATCGTCATGGCCCCGCGGTCGAGCGCGATCTCGCCGTGCACCTCGGCTCCATGCACGACATAGGTCACGTCGGCCAGCGGTGTGGCGCGCAAGGAGAGCCGCACTCTGACGTGGAGGGGCGCCGTGTCCTGGCGCCGCAGGGTGAGGGACAGCCCCAGCAGGCCCCGATCGAGGTCGGGGGTCCAGCGCACCCCGGTGAGGTGCGTGGCGGGCACGGGCTCGAGCCAGACGGGCTGCCAGATGCCCGTGGTGCGACGGTACCAGATGCGGTGCGGCTGCTCTTGCCAATCCTGCTTGCCGCGTGGTTGGGCCAGGTCCGCCGGCGCGTCCTCGGCGCGGATGACGACGACCTGCTCCCCGGCTGCCTGCAGGGCGGCAGTGATGTCGGCGTTGAAGGGGGTATGACCGCCCTCATGGGTGGCGACTAACTGGCCGTTGACCCACACATGGGCGCGGTAGTCCACGGCGCCACAGTGCAACAGTAGGCGCTTGCCCCGATCCTCGGCCGCCACGGTGAACGTGCGTCGGTACCACACAACGGGGTGAAAAGAGGAGTCGCCGATGCCGCTGGCCGGTGACTCCGGTGGGAAGGGCACAGAAATGGTGCGGATGTACACGTCCGCGCGCTCCTGCCACCCCTCGTCGAGGCCGCGTCCCCCATCGTCATGGGCGAAGCCCCACTCCCCGCACAGATCGATCCAGCGAGAGCGGGTCAGTTGCGGGCGTGGATGCGTCGGCGCGTCGGTCTCTAACATGCTGTCTACACTCCTCTCCGGGTGCGCGGTCCTAATCCCTGCGGTCGCGTGCGTCACGCGCGAAAGGTGTCGCTCCAAGACCGCGAACTCCTCCACCTCTGAACACCGTCAGAACCTTCATCACCACATGTGTGCCTGAGTCGATTTCGCGTAGCGTTCACACAGATCCTTATCGGGCGCGGGAGCGTCCATCATACCGGTGGGCCGCCGGCTACCGCGCCGGCGGGCGCATCGGCCTTGACCGGGACGCCGAAGCGCGGCGTCCCGTCCGCGTTCCAAACGAATCGCTGCGCGCGCGTCGTCCGGCCCTGGTAGGTGAACGCGGGCGTGTCCTTGGCGTGGTAGACCATCCAATCTTCTCCGTCGGGTGTGGTCGTGAACGACGCGCGGCCAGGGCCATAGACGCCGTTCGCCGCGCTGTAGGAGAAAACGGGCCCCGACTTGGTCCACGACGCCGCGTCCAACGGATCGCCGACGCCGTCGTATGCTAGCAGACCCAGACAGTACGTGTGGTTCCCCGTGTGGCCGCCCGAGTAGACGACAAAGGTGCGCCCGTCGTGGTGCAGCGCGATCGGGCCTTCGGCCACGGGGTAGGACGAGTGGCCGCCGCTCCCGCGCTCCCATGGCT
>JAABUO010010868.1_pt1 | contig 10033 bp, 17 predicted proteins | sample 5559291 | NCBI WGS metagenome assembly JAABUO01 (sample SAMN10711878, study PRJNA513372) | rock metagenome | isolation source: Antarctica rocks | place: Antarctica: Victoria Land, Finger Mt sud
TGACCCTGATATGAAGGCTGGGCTTTGGATGATCTGCAAGGCATTGAAGGAGAGGAACTACCTGGAGTCCTATGACATCTATATGAGGCTTGCAGTAGGTGTGCCTCTACTCCTCGTTTGCTTCCAATGAAATCAGGGTGTCAGACACGATTGACAGACTTCAAATGTTGACACAGATATGTGCTGTGTGCTGTTGAACATCAGTGTTGACTGCCATCAGCCAGTTAATCAGCCTGCGCTTGATGACTTGCTGTTTAAGCATGCACTGGCACTGCCTAGCTTGCTGCCAGGCATGACGCTGTATCAACACAGCTGGCCATTGCTGCGCCATCAAGTTTGTGCAATACCTTCGAATGTAATGTCTCTTTTTAATCTGCGCTGTTTGAGCAGCACCTGCATGTGCAGGAAACAACCCATGGCCAATCGGAGTGACCAGCATTGGCATTCATGAGCGGTCATCTCGAGAGAAGATCTCCCACGTCATGAACGGAGCTGCGCATATTATGAACGATGAAGCGACACGCAAGTATCTGCAAGCCATCAAGCGGCTGCAGACTTTCATGCAGAGGGCCTATCCCACTGACCCCTCAAGGAGTGTGGACTTTGATGGGTTCAGAGATGCAGGGCTGGGCGCCAAGGGAGCTGGAAGTGACAAAGCTGTAAGTTGCTTCCAGCCTTGCATTCTATCTGTCACTGGTTCTTTAATCAATCAATTTACATTTTCTGTCTTTAGGACTCATCAGGGGAGTCAACAGACAATAATTGGGGAAACAACATACACACTAAGCACTTAATGTTCAAAGCGTTTGACAATAGAGCACTTATAGCCTGTACCAACAGGGCATGTGGTTGGATTTCTTTGTGTCCTGGACTTATGCGTGGCAACATTGCAAACACACACCAGGTTGCAAACAATGATTTGCAGACCATCACTCTGCCACCTTCAACACGCTGAGAATGTCAAGCTGTGAAGCTGCACATAACGCAACACATGACACCGTGCAGAGCAGGGCAAGGCAAGTATGCCTGGTGGAGTGTATGCAGGAGGACCACATTGGTCATTTGCCTTGACTGTGTTCTCCTGAACTGGTACATACTGTCCATTTTGCAGGCGCTGATAGAAGCAGAAGAGAAGGGAGAGACATGGAAACAATTGGGCTTGCTGCCAGCTCCCCATCATGTGGGTGCAGATGGTGTGGTGCAAGTACCGCCAAAGTGGGAGAACATGGTGCTGCATTCAGAAGCCTTCAAGCAGCACCAAGCTGCAGAGAAGGGGCAGGCGGGCAAGCCCAGCCCTGTGAAAGCAAAGTAGCAGGACAATCAAATGCTGGTTCCTGTTTGCTGTTGTGCCTGTTTTGCATCTTCGTTTTGTGTCTCAAGCCTCTGCATGGTAAGTGCAGCGATGTTGTGCTTGCCTCACTAGGAAGGTCGCTTGAATCGAAAGTTTTGTTTTAAACCGTTGCGGATTTAAAATGGGAAATCCGCGACGGTGTAAATAGCTCTTTTGTTGTCTGTATACCGTTGATGGTTTGGCAGGGTGAACCCTGCTGCACAGCTCAAGCCATGCTTTTAAGACTCATGCCCTTGACGCCATTGCACCTTTCACTGCTGCTTGAACTGATTAAATATTGGAGATCTTGGCTGTGTCAAGATGTCACCTAGCTGTGTTGAAGGTGCCTTTCAGGCCTACTGTGTGCTACAGAGCTGTTGAGCAGTAATTGTGCAAGGCCAGTCGAATGGGAAAGCAACCTATGACGCCAGTAACAAATCTTGATCTTACTGAATCCATCACTAATACAACAAGAAACTAGCCATTCTGACAACGAAGCTGCTGTCGTCATGCAAAGCTCTCTTGATGCTTCGTCATCGCTCATGTCCAGCTTCCCAACATGCATCCGTACAGCCGATCGAACGAGCAAAAGCCATATCCAGGTCAGACCCTCAGCAGATAAATGCTTTGCTGTGGTAGGGCTTGGGAACATGCATTTAGGTTCTTGTGACTTCTGCTTGCGGCATGCCTAATGCAATTGACTTCCGACCGGGATAGCGGTCTTGGTCCAGCACCTCACGTTGCCACACCAAAGGCAACACAGCCCACAGCACAGACAGTAGCGTACTGGAACCTCAGAACTCACGTTGGCTGGTCACGATATTTGTTAGGTCATCGTGCTTCATCGGGCAGACCCTACTCTGCGCACTCTTGTCACAAGATCTCGTCTGCCGTCTCCCTCTTGCTCTATTGAAGACTCGGACGCATTGTCATCGGCGTGGCTTGGCCTGGAGCGGGGGCATCATGAGCGTGCGTGATCAGCTCGAGGACTTTTGCACGCAGCTCAGGCGCAGGCAGATAGAGGGGTCATTGGCGACTGGCAGGCGCACCGCTGAGTTGCTCAGAATATTTATATCCACCAATCGGCATAGTGATGCTCTAGCGCTCGTTGAAGACGTCAGATCAGTTGGCAATAAACTGCAAGCAGCCAAGCCAATAGGTTTGCTTGAACAATGAAGCTGCTGGAACAATAACTTCTGCTCGAACACTAGTAGTGCTTCAAAGACGCACTAAAAGTGACATTGCGACAAGCCAAAGTGCAGACTCGACCCACTTGTGTTCACATGCAGAACTTGCGATAGGCAACATCACCAGGCGCATCCTGCATATGATACGTGAAGAATCTGAGGAGGTATGCCGTGTACAAGAATTCTCACATTGTACAGTCTCATCATGCCTGCTGATACTGCTAGATTTCAGCCTTACTAGTGCCTGCACAGCACACAAAAATGTGAAGATTATCTGAACCACAGCATTCTGGGAGTGGCAATAGTCACAAGTAATTGCTTGTTTGCAGGAGCATGATGAGCTAGAGGATGTTGCCCAAGGACAGCAGCCACAGAAGCAAAAGGACAAAGCAGGTCTGCTGAGCAAAGCCCTAAGAGCACCCTTGGGCACCCGTACTCTCAGCCTGCACAATCTGCTGGATCAGGCACCCTTCTTGGAAGGACAGCAGGTACAGCAAAGAATGCATGCATGCAATTACCTTGTGTATGTGTCAATGTCCAGCGTGCAATGGTTGCAAATCAAGATGAGTATGCTGATGTGAGGTGTCTGCATCACTGGCTTAGGCCTCCTTGCATACATTGCTAGTTTCCTTGTCCCTGCATGTTGAGCTTGCACATGCTCTGATGGGTGTGTTACAAAGTACACAGTGCGCACAATGCCAGCGGGACAACTTGCACATACAATGCTATGTCCAGATCCACAGCGATTTCATTCTTGCCCGTCCTGACACTGGTGCGTCTGCATCATGTTTTGATTGGTCACTAGACTTTCTGCCTGCCCTTGTCAAGGCTCATCACAATTCCCATCAATGTCTTGCCACACAATGTGAGCCACAAGATGCTTACAGGTCAGAATGTGCGATGATGTCATTAGTGCCTATGCCTGCAGATGCAGCTACAATATCTGGAGAGACAGCAGCAGCATACAGAGCAAACGCAACAGCCACCATTGACACAGCAGCATCAATTGCCAGGTCCTGGTCCATCCATGTTTGCTCCTGAGGTGGATCACACCACAGAGGCAGAAACCAGCAAGAAGAGCAAGAAGGGGCCTGTCTGGAAGCGCAAGCATCTTGTCATCGAGCAGATCAATGAGCTCATAGACGAGCTAGACGAAATAGATGGCAACATTGCTTTGCAGGTGAACCCCATCGCCGCTTCCACACTACTGTGCTGATTAACAGAGCAAGCGTCGTTATCGCTCTCATCATGACCCATCCACATGTCTTGTTGCAGTCTTAGTGGTGGACATGATCATACAATCATTGTGACATGCAACATGCGTATGACGTATCATTGGCTTGCTTCTGATTGGCATTCCTTGGACAGCCCATATCTGAGGCAGAAAGCTCATCTGAGGCTGTCTCAGAAACAGTCTCACATGGGGGTGTGCTCATGCTGATGTCTCATATCTTTTGGCAGTCACAAATTTACACAGCTCTGGCTTTCAAGGCCTGCAGAGATAGTGTGACTATGTCCATGCAGGCTGGAGACCATATACATGCGAATGAGGTCATACTGACTTTTGGCATGTCAAACACCACCTTGCTTTTTCTCAAAGAGGCAGCCAAGAAGCGCGACTTTCAGGTACGGCATGACCGTTTAGTGCAAGATGCTTTCATATGCTGATGTGCGGGAGCCATTCTTTGGGAATCTTGATGTATGCCGTGCATGACAGGTGTGTCGTGGGTGACAGCTAGGCATAGTATGCAGGAGTCTGCACCAGTGCATAATAGCTTGCAACTGCATCAAGATAACACAGGAGTGCACAGGCATGAGGACGCGCACATCTGCATGCATGACCCTATGATCTGGCCGACATGCCAGCCCATGCTGATCAGCGTGTGGGCAGCAGACTGCCACACAGACATGGCAAGCAACGCACCATGGAATGCAAGCTGCCTGCTGAAGTAGCTCATGCTGCTCACACAAGTGCCCATCTGCTTGCATCTGGGTCCTTCTCCAATGCTGTCTGCCTTCCTAACCTATTTTTTACAGCATCACACTCTCTGGTCAGTGATCCGGTCCTGCCAAAGTCCAAGCCTGTCAACCATTGACCAGCAAGACCGGCTGGAAGACACGCTCACAGCACTGACATACAAATCAGGCAGTAAACCTTCAAACAGCACAGCAGCAGGCACAGCAGGGCACCGGCCCATATGCTCTAACATATTTGTGCTTGTTCAGCAGCACATTTTCAAAACATCTTAAATGCTAAACATGGTTCTCCTTCGGAAAACAATTGTTGCTTGTTGAGCAGCACCAGAGCAAAACGGGTTGTGTATGCAGGTGGTGGTGGCAGAAGGGGCCCCCATGTACGGGGGGCATCAGCAGGCTCGCCAGCTGGCACAAGCCGGCATCAACACCACAGCCATTGCTGACTCTGCCATCTTTGCCATGATGGCCCGAGTCAACAAGGTCAGACCCAAGCCTCCTGCCCTCTTTGTCCTACACACAGTGTATTTGCATCTCTTCTCTGTGGTCTTGGTGTCTCGTATCACCTGCATGTCTGCCAACGGTGGCCTGCCGTATGCTCAACAATGGGCCCGACTCTGATCTGGGGGTTAGCTACAAGATGCCAATCTATGAGACAGTACAGCAAGACAGTGCAAGAACATGTTGCGACTGCTGGAGACAGTCCAGCTGGACCCAGCATCTCGGTCAGACGGACGGACGGACGGACGGACGGACGGACAGACGGACAGACAGACTGAGAATCAGAGTTGTGTTCAAGCTGTTTGACTGTGTGTGAGCACCAGGGCAGCAGCAGACTGCTTCTGAAATGTTAGACATACGCATGTTGCAGCCTGTCTTCACCAGCACAACTGTGCAACCAAGGTCTGAAAAGTAGTTGGCGCAGCAGTGACACTGGTGCTGCCATGAGGCACAGCTGGCTTGCAGGTTGGCAGCAGGATACAGTCCTGCTCACTGGTCATTCATGGCATCTGTAGCAATACACAGCAATGGCTTATGCTGTCCACTATTATCACCAGTGGGGTACTTTTGTCACCACCGAGGCACTGCCATCCCCACCAAAGCACTGCCATCCCCACTGAGGCACAATCATGACCACTGAGGCACTGTCATCACAAGTGAGGCATTGTCATCACCACCAAGGCGCTGCCATCGCCACTGAGGCACTGCCATCAACACTGGGGCACTGTCATCACCTCTGAGGCACTGTCATGACAACTGATGTAATGTCATCATAAATGAGGCATTATCATCACCACCAAGGCACTGCCAACCCCACCAAAGCATTATCATCACCACAGAGGCACTGCCATCACCACCGAGGCGTTGCCATTGCCACTGGGACGCTGTTATCAGCACTGAGGCACTGCCATCAACACTGAGGCAGTGTTATCACCACTGAGGCATTCAATGAGGCGGTGTTATCACCACTGAGGCATTCACTGAGGCAGTGTGACTTGTGCAGGTTCTGGTGGGGACTCACACTGTGCTGGCCAATGGTGGCATCATGGCCCCTGTGGGCACACATGTCGTGGCTCTGGCGGCCAAGCACCACAGCTGCCCCTTTGTGGTGCTGACCGGCCTGCACAAGCTGAGCCCCTTGTTTCCTCACGACCCCTCTGTCACATTCAACGACTTCAGGGTGAGCCTTCATGCTGGTCTGATGCGACTGCTTCACCTGTGTCGTGCTGTGACACCCTTGCTTGCTTATTGGTGATGCCAATCTCTATGAGGCAACAACTTCATGCAAGACAAACCACCTTCACATCTACATCATCATTATCCTTGAATATGCCATACAATGTGCATGCGTGAAACATCCAATGTAAATACCTGCCTGGAAGCTGATGGGTTTATGTTCAGTGTGCACAAACCTTCAAGTGTGTCATGCAGCTTGTTGCTTGGTACTGTGCTTGCCCAGAACAGAATGCAGGCTTGCTATGCATCACCATCAAAACACACTCTGGTGTCGCAATGTTTTGCTTAGTGTGCTGCTGTACAGCAGCCAAATGCCAAGACATTGCTTTTTGCCTGCAGTCGCCAGCAGAGATCATAGACTTTGATGTGGTGGCAGAAGCCTTTCCTGCTGATTTAGAAGATGGCACTGCCTCAGAGGATGTCTATGTCCATGTAGCCAACCCTATGTTTGACTATGTTCCACCAGAACTCATTAGCTTGTTTGTGACGGACACTGGCGGTTACACGCCATCATACATCTATAGGCTTTTAGCAGAATATTACACTAGGGAGGACTATGATTTGAACAGCAAGGCAGTACATGCCCTGTCCCGTTAACACCAGTCTGCCCTGTGTGGCATTTGATATGTCTTGCTGATCTTGTAGCCATGTACTATGCAATGCAATTTAGACTGGATTCATTGCTATTTGCACTAGACCTAATAGCACAGCAAAACTGCATTGCATTGATCATGTTCAATGCTAAAGACGCATAATAACAAATACATGAAGACTAGCAAGCTCGCCGCCTTTGTTGCGATCCTTTAACAGCATGCAGCTCCTTGATCTGTTCAGTTGTCAGTGTGTATCTGTCTTTCTGTGCGACTTGCATGTTGCAATTGAGACTTCTTACGTTCAATGTACTCAAACCTAACTTGGTACAAACCAGAAAGGCAAAATTTGGCATCTAATTTGGGTGTTATACCAGGGGTCCCGGACCCTTTGATGCATCTGGTACCCCAAAGGGCGACGCCGTGTACCCGACTGCTCTCTGGAAGGGACTAACTGCATTCCCTAATGGTACTGTAAACATGCTTGCAGTTCTTGTGTACAGAGCATGATACATACAATATCTTTTTGTGCAATACCTACCAGGACCTGCGCACAGAACAGGACAATGCAATACCTCCACGGCTGTGCCCCCTTAAAACGCAGTCTAATAGAGGCACATGGGCTCATGTCTGCACATGTGTACAAGTCTGGATATCTATGGAAGCGGAACAGAAAGATACTTCATATACTTCAAGAAACCTAACAGCTGCGCATGTGTTGGACTAAGCATCAGGTGATGACACTATAATACAGTGTAAAACAGAACATGTCATGCGTTTGGTCAAGCACATATAAGGTTGCCCAAAACTGCTAGGTATCATCAAACACTGGCGATTTGCACAGTGGACATTGCGATCGCAAGCCACTTTGCCGCAACCATGGCTGTATGCATTTTGTGTGAAACTTGTGACTGCAGGGCAAGATGCTCAGTTGATCCCCATGAGTGAAGGAATCCAGACAGATGCTGCACACAGTCTTGTTGCCATCGCCACTGTCATCTGACGGCGCTTTCTGCATCGTAGCAAAATCTGTTTGTGGAAAACAGGCAACTGATGTGTGTGTTGAAAAAAGGCTAGCTGGTTCTTAACATTGTAACCTCTGTGACTGATGTGCAAGCAGACTTAGAGAACTGCATGTCTAATAACAGCTGACTGAGAATGGTACCAGTCTGTAGCTTCACCATGTGCTGCACGATCATGCACTGCTGCAGCATCTTGCCAGCGCATCATGCAAAAGATTGGTGAGCTCAGGTTGCAACAAGGGTGCAGGCATACCTGGTCTGTTTGGTATGTGAAGGAAGGTACAGATGCGAGTTGCGCTTCAGAAGCTGTTGACTGTTGTGGCCCTTGATCGCCTGGTTGATCAAGCTGAAGGAGCATTTCATAGTCTGCAAAGGCATGATCAGAGAGTGTCACAACACGACAGCACTCACAGACAATCAACAAGCACACTCGACACTGATGAAAATGAATCCAAACTAGCATCCTGTATACATGTCAGAGCAGGGCAGTAATGCTACGTTCGGCCATATGCTCATTGCTCTCATGATATGGCAAATTCCTGAGGGCTTTGCATGAGAGGTGCGATGCTGTGCCATGACGAGCACAGTTGCTTACCAGAATCATCGAAATCCCTGTTTAGCATAGCTAGCCGCAGATTGTTTAGAGCTGGGCTGTTCAGCCCAAGTGTGCCCATCATCGACAGCACAGCTGCGTGATGGAACGACTCATTGATTCGTCGATTTTGTGTTTGCAAGGCTGGCTCATTGTTCGAGCGCTGGTCTGCCTCTTGTCTGACGATGGCGTTGTACTGTATGCAGCTCGCCAAAGCAAATAGCGCCAGCAGCAGAAATAACACCGATGAAAAGGGAACAAGACCAGCCAGAAACAGCAAAATTACTACGCCTGCATGCCGCTTCGGGTGTCAGTGGGCGAAGAGTACAGTGAGCAGCTCAGGTAACCGAGAGCCGAGCAGGACCTTTGAGACACACTTCAAGTTTCGAGCAAACGCTTCTCAAGGTGGTCGAGTCTGAAAACACTGCTGCAAGCTTTACCTGCAATGAAGCGCTGGCTGGCTTGTGCTCTGTGCCTCATAACTGGCGGGGGCCCTGGTAGCAGGCTGCCATTCCAGGCGGCTGGGGCTGGTTCGCCAGCCTCGAGATCAAAGCGTGGACCAAAAAGCGCCATTTGGACTGTCAAGCTTTAGTGCCGAAGGGTGCGATTGCCGCTCAGTACAGTCCTCGAGCGTGAATAAATCAGAAGTTCCGCCATAGGAAGCCTGAGTGTGACTGATGTGTATGCATGTGACCACAGCAAGGTCTGCAGCTGCGCTCTCGAACGTTTTGGCCATATGTGCCGCGTTGCGTTGTGGCAAGCTGTGGGCTATACTCCTGCAGCAAGGTTTAGGCTGTATTCCCAGGGCAGTCATCTTTGCTGTTGTTAAGGCGCTGTGACTCTTTTTTGGAAGCACGCTGAAGATCAAGCATCGCAGCGCTTTGCAGTGACATAGGCTCTGTGAGTCGTTCACGGAATTGCTGCCCGATGTCACTGACCGCCGCTGGGATCGATACATAAGTGCTTGCGTCATGGCCTTGGTGTTTCAGCCGGGCGGTAAGCACCTTTCAAGACACATACTGGTTGTGGCTGGCATCGGTGCTACATTGTCCTTGAGTGGGATGTACATGCTTGGCCGCTGGGTCATGACTCCACGTGCGGCCAAGGAAAGCACTGAGAAGCGATGAAGGTGGCTTCACGTGCTTTGCCAGGCAGTGAGCTGCATGTGTTTGCCTGACTAAGCTGATGCCAAGAATGCTGGTTGCAGGCATGGCTGCAGCAACAGCTTGCTGAGTATTTGCATAGACTGCACAGACAGCTGAAGTTGTTGCGCCAAAGGGCTTATGCAACAGGCCTGACACCTCTCAGGTGAGGTGTACAACTGAGCACACACATGTCTCACAACAGCAGCACACATATCATTGTCTGTGCATTTTTGCTGTGGCCTCAGCCTGCTGTAATGCTTTCACACAGGACCTCAGCTCAACCGCCAATGGTTCACACACAAGATCCATGGAAAGCACCTCCGGCTGCAGCCCCATTGAAATCCTTGCATGAGCTACTGAGCTGGCAAGCTGTTTCACAGCCTTTCAACAGTCTGCTGCAAGCCACAGTGCCTTTGCCCAAGGTACATGCTGATCAGCCTGCTCATGTTGTCAATG
>JAABUO010010870.1_pt1 | contig 10031 bp, 14 predicted proteins | sample 5559291 | NCBI WGS metagenome assembly JAABUO01 (sample SAMN10711878, study PRJNA513372) | rock metagenome | isolation source: Antarctica rocks | place: Antarctica: Victoria Land, Finger Mt sud
AGAAACGCAAGCCTATCATGTTGCTTGTGCAAGCAACTGCTGGGTGAGATACGTGTAGAGAGTGAGACTGCGTTGAACACATTGCAATGTTCAGCACTGCCAGCCATGTGCCACTGCAGTGCATGCGTTCAGTCCTGCTACACACCCCAGCTGCAAGGCGAGGTTAATCACCTGCAGGATTCTGGCCCGTGCCGCTTCTGTAGGGATGCCCATGGCTATCTCACGGTCAAAGCGCCCTGCCCTCCTCAGGGCTGGATCCAGCGCATCTGGCCGGTTGGTAGCACCTACAACCACAGTCTCTCTGTTGATTTGCACACTTGAGCCCTGCAAATTTGTATGGTGCAGCAGCGGGCAGATTGATCAACACTGACAAGGCAGATGGTGCTGCTAGTTCGTACCAATGATGACTACATGCTTGGATGGTAGCTGGCCCTGGTGCACATCAGCCGCAGATTGTGACTCAGGTGCAGCGGCTGTAGCGTCAGCAGCAGGCTCTTGCTGAGCTGAAGGTGGGGGAGCAGAAAGGTCATCCATGCATGTCAACATCTGAGCCACAATGCGTCTCTCCATCTCCCTCTGGGCAGTTTCTCTCTTTGGGGCAATAGCATCAATCTCGTCTGCACAAGGCTGCGCAATGTTTGTGCCCAAGATGGCAGACAACAGCTGCTGTTGCGGTGCTGCATGCAGCCCATTGCGCCAGATCTGCTTCCTTGTGAAAGCATTGGTGGGCAGGAGCCCACAATTGTTTTGCATGTGTCTGATGCTTGAGCAAGCAAGAAAGTCAAGAACTACCCAGTAGCAGTTCTTGACTTTCTTGCTTGCTCAAGCATCAGACACATGCAAAACAATTGTGGGCTATAGTCATGTTTGCCCTGACAGCTGAGATGCCATAAAGATTGTGCATGAGAGCAATCCTGCAAGCATATCGTTAGCTCACCAATGAAGACGATGCACGGCGCAACTTGTGTGGCCTCTTGGAATAGCTGTCTCAGCTTTGCTTCAGACTCCCCTGCAGTAAATCATTTGAAAATGCTGGCAGCAATGCGTGTGCGCTACAGCAACATGTTATGACAGTTACTGCAACAGAAATGAATTGGCTGCTGCAACAAGAGCCAAACAGCAAACTGTGGGTGATCTGGAAACTTCATGTGATCATGCATGCACACGCACGTACCCATAAACATGCACACGAATATGCACATGCTGTCCCAACATCCCTCTGTGAAAGTTTTTCATGCGCTGAGTTTGGTACATGTCAAGAGTGCATCTCAATGCGTCCTACCCAAACAACGCACCTGACATGCCAGACACAATCTCTGGTGCAGACACCCTCAAGAAAGGCACACCACACTGATTAGCTATGGCATTGGCCAGAGCTGTCTTACCACAGCCAGGGGGGCCATGCAGCAGGACCCCTCGAGGGGGCTCAACCCCCAACCAGGCATACACCTGTATCACACATATGCGCAATGTGTCACCCACTACTGCAGGAGGGAAGGCACTATAAATCATGTCGGATGAGCTGCAAAACAGCAGCAAGGTTGACGTACATCTGCAAGACATACAAGTGGCATGATGCTTGCAGCTGAAGCACTGCTTTTTGCACAGCTTCCTTCAGTTGGCAGATAGATGCAACATGTGCAAGAAAATGTGATGACATGCTTCTAATGCTGCGTTTTGCATTATGTTTCTGGCGTCATCCCATACAATTACAGCCCAGGAATATCTTGCAGAAACGGATGGATAGTAAGAAATGTTACCTCAGGATGCTGTAAAGGATGCTCAATGAGCTCCTTGATGTCACTCAGCACATTGTCAATGCCTCCCAAGTCAGCATATGTCACCTGTCTGGGACCTGCAGCCAGCAAGCAGTCATGCTGAGTCAGCTTACCTACAACTGATTAACAGTAAGCACCAAAAGCAGGCTTTCTTTTGGCTAATATTGCAACAAATACACAGAGCCTTGGTGTCGCGCGCACTTCCAAGATGGATCACGCAGCACAGCACAGCATATATTTGGGCGCTGAGCCCTGCTGTATGCATGCATCGCATTGTGCTTTCACAGCACAGGGCAATTCACTGGATAGACCAAATCTTGGAGGAGAGGCTGACCAGTGACAGCTGATCCTAGTTTGCCAGATGCTCCTGTTCTGCTCCTCTTCACTGCAGCATCCCTGCACCATATGCGCACCAATTGCCAAAGCATGCTTGCTATAAGTACAGCCATGCAAAGCTTCTGAGGCAAAGGCTGCAAGCAAGTCCTGCTCTGGAGCATGCAAGCTATGAGGGTGGGTACATTGCCAGGCAAGCAGGTTATGTCCATCAGCAAGCATGCAGGTTTGTGAAACTGAATAGCCACAGCGCTGTTGATTTGCAAACCTATAAACAGACAACCACACTAGGCTGTGCTGTGCCCAGCCATGTCATAGTGTCTTATGCCACACTCCATATCATGCTGAGCAGCACATTGTGTATAAGCATGAACTGACTTGTCAACAGTGTGCAAACCAGGGCAAAAGGGCTTCAAGTTTGCCTACTGACCTGGCTTTATCACTAGATGAATCTCCTGCAGCTCGTCTGGCACGCTTCTGGCTGCCAGTCTCAGGTTTGGAAGCCCTCCTCTCTGCTATTGCATCCACAGGTGCTGCTGCAGCTGCAGGACTGGTTGCCTGTGCGGGTGTGGCAGGCCTCTGGGCTGCAGCTGGCTGGACAGGTGTCCTCGCAGGAGTGCCTGCATCAGCCAAGCATATGAAGACAAAACGTCTTGCCACTAAGCTTGGTCAATCACGTCAGAACTGTGCAAAACCTGACTGCTGTTGAAGGGCAAGCATACACTGCAATCATTAAAATTTGATGCCAAACATGTTCCGCTGCTTGTGCATGGGTAATAGCAATGATGCTCAACTCACTTCCAGAAGTTTGTGCACAGGATATGGCATGTATGCTGAATCATTTTGGTTCTTTGGCTGCTGCGTGTGTTGCTATGAGCTGTCTGCTGACAGCAGCAAGCAGTGCCTCAGACCAGACACACATCCAGACTTCACACGTGCTCAGATGCTGTATTAGTTATTATTGTTGTTGAAGCAGCCCTGACCCACAGCACAGCGTCTAGCAAGCCAGATTGCACAGATTCAGGTCACCAAACATGGCTTTTTTGAGATGGTGCAACCCAGACTGCTGCATTGATGCTGCCTCAGGCAGATCATGCATGTTTGATGAAATCATGCCAACACATGTCTCAGTGAGAGGCAGGCCAAAGCTTGCTTGAAAACCTGCTGCTCAGCTGCAGCAAGGCTGGTAAGCTGGCAGAAGAAACATGCTGCACCTGAAGTGGAAGGACTTGAATCATCAAGCACAGGTCTGGGAGGAGCTTGGCGGGCTGTTTGAATGCCGTGCTGCTGTGCACGCTCTGCAGCCAAAGCACGCCTGGCGGCTGCCTCCACAACCTGCATGAGTTGACAATGAGCATCACAAACACATCGTGCAAATGGCAGAACCAGGTTCCCTAGCCCTTGCTGTTGCTGACGAAGAAACAATTATGGTCAGTCAAGCAGCGCAATACTAAAAGTTGTTGCACAAAGCACACGCTTGTTGTCCTATATGATGGAGGTGCATGTTTGGAGAAGGACATGCCTGGGGGGAAGCAAAAGCAGGAGCCTCAACTCCAACAGCAGCTGCTTGACTTGCGCTTGCTTCCTGGTTGACCAGATCAGATGCACTGGGTACGGAAGGCAGGGTGGCAGCAGGACTGGAATACATGCTGAGCAGAGAGCTGTTCATGTGCTGTTGGTTAGCAGCATGTAAGACTGCATTGTCCACATGCTGATCAAGGTCTGCCCCTAGGTCTGGGTCCAGCTCTGCGTCACTACTGCCACTGCTGGCATCACTGTCTGGTATGCTGCTGCCACTATCACTGCCAGCTGTGCTGATGCCGTCAAGTCGTGATCTCAGGTGCTGCTCTTCAACTGCCTGCAAGTTGCATCTCACAAGTGAACGAGGTGCAGCTGGCGTGAAATATGCCGCTGGCAGAGAAAGGGAGTGATGTGGGTGAAAAGTGTTGACTGACCTGCAACTCGATCTCCTGTTTGCTGATGCCGCCTTTTTGCTGTATAAATTGCACTGCCTTGGCTACTTGACTCCGGAAAGGTCCCAGCTTATGCCGCTGATACTCCCTGTACACCCCTCTCAGGTAGTCTGCAACCGCTTCGATGTCGGTGTAATCGTTGTTTTGAGCAAAACTTTCGATTCTCGGCACAATCAGTCCATCAAACAAATAGGTGCCTTGGTTTGCCGGCGTTCGCTGAGCTTTCCCGGCGCTTCTCTGCTTCATGCAAACCAGTTTAGGTGCTTGCACAATATACAATAACGGCCGGTCACTGCTATGTTGTACGATCGCTGTGAGGCAGCTGCATATACTGCCTGGGCCGCAGCGCCACTTTCTTCCGCTTGCGTGCTGAAAGTGGTATGCTGTGAGTCAGTGCGACGGCTTATTGGTTTCGGAGCTTGACGTGTTGCAGCGCCCCAATCTCCTGCGCTGAGTGCATAAGTGATGGCCTGCCGCAGCGATGTACCTTCTTCTCGAGCCCCAGATCGGGCCGTGACGCTTACAAGCGGATACCAACCTCTTGCTTCCAGCTCCAACTTTGAAGCCGCTTGCGCATGGCAAAGCTATACGGTACCGCGCAGTAGCTAATTGTATGGTAAGGTGTTCCTTAAACCCCTGGGAGAGGTTCCGCCAGAAGTCGCTTTCAAACTCGCGTGGCAAGAGCTGCAGCACCCACTGATCACTGATCATGATGAACTCATTGCCTACCTCATAAGGGCCCTGATCTTTTACCCACATCAAGCTGCGCAATGACAATGATGACCAGGAAAGACAGATTTTGAAAGTAAAAAATCGAGTTTGTGTTACACAGACATGTATGTCAGACTTCTCAATAGGTGCATGAATGCTAATATTCGAGCTCAACCCATCCTCCAGCCAGGAGTCGACTTGACAACAACACAGAGCTCAGCTAGGCTTCAGCTGGTTCTACAAATACTTGTGTGCAGTCAGCAGACACGTTGAGTACATGTGAGGCAGTAGTTCCAAACCGTCCACTGGCCAGCATCTGAAGTCAGGCCCACACAAGCACTGTGGCTCCAAAGCACAATGACGCCAATGCAATGCAGGACAACACTACTAGGCTCAAAGCAGTGCGTCTGGAAGTCAATCCCAGCTTTTGCTGTGCCACATGGCAGGCATTGTCCAGCAGCGGCGCCAATGCAAGAGCTGCAGCTATCCTTGCCACCTGCAGGTATGCACATTTCGTGCAAACTTGCACAAGATATCCCTCACAACTTGTTGCATGTTGTTGTGACGGTTGCAACGATCTGCAGTCACTTGACCATGATGACTTGTGTATGTGCGTATTCCAGGCGCTGCAGAAAATGGCACCAAAGGTGTGACTGCACGAACACTGATCGGCAGTGGTGCACAAACAACAGCTGCTCCAAAATTGCTGCCAGCAAAGACTGATGCCAGAGATCCAAAAACCACGGGCACAACATTTTGCCCGAACAGTATTTGAATGGTCAAGCATAGTATTGATCCTGACAGGAGCCAAGATGGATCTTGATCACAGCATGATTGACTTAACAGAGAACAGTGCAGGTGCAAAGTGTTACAGCTAGTCATGCGGCATTGGTTGGGATAAGGCACCTTGGTCACTTGACTACCAGCCCATGTCAAGCTCATCACGCCCACAAACCTCTTTGCTGTCTCTGCCAGACCCAATCCTGAAGCATGCATTCAGGAACATACAACGCAGCTTTGTACAGATGATGACAGACCGAGCTCGTAAAAACAGACCTTGCACATGACCTCTGCACACTACTCAAATTGATTAGAAAAAATTGGCTTAATCTCAGGGGAATAGACATATGTTGATGGTGACAGATACTGCTAGTTTCTTGAACATGCTTGACATATGCAACAAAATCTCACCTCTGGGAACCTTTGCAACATGAGTCCAGAAGAAGAGAAAGGCTGTGATATAGTACACAGTGTTCAGCAGACCATAAGCTGCAACTCCAGCAAAGCCATAGCTCCTCAAGCGAGCTTTGAGGCTGACTTGCTTAGCGACGTGCAGCTTTGACGGAGCCCTTGCACTTAGCCAGAGATACAAGTCAGACCATGACTGCAACAGACCTAAGAAGACCTGACCAATACACAAAAGCTGCCGTGCAGGCATAGACTTCACAAGCTGTCAGACAAGACACAAAAAACGCTTTAGCACAACTGCAGTGCTGCGTTGGTTGCTTGTGGATGTCATGCTAGTAAAACGCACTTAGATTTGTTTGGTTCCATAGCCAGAGTGCTTACTTGGAGCTTGATCTGAAGGTGCAGGCCCCTCCTCGTCCTGGCGAAACGGCAAACTCAGCTAAGCCAGACAGGTGACATAAAATACGGATTCTGGTATTCCGCAGCTACGCTGCACCACAAGCCAAAGCATCGAGACTACAAAGGGAGTGCGCTTTCGGTTGGTGCTTGGGTTGTGAGATCGCACTTGGTCCCTTCTGCGAACAGCGTTGCTACGGCTGATTTGCACCGGCGCCCTTACAAATATATTTGATGTTGCCCCCATCACGCTACCCTCTCATGTCTCAGCAGCTGCCAGCTTGCGGTGCGACAGCGTCCGAAAGCTCAAGGCTATAAAACCTTGTAGGGTCTCAGCTTGGGGCCATTTGCTGCTGTTAGTGGCCTTATTGGAATTAGCAGTCCTGCGCTTACCGGTATTGCTGACCAGCACAACACCTGGACAGAACAACCCCAAAGCTCGCTTGTCGATAACACAAACGCCCTGTAAAAACTTTGAAAAGCCCTTCGCATCTTACTAATGTAGCATGACTCTTTTTTGACAAAAGTGAGTCATCAGCTTTGCAGCGATCAGTTGGGGTGCCATCTCGATTTAGGACCCGCAATCACGCTGTGTAACGCGCAGCTGCAGAAGGGAAAAAACCATTGCTGGGTCTATGACCAAGATGCCATGGCTGCAACGCCGCAAACATAAATCTGAGTGACGCACATACCATATAGGTCTCCAATCATGCAGTCGATCCACGGCCACGTGCCTGTCTCTCATGGGCTGGACAGCCATCAGCGCGCTGCCCTGCTGCGCCCGACTTGCAGATGCAATATATCAGCTCGTTTTGCACGTCGTCCGCGCATAGCTGTCAACAAGCTGCTGCAGATCACCTGTTTGAAGAACTACTCAGGGCACGACAGAGTTTCAACTCCTACAGTAAATGAGAATGGCATCGTGGTAGGCTATCTAAATCTATACGCACGACACTGGCAGACTCACTCCAGACATGCTTGCACAGCAGGTCAACACAAGCTCACGACTGCCTTAATGCAGATTGAAGAATCAGATGAGACACCTTTCAAGAAAATACTGTGTGCGAACCGTGGAGAAATAGCTGTCAGAGTCTTTCGGGCTGGTACTGAGTTGGGCTTGAGAACGGTAAGGGACCACAGCCCAAACGCCTTCAGGCTTTCATCTGCAACCCTGCCACAACATGAGACAAGTGCTCCAATTGAGCATTTGTGCGTTTTTCCTATGAAAATGCACAGGCCCTATACAGTCCATGCTGCAACCCGACTGCTGAGAGTATCACATGCTGCCCATGCATTGCAAGGCATGTATGTTGCCAACGCTGTCATTGATACAAGTAGGCATGCCTTGAGCACGTCGCAGAAGTTCAGCCTCTCATCCAGTCATGCTTCATGTGCGAGAAGCTGCTCAGCATGAGCTGCCACCTGTGCTGTCTATACAGTGGTCCACTCATCACAGGTCTTTAGCATTGCAAATCCTGGACCTAACAATTTTGTGGCATGCAGCTGGCCATCTACAGCCCAGCCGATAGGTTGCAGCCACACAGGTACAAGGCAGATGAGTCCTATGAGATCAGTGGTCCAGAGATGACTCCAGTGCAGAGTTACCTAGACGTGGAAGCCATCATTGCCCTTGCCAAGCAGCAGTCTGTGGATGCAATTCACCCAGGGTACGGCTTCCTCAGCGAGAACACCACCTTTGCCAGAAGGTGTGGTGAGGAAGGGATTGTGTTCATCGGCCCAACAGCCAAGACTATCGAGGTATGGCTCAAGCTGCGGTGATGGGAGATTGTGCTGCCTGGATGCAACTCACCTTGTAGACACTTTCAAAAAGAGTGCATGCCTTTCAACAACCACAATGGGACTCTCCTGAGGCAGCAGCAGTGTTGGCACTCATAGCCTATTGCTGTCTGTCTGGCTGGGATGTTGTCTCCAACACCCATGCAGGCTGCAAAGTGAGATCCAGTGTGCAGACAGCAAAATGTGCATACCTTGGCTGTGCTGTCTGTATGGTTGACGCAACACCTCAGCCAGACAGACAGCAAGCACTCATGAACACCTCCTGTGCCATGGTCAACATGTTGTAATATTTAAAGTTCTTGGATGTTTTACGCTTGACAGTTGGGTATACATGTGGCTCACTGTACATAACACATATAATGCTTGTGTAAGGGCAGCCTGCGTGCACATGTGTTGTTGAGCAAGGCCTGATTCAGCACAAGGCTCACAAATACAGAATAAATGTATGGAATTTCCTGTGCGCAGGCAATGGGAGATAAGACCACAGCCAGGAGGTTAGCAGAGGAATGTGGAGTGCCAGTAGTGCCTGGCTCCAAGGACCCCATCACTGATGCCCAGTCAGCCCTCAAGTTTGCCAAGGGGGCAGGCTTCCCTGTCATCCTGAAGGCTGCTATGGGTGGGGGTGGGCGGGGCATGAGGGTGGTACACCAAGGTACCACACAAGATAAACCAATTAAGGAATTCCATTTTTTTGGTTTGGGAATATAGGCGATTGTTGCCCAGCAGATTGTAAGGACTTGACAACTGCCGTGAAATCCCTCATACTGTGCAATCCACAACACACAATTGCTCACTTGTCAGCTAACTGCTTGAGAGGTGCAAAGCCAGGTCAGCTAATCCCTTCCTGTGCTATGTCACATCACTTCAGGCTTCATTTAATGCCCCTTCATTGAGTGCAATTATAAAAAACACATCTTGCTGCATTCAGGTTTGTGCATTCAGGTGTGAGGCTACATAAAGATCAATGCATCTGTCATGTATCCCAAACACAGTTAGCACAGTTGCCTGAAAATTGTACTCTCACATCATCAGTGGCGCGATCACATAGAGACATATACTAGGAAATGTGAGCCATATGCAATAAAAGCTGGCTTCCTTCAACATGCTGCGCTGCATGTGTGCAAAGGAGTCAATGTTTGCGAGAGCCAGCAGCAAAGGTCAAACACATCGGGGAGGAAAGCATTTGCCAACATTGTATGACTGTTGATGCGATTTGCGGCATGCAGAGGAATTTTTGGAGGACTCTTTTGCCAGAGCTAGCAACGAAGCTAAGGCAGCCTTTGGGGATGGGCGCATGTTCATTGAGAAGTATGTGGAGTCGCCCAGGCACATCGAAGTGCAGATTCTGGCTGACAACCATGGTAATGTGGTGCACTTGTATAGTGCCATTTGCTGCTGCACGATGTGCTGTATGCCAGAGGGACATGCTGCCCATGACTGCACTCTCTGTACAATGTTACCGAACACTGCACCTTGGACTGAAGCTTGTGAGGCTGCCAGGTCTTCATGCATGGACTTGAACTCTCTTTGGTTCACTCAACAGCACCGGTGACTGAGCTCCAATGCTATTTGATCCTCTACATATTATACAATTATACAATATTTATCATTATATAATAGTACAGCATGTTATGAAGTGAAGTTGAATGCAAAATCAGCTGAAGCAGGGTCACAAGCACTGCATTGCACTGCACTGTATTGTGCTCAAACACATTCTGGGTGCTGCAGGATTTAATCTGCTTGCTGGGTGATGGCAGGCTTCAGCCAGAAGTGATGGAGCAGCACTTGTGCCATTCACAGGTGGATCAGTCCATCGTGTGTTTCCTGCGTGCCGTTACAGCCCTGGAGCTGGCCA
>JAABUO010010871.1_pt1 | contig 10030 bp, 10 predicted proteins | sample 5559291 | NCBI WGS metagenome assembly JAABUO01 (sample SAMN10711878, study PRJNA513372) | rock metagenome | isolation source: Antarctica rocks | place: Antarctica: Victoria Land, Finger Mt sud
GGCCAGCCGTGCGGCGCGCTCCTCGGGCGGGAGCAAGTCGACCTTGTTGAAGACCGCCAGGACCGGCGCGGTCGTCCCCAAGGTCTCGAGTTCGTCGAGTACAACCGCGGCCTGGCCGAGGGCGTGCGGCGACGATGCATCGATCACATGCAGCAGCAGGTCGGCCTCGTTGAGTTCTTCGAGCGTGGCGCGGAAGGCGGCGACGAGTCCGGCCGGCAGTTTGTGGATGAAGCCGACCGTGTCGGTGAGTAGCAAAGCCTGCGCGGGTCCGACGGGCCAGCGCCGTGTGGTGGGGTCGAGCGTGGCGAAAAGCTTGTCTTCGGCCTCGACGCCGCCGCTCGTGAGCCGGTTGAGCAGCGTCGACTTGCCCGCGTTGGTATAGCCGACGAGGGCGACGCCGCGGCCGACATCGCGGCGTTTGGCGCGCTGGGTGGCGCGGGCGTGACGCACACCTTCGAGTTCGCGCTCCAGCTTGGTGATGCGGGCACGGATCTGGCGGCGGTCAGTCTCCAGTTGCGTCTCGCCGGCGCCGCCGCGCGTGCCCGTGCCGCCGCGCTGGCGCTCCAGGTGCGTCCAAAGGCGCGCCAGACGCGGCAGACCGTAGCGGGCCTGCGCTAATCGCACCTGCAGCATGCCTTCATGCGTGCGCGCGCGTTGCCCGAAGATCTCCAGGATCAGCGCCGTGCGGTCGATCACCGACCCCGCGCCGCAGACCGCCTCCAAACCCTTTTGCTGCGCGGGGGAAAGCTCGTCGTCAGCCAGCACAAGCTCGCACTCCTCGGCGCGCATCAACTCGGCCACGTATTGGGCTTTGCCCTCATTGAGGTAGGTGCGCGGATGGGGGGAGCGCAGGCGCTGGCTGACCTGGCGCACCGGCTCGATCCCGGCGGTCGTGGCCAGGCGCGCCAACTCCTCCAGGCTCGACTCGGCGTCCCAGGGCTCGTCCGCGCCGGCGGCGGAGGATGGCCCCGCAGCGGCCACGGCGATCAGGATGGCGCGCGGCGGACCCTGCCGCGCATGCGTAGCGCGTAAGGCCGATGGCGCATCTACATCCCCGGCCAGCCGTTCCGTCGCGTCGTGGCCGTGCGCGACGCTGCGTCTATGTGTTCCTCGTGTCATATTTTCTCCAACAAATGTATCAACCTTTATTGTACCACCTCCCGTTTGCTACACTGGCTGGCGCGCGTGCATGCCCGCATGCCCATCGTCGTCCTGCTGGGCTCCGATGCGCCCACCGCGCGGTAGATGGAGGCGCCGGGTCTGATCTCGGCCATGCCGTTTCGAGCTACGGTTGCGCTTGCCGGAGTTGCTCCTGGAAATAGGTGAGGTACGCGTCACGATCGATGTCGAGGAGGACTCTAGTAGGGGCGGGAAGCGGCTGCTGCCACAGCCAATCGACCCGCAGCCAGAGGCCGGTCACGACGCGCGATCGATAGACGCCCTCCGCATCGACAGGCGCGCGTTGGTAGCGGCCCCGTTCGTCCAATAGATAGAACTCGGCCTGCTCGACCCGTGGGTCAAGCAACCAATACTCCGGGATACCGGCCTCGCGGTACTCCTCGAACTTCGTGCCCCGGTCGCGGGCGACGCTTTCGTCGGAGGCGATCTCCACGACGAGGTCGGCGGGGCCTTGGAGGAGCGTCGATTGTAGCCGCGCGAGGTGTTCTTTTGCCACGAACAACACGTCCGGCTCACGGCCGGACCGCGGCAGTTTCATCTGGAACGGGCCGGTGAGGACGGCGCCGAGGTCGTGGACCGCGGCGTATGTCGATAACACCGTGGAGAGGAAGATGTCCAGGTATTGGTGACGCGCGCTTGCCGGACTAGTCATAACGACCCTCCCGTCCACCCACTCGGCCAGTGTATCCTCGTCCACCCATTCGATGAATTCGTCGTAGGTCATTATCGCCGGCTTGGTCGGGTCGGCCGAGAGTAAGGCTAGAAGTTCCAGGCGCACGCGCGCGGGTACCTGCCACATCGGCTCCCTATTGGCTGGTTCGGATACAGACATTGGGCCCGCCTTCCTCGCGTCAAATGGTATCCACCTCGCATAATACTAATTCTACACGGGCGGATTAGCCTCGGCGAGCACGCCGGATCGACGGTACGGGCAGTGTATGATAGGGCAAGGCGATGATCCATATGTGAGAAGAGGACGCGCGTACGATGGACCGGCAACCGATACCGATACCGGCGGATGAGGGGGACGCAGCCTGGGGCGCGCCCGCGCGCGGCGAAGCGCTCTGGCCGGCCCGGCTGGCGGTCCTGGCCACCGTGCTGCTCTACATCGCTCTACCCGAGGGATTGACGCTCGGCATCGCCTTGAAATGGGGCGTGACCATCGTCGAGGCGGCCCTGTTGATCCCGCTGGCCGTCGCGGCGCCGCGCATGCGGCCCGAGGCGCGGAATTGGGTGCGCCCGGCGTCGGTCGCGTTGATCGCGGTGGTCAATCTCGTCAACGCGCTCTCGCTAGTGTTTCTCGTCGATGCGCTGCTGCACGGGAAGAGTAACCTGGGGCACGTCCGCCTGACTGGACCAACGCTGATCCTGGCCGCGATCGAGATCTGGCTAACCAACGTTATCGTGTTTGGCCTGTGGTACTGGGAACTCGACCGCGGCGGGCCGGGCGCGCGGCGCGATGTGCGGCATCGTGAACCGGACTTCCTGTTCCCGCAGATGGTCACGCCCGCATCTACGGCCGGCCCCTGGTCGCCGGATTTCGTGGACTACCTGTACGTGGCCTTCACCAACGCCACCGCGTTCAGCCCGACCGACACGATGCCGCTGACGCCGTGGGCCAAGGGTCTCATGACGGTGCAGTCACTCATCTCACTGTTGACCCTCGCGCTGGTGGCGGCGCGCGCCGTCAACATCCTGGGCTGATGCCCACTAACTATATGCGTCGATGTCCGTCGTGCTAGCCACCGGTGTGGATCGCTTGCACGACGCTATAAATGACGACGAGCGCCATGGCGAGCGCCCCATTGACAGACCGCTTGAGCGGATGTATAGTGGTTTTGGCGGTGGGCATACTGCCACTTTAACGGCATGTCCACGGTTAGGTTTCCTCGTTAGGCGCGGCGGCCGCGCGCACACAGGCTACTGACGGGAAAGGTCGAGAGACCCCAACGCGTCGGACCAGGTCTTCCCGGCTTAAGGGTTGCTCCAATGTGGCTGAGCACGAGAGTGCTCTACGGCGCGCGGCGCTAAAGCTCAACATGGGGGAGGCGTCGTCGGCGCGCGGTATTGATTGAATGCGCATGATTGACCAATGATGCGCCATCTCCCCCATGAGGAGATGGCGCTTTTTTCATGCCTCGCGGCGTGCGGGGCTGTTCGGACGAGAGGGGGTGATGGTCGTTCATGGACAGTGATAGTAGTCCCTATGTCGCGTTCACTCGATATTGGTTCGGCGTACGTTCTTTAGGAGTGGTGTCCCTCTCGGGATAGCCTCCAAGAGCGTGCGCCCCTGCACACGCTCTTGAGAGGACAATCCCATGATCAAAGATCTCGACACCACCACGTTCCACACGCGCGCCGCTGCTGAACTGGAGACGCGCCAGACCCCCTCGGCCATCCTCGACACCGCGCACCGCAGTGACATTCGCGGCGCCCTCGGCACGATCCGCGAGCACGACGCCGCGCCGCGCGCCACCTGGCGCTCCCGCCTGCTGACCCTGCTGGTCGTGATGGGGCCCGGCCTCATCGTGATGGTCGGTGACAACGACGCCGGCGGCGTCGCCACCTACGCCCAGGCCGGTTAGAACTACGGCACGAGCCTGCTCTGGGTGCTCCTACTGCTCATCCCGGTCCTGATCGTCAACCAGGAGATGGTCGTGCGCCTGGGCCTGGTCACCGGCGTCGGGCACGCGCGCCTGATCATCGAGCGCTTCGGCCGGTTCTGAGGCGCGTTCTCGGTCGGCGACCTGTTCCTACTCAACTTCCTGACCATTGTCACCGAGTTCATCGGTGTCAGCCTGGCCATGAGCTACTTCGGGGTCAGCCCCTCCCTCTCGATCCCCGCCACGGCGGCGCTGCTGATTGGGGTGACGGTGACGGGCAGCTTCCAGCGCTGGGAGTGCGCCATGTATGTCTGCGTCGCCGCCAACTTCCTGGCGGTCCCGCTGGCGCTCATGAGCCACTCCAAGGGCGGGCCCATCCTGCACGACACGTTCGTGCCGCATGTGCAAGGCGGGCTCGACTCCACGGCGCTGCTGCTGATCATCGCCATCGTCGGGACGACCGTGGCGCCGTGGCAGCTGTTCTTCCAGCAGTCCAACGTGATCGACAAGCGGCTGACCCCGCGCTGGATGGCCTACGAGCGGGCCGACACCTGGATCGGCGCGTTCGTGGTGATCCTGGGCGCGGCCGCCCTGATGATCGTGACCGCGTTCGCTTTCGGGGGGACTAAGCTGGCCGGCCAGTTTGGGGACGCCGGGACCGCGGCGGCGGGACTCGCCCATGCGCTCAGCCCCGTCGCCGGCGCCATGTTCGCCCTCGTGCTGCTCAACGCGTCGCTCATCGGCGCGGCCGCCGTCACGCTCTCGACGTCGTACGCCTTCGGCGATGTCTGCGGCATCAAGCACTCGCTGCACCGCTCCTGGAAGGACGCGCGCGGTTTCTACGCGATCTACGCGGCGCTGGTGGTCCTCGCTGCGGCGATCGTGCTGATCCCCCACGCGCCGCTGGGGCTGATCACCACGGCGGTGCAGGCGCTCGCTGGCGTGCTGCTGCCGAGCGCGACGGTGTTCCTGCTGCTGCTGTGCAACGACAAGGCCGTGCTCGGGCCGTGGGTCAACAAGCCGTGGCTCAACGCGGTGGCCTGCGCCATCGTCGGCGTCCTGGTGATGCTCTCGCTGATCCTGGCGGCGACGACGCTGTTTCCGAGTGTCGACGTGCGCCTGCTGACCGCCGTGCTGGCAGCCATCCTGGTCGTTGGGCTCCTGGCCATCGGCTTGCTGTTCCTACGCCGCCCGGCGTCCACGCCGACCGCCGCCGTGGCGGAGGCGGACCGCTTGACGTGGCGCATGCCGCCGCTGGGCGCGCTGCCCAAGCCGGCCTGGTCGACGGTGCAGACGGCCGGCATGGTCACGCTGCGCGTCTACCTGCTCGTCGCAGCCGTCCTCTTGGCGGTCAAGGTGGTCGGATTGGCCCTGAGGCACTGAGAGGCGCCACATGTATGGGCTGCTAGTGATCAGCGCGTTTGGCGCGGAGGCCCTGCCTGCCGGCCTCCGCGTCGCGCTGGGACTCATCGCTCATCTGTTCGGGCTGTAGATCTATAGTTGCCGGCAGTGGGCATGGAAGTTGCGTGTATGCTGCTCGCTAGAACGTATACTGTCAGCCATTAGATCGCCGTCCTTCGCCGTGGGAGGCCTCTCATGTCCATGGCAAAAACCATGTCGAGCGGCGCGGTGAGCACGCCCGAGATCCTTGACGCGGGTGTGGTCGAAGATTCTATTGAGAGCGCCAAGGCCGCCGGCCTGCGCTATGTAACCGACAAAAAGCCCGGTATACAGCGGCGTCGTGAGGGTGACGATTTTATCTATACTGCCGTCGACGGGCAGCCCATCACCGATGAGAAGATGCTGGAGCGCATCAAAGGTCTTGGCATCCCTCCAGCGTGGGAGGAGGTGTGGATCGCGCCAATCGCACGCGGGCATATCCAGGCGACCGGGCGCGATGCCAAGGGCCGCAAGCAATATCGCTATCATGCCAAGTGGCGCGCCGTGCGGGACGAAACAAAGTTCACGCGCATGGTCGAGTTTGGCGAAACGCTACCCATGATCCGCAAGTTTATCGGGCAAGACCTGGGCCGTCACGGCCTGCCGCGCGAGAAGGTGCTGGCTACCGTCGTCACATTGCTCGACGAGACGCATATCCGCATTGGCAACGAGGAGTACGCGCGCGAGAACGAGTCGTACGGCTTGACCACGATGCAGCACGAGCATGTGGACATCGAGGGCGCCAAGATCCACTTCGAGTTCCGGGGCAAGTCGGGCAAGGACCATGTGGTCGACATCAAAGACCGGCGCGTCGCCAAAATCGTCAAGCAGTGCGAAGAACTGCCCGGCCATGAGTTGTTCCAATATCTCGACCATGACGGCGAACGCCACACGATCCAGTCGGACGACGTCAACGAGTATTTGCACGCGATCACGGGGCAGCAGTTCACGGCCAAGGACTTCCGCACCTGGGCCGGGACGGTCATGGCGGCGCATACGCTCAAGGAACTTGGCCCGTTCGACTCGGAGACGCAGGGCAAGCATAATGTCGTCGAAGCAGTCAAGCGCGCCGCGGAGGAGTTGGGCAATACCCCCGCGATCTGCCGCAAAAGCTACGTGCACCCCGGCGTGATCGACGCTTACTTACAGGGGACATTGCTGCCGTCGCCGGAGTTGCAACAGGAGCGCGAGGCGGCGGAGTCGCGCGATGGAATGCACCCCGTGGAAGCCGAGGTGCTGGCGCTGGTCCGTGGGCTGATGGGGGGCGACGGCCAGCAAGGCCGGGGAGTTGCCTGACAGCGGGTCGCGGGTAGAAAGTGCTCATGAGTGCCATCGTGTGCGCGGGGAGCACGTCGAACTGCTGGCTGTCATCCATGGCGCATGCGAATGGCCTACCGACTCGTGCTGATGGCCGATAGACCATGCGCGACGCTGGCTGAGATCAACTCCCGGTTACGGCCAGCTGGTCTCGTCCGATGGGGTGACGATGACCTCTTGCAACGCCGACCCTTTGGGCATGGCGACGGCGAAGAGGATGACCTCGGCGACGTTGGCCGGGTCTTGCAACTTGCTTTCGTCGGGCATGGGGATGCCCTGCTCGACGAAGCGGTCGAAGAAGTGCGTGCGCATGCCGCCGGGGATCACGGTGGTGACGCGGATGTTGTCATCACGGCCTTCGACGCCGAGGCCGCGACCGAAGCCGACGAGGCCCCATTTGGAGGCGTGATAAGCCGCCGCGTTGCCCCAGGCGCGCGTCGCGGCGGTCGAGGCGATGTTGATGAGGTGGCCCGAGCCCTGCCGCTTCATCGTGGGCAGCGCGGCCTTGGCGGTCAGGAAGGGGCCGCGCAAGTTGACGCCGATGACCTGGTCCCACTGCTCGACGGTCATCGCGTCGACGGAGACGGTGTGGTCGACCGCCGCGCTGTTGACGACCACGTCGAGGCGCCCGAACGTTTCCAAAACTTTGTCGACGGCGGCGAAGACGGCCGCGGCGTCGCTGACGTCGCATTGCAACGCCAACACCGGCGCGTCGCGCGTGGTGATGCTATCGGCGACGCGCTGGGCCGCCCCCTTTCTGACATCGAGTAGCGCTACCGAGCAGCCCGCGTCCGCGAAGGCGCGTGCGGTGGCCTCGCCCAGCCCGCTCCCGGCACCCGTTACCAATACCACACTACCCGTCAGGTCGATGTTGATCATGTGTTACTCCTTTGGATGAACATTAAACTCCTCGATCAGTTCCTCGAACAGTTCGGTCGCGTTGCGCCTCCGATCCTCGACATTGGTGGGCAGGCCGAGGTGATACGTGCCGCTTGGTAGGATACCGCAGCCGCCGTACTTGCGCAGCAATAAGAATTGCACGACGACTTCCTCGCCTGCGTGCTCACGCGGCAGGCGTTCCCACCATGAGAACCCGCCGATGTCGCGCAGTTTGGCGCGGTCGTACAACACGTTGGCCCCACCGATCCAGGCGACTTTGTAGCGGACGATCTGATCAGGGCCGGCGCGGGCGCGCCGCTCACTCCCGCGCACAGGGCTACCCTGGGTTGTTCCATGTACGAGGCTTTGCTCCAGGTGCAAAGGGTTGGCCGCGTTGTTGACCTTATGGCGGTCCCACACGTCCGCCAGTGTTCCTGGGTCGAGCGGCTCGGGACGCACCGGACCCTGCCACAGATCGATGCCTTGCTGATGCGGCCGGATATCCCCGAGATAGTCCAGGCCGGTGGCCGCGCAGCCCACGAACCCGCAGCCTTCGTCTCGTAGGACCCCGAGCATGCGCGCTAGCACGGGCGGGTCGAGCAGGACATCGTCGTCGAGGTAATGGACGTACGGCGCGTTGCTCTGTTCGAGCAGGAACTGGCGCTGCTCGGCCATTCCGCGTGCGGGCAGGTGGCGCTGTAGGGCCACACGATGGCCGTGCCACTCCAGCGCGCGCGCCAGCGTCGTGATCTCGATACTTTCCAGGTACGACTCAGCCTCGGGCGTCTGATCCGAGATCACGACGTCGAAATCCGTGAAGGTCTGGCCGAGCAGGCTCGTCAAAACGACCGCGAGGCCCGTCTCGCGCCGGTACGTCGGGATAAGGACATCAATGAGCGCCAACAATGACTCCTTCAGCTGATGGCTGACGGCTGACCGCTGCCAGCTCTTCGTACAGCGCGGCGGTGCACTCCGCGACGACCGGCCATGTGAATAATCGTTCGGCCCGCGCGCGCGCGGTGTCGCCCATACGCCGACGCGCGTCCGGCGCCTCCAAGAGATCGTACAAGGCTCTGGCGAGGTTCTCGGGGTCGCGCGGCGGGACCAACAGCCCGGTTTCGCCATCGACGATGGTGTAGGTGATCCCACCCACGGCCGAGCCGACGACGGGGACGCCGCAGGCCATCGCTTCGAGCGGGGTGAGCCCGAACGGTTCATACCAAGGTGTGGTTACAGCGATATCGCCGGCGCTGTAATAGTCGCGCAAAACCTCGGGCTGGCGCTTGCCGGCGAAGCGCACGCGATCCGCGACGCCCAACTCGGCGGCCAGCCGCTGTAGCGCGCCGATCTCGGGCGTCGCGGCCGGGTCTGGCTCCACTGACTCGCCTCCCACCAACAACAGTAGGGGCGTATCGCTATACGCCCTGAGGGGCGTCTGGCTAGACACTCGCGTCGTGTCGCGGCGCGATCCTGCCACCGATGGGCAATCCGTTCGTCGCGGCCCGCATTCCTCCTCATAGCGGCGCAGCAGCAGGGCGAACGCGCGCACGACGTTGCGCACGTCCTTACGTGGCAGCATACGCCCGACGTACACGACGACGGGATCGTCGGGCGCCAACCCGATGCGCCGCCGCGCTTCGTCGCGCGGGACCGGGCGGTACACCTCGGTGTTGACGGCCGAGGGGATGATCACAACCTTGTCGCGTGGCGCGCCGTAGTCGTCGACGAGTTCGGCCACCTCGGCAGGGCATTGCGCGATGACGCGGTCGACCGCGCGAATGACGCCCTCCTCGACGGAGACGCGTTCCGGCGCGCTCGTGTCGGCGTCGCCCTGGTGGCGGCGCTTCGTCTTGCCCATAGCGTGGAAGATCTGCACGGCGGGGATGCCGAGATAGGCGCGTAACTCGGCCACGACGGCGCCGGACATCCAGAAGTTGCCGTGCAGCAGATCGTAGCTCACACCGTCACGCGCCATGAACTCCAGCAGGAGATCGCGGAAGCGCGGCATGTACGGCCACAACTGGTCCTTTGGCAAGGGATGGGGCGGGCCAGCGGCCAGGTTGACTACGCGGACGTTGGGCGCCCAGTCGACGACCGCCGGCGCGGTGGGGTTGTCACGGCGCGTGAAGACGTCGACTTTGTAGCCTAGTCGGCCCAGGTTGCGGCTAACTTCGTCGACGTAGACGTTCTGGCCGCCAGCGTCCGCGCCGCCGAGCAGGGCGACGGGGCTGGCGTGCTCGCTCAGAAATGCGATTCTCATGGCTATCAGCTTTCAGCCTGTAGGGGCGTATGCCTTACGCCCAGGCTAAGGGCTCTATCAAACGCTCTATTCCAGTCCGCGACGAAGCGATCGAGGCCGAAGCGGGCGCGCGCGACCGTGCGCGCGTTGTCGCCGAGGCGGCGCGCTTCGGCGGGGTCGGCCAGCAGGCGGCGCATGCCCGCGATGAGATAGTCAAGATCGCAAGATACGAGCCCCGACACGCCATCTTCGATCACGGTCGGCAGTTCGGTGGTGGCCAGCGCGACGACCGGCATGCCAATCGTCATCGCTTCGATCACGGCTAGGGGTAAGCTGGTGTATCTGATGGGACTGAACAGGAAGCGGTATGCGG
>JAABUO010010874.1_pt1 | contig 10027 bp, 13 predicted proteins | sample 5559291 | NCBI WGS metagenome assembly JAABUO01 (sample SAMN10711878, study PRJNA513372) | rock metagenome | isolation source: Antarctica rocks | place: Antarctica: Victoria Land, Finger Mt sud
CATCAACACAGCTGGTGGGAGCAACAGCAGTGGCAGCACTGTTGTCAATAGCAGCTGTGGCTGAGAGGAAGGCACTGAAAAGGTACAGTAGGTAGCTTCTTGCCGTACTTGCAATACCTGCTTACTACAGATAGCCAATTGGCCTTCATCGCGCAAATGTAAGTTTTGTTACATTTCAGCAGTGCCAGAAATGCAGTGACCTAGCACAAGACCGTGGGCTACCAAATTGAGTGTCATTATCTCAGGCTATATTTGTCAAAGCTATCTGATGTAAGACGGTGCCAAAACGCACAACTTCTTCTCGATGCAGGCTTGCAGGTAGATCAATGAACTGGCTTCAGCAAAGCATTGTGGATGCCAGTATGGCAGCTTTCAGCATGACACCAAACCCGATGACAACTAGAGGCATTTCTCAGCATAGATGACAGGACTGAGATGGCTGTTAGACTGACATGATTACCACTGTCAGATTTTTGAACCCTGTCCAAGTTGTCTAGTTAGCTTAGTATACAATATTTCACTTGCTGCCAGCCAGCTCACCAATGCTGCCTGTCTCGCCCCCTGTCAGTTCTGAAACGCCTCCCGTTTTCCCTCCTGTCAGGCCAGAGATACCAGTCTCCTTGCCGCTGCCAGTGATGCCGCTGAAAAGTCCACCTTTGTTGTCACCATCTGTCATATTCTTGTCACCAGCTTTGCTGCCTGTCAGGTCTGAGAAGCTGCTCGTCTCTCCTCCGGTCAAGTCCTTGATGCCTCCGGTCTTGCCCCCTGTTAGTTCTGAAGCCCCATGTGTCTTTGCCGGTCCCGGGTTTTGGTTGCCCGCTGAGGCAGCGAATCAGCTGATCAGAATCTGCCTCGACCTTAAACGACGTCGTGCAAAGACCAGGTACATACCGCCAGTATCACCAGCCAAATCCTTGCCGGCCGAAGTGCCCTTCTCTCCTGCGTTGCTTGACTGTGCTGTGGCACTTTCGGGACCACCTACTGAAGAGCTGATTTTGGTATTGGGATCAGCCATGTGTACGCCGGTGCGCGAACAAGCTGCGTGTCGCAACGCTCCTCTGGTTGACTGCGATGACTACCCGGCAGGTCCTTGCACGACTTGTGTCACTGTTCTGAACAGACATCGTTCCTGCAAACCGCAAGCAGTGAGGCACGTGTTTCTGGTTTCGGAGCGTACCTTCGATCATGTTTGCTTTTCGCGTCAGCTCTCCGTTGTGTCGCACCGGAGCTTGATTGTCACTTTGACGTCAGCCCAAAGCTGTGCATTTGCGACAGGGTCGTACGGCTGACGAATGCTGACGGTCAGAGATGTTGGTTGTCCTTTGGTTCTACAGTGACAGCTGACGTGCCCAAGCTGAGCGGAACCGCGTTTTTGCCGTGATGCGGGACCGTATTACTGAGTCATGACACATGTATGTGCCGATAATGTATCTGGGCTGTTCAGCAAATCTGCAGCCTCTTACGCAAAGTATAGGCCAGATTACCCACAGGAACTGTACGAAGCCATCTTGAAGTACCAGCACGGGACTTGGCAGTAGATGCAGCCACAGGTTCAGGGCAAGCTGCAAAGGGCTTGAGTCCATACTTTGCCAAAGTCATTGCTTTGGACCACGACTCAGAGCAACTGAAGCATGCTCCACATTTGCCAAATGTGACCTTCAAGCTAGGCGCCGCTGAGGACACTGGCCTTGAAAACAACACTGCTGATGTGATAGCCGTAGCTGCAGGCTTACACTGGTACGGTACAGTCAAAACACACATCTAGCCTCTTCTATGCAGAAGAAGCCCAAAGCTGCATTAGCGTTTGATAGCATGGTCGATGTCACCAGGTTTGACCATGACAGATTTTACCCCGAAGCACATCGTATTCTCAAGCCTGGTGGTTGTTTAGCAGCCTGGGGTTATGACCTCATGACTTTTCCAGAGAATCAAAGAGCACAGGAAGAGCTGCATAAGCTGTTCACCTTCACTTTGGGGCCTTACTGGCATCCAAGAGTGGATCATGTTTGGCAGCATTACAAGGGTATGTAAGCAGCAGATTTGAAGGTGCATGCAGCATGCACTGCAGCCAGCAAGGGCAGCTAATTTTCTGTGTTTTGTAGATATTGAGCCACCGCAAGCTCTGTTCAGCAGCCAGCATGTACAGCTTAAGGTGGACACAACAATGACCCTATCTGCGCTGGTAAGACAGATCCAGTCGGCTATAATGCTTCACCTCTGCCCAGTGTTGTCGTTGGCATACCTGTATGCAGCTGTCTTGTCATGTTGAAGGCTGCCTTGTGGAGTCAACAGCAACAAGAAAGGACAGCATGATGTGGCATGCAGGTCGGCTTAGTGTCCACCTGGTCTGCATACAACTCATATCGTGGAGACCGACCAAGCGAGCCAGACCCACTTATAGGTTTTCAGGAAAGATTTCTGCAGGCAACCCAATTGTCGTCGCCTGATGAGAAGTTCAGAGCCAGCTATCCATTGTTTCTCATGTTGTGCAGCTCACACTCCTGAGAGTTGCCTGTCTGAATAATGAATCAGATGCAATGACTCAGACCATGACATACTTGTTGCATAACATGTGCCCATTGCCAGACATGATGGCTCGTCAAGAGCTGCTGTTTTACAACCAGGAATCCGATCACCTTCATCAGCAGCCCGGAACTTAATCACGAATGAGTCTGTTGTTAGGTACAGTCTTATGCTGCAGTAGAAAGTCTGCAGGCAAAGCAATCTTTGCTTCCTATGTAGCTATGCTGTAACTTCTCTTCTGCAACGGTTGCTTTGATTTATATCAGGGAAATATCAATCGTGCCTTGACTGGCATTTGAGTTGTGATCTATATGACAAAAATGTATTTGAAACCTGTTATCACACTGCCACATGAGCTATCAAACAGGCCCTCAAAGGTAATCATGCCACTGCTGGACACTAGGAAGGGCTTGATGCTGACAGTAGATGACCACGGATTGTTCAAGCAGTTACTGTATGGCATTCTTGGGAAGCAAGTAGATGTTGACATACTTGTGAAGCATATGCGTGAAGGCTAAGGATGCAGACACACTGTCATTGTGGCCTGAACATACCCTTTGTCATTTGCAGTGTCAGAAGTGATAATTTGCTGGGAGACCAAAGCATTGTTCACGCACACTTGAGACCTTCTTTGCCACAGATGTTTCTGCAATCAACAACATCAAAGACGCATTAATGTGGGCTGTTGAAGAAGCCTGTCGCCAGATCAACAGCAAATCATCCTGCAGGCTGTTCACTCTTCTCAACAGCAGCCGGGGCTTGTGGTTGAACACCAAACTGTACAAAGCCAGCAGGTGCAGTCCGTTGATTCTGCTGAAGCCGAAAGCTTGCATTTGACACAGTAGATCTCTGGAACTGCTGTGGACTGGCTTGGGGAGTTTGGCTGTTTTGCACAGGAGACCATTTGTTGGACGGCCTTTTTGCTGCTGCTGATGTTGCCTGTGCCATGTCAATGCTAGTACTAGGCTGAAAGCCCAATGGCTTAGTCTCATTTGACTGTGATGCTGATGCTTGTGATGCATCAGATGGCGGTTTCCTGAAGCTGAAGGGCTGGTCTGCGGGTGTAGAGTCCAGATTTGCCGGCAGGCCATAGATGTCTCGCCTTTGCCTTAGAGCGTCTTGCAGGAGAGTTTCCTCATGCCTCTGTGCTGCAGCTAGAGCTGTTTGGCCAGGCCCTTGTTTGGATCTGCAGACAAAGTCGGTTGTTCATGATTACGGGGTTGCAGCATTGCTTGCTAAGCGCATACTGGATTTGCCAACATGCATTTCCACTCAACTCTGTAACAGTTGCAAGTGATTAGACCGGTGAGCCAAATAACATCTGTAAAGGCATGTCAAGAGCACAGAGTGAGGGTGGGAAGCGTGCAGTCTTGCAAACCTATGTATTATGCCATCAGGATTGTGATTTTTTTGGTGCAATGCTCATTTGTTGAACCAAAAATGAAGCTGCTCACCCTGTCATTGCTTTGCTGAACTCCTCTTCCACAATCTTGTAGGCCTGTTTTTGGGTGTGCCCTTTCTCGATCAAGGCAGCTTGAGCCAACACAAACAACTTGATAGCAGAAGGATTGTCTGAATTCAGGTCCACTGCCTGTTGACGGAACTGCAAAGCAGAACACCACTCTAAGCTGCATTTGCAACTTCAACAACCGATCACGATGTGCGTACATGCATGGGGCAATGCAATACCTGTGGCTGTTTATGTATGTATGCTTGGAATAAGCTGTCCTCCGGAAGAGGTATATGCTTGGGGGTCTTGCCTTTCTGAGCCTCGTGCAGCCCGAACCTGCACAGCAGCAAGCATTGATTGTCAGCAAACAGCAAATTCCTCTCAGAAGCTCTCAGCTGCCTGATCAGCCGTACCTTTCGATTACGTTCAGCCATGGCGGAGGCTCGCTGCCAATTTGATCTATCATTGCACGAGCTTTGGCTGCATTCAGCCATTTCTTTGTAGCAGCCATAATTCTGTGATGTCGTGGTGAATGGCAGTAGATGAACGTGCTGGGATCCGGCTGCAAAGCATTGAGCTATGTTTCAAACCCTAGTCACGAATTGTAGTATTTGCCCAGCTGAAGCCCCGACACCAGACAACATTCGGCGCCTTCGGACCTCGTCATGGAGTGCAGTCAAATTGCCATAGGTGCTTTGCATTTCGTTGCTGCACAGAACTTCACCGCAACGCAGCGAAACAGTCAGTTGCGATGCAGCTCAAGGACAACCCCTAAGTCTCGTTGCGCTTCTGATCTGTTCCTCACACGTCAGACGACGCACAGTCTGCAGATTCAGCACACTGCATGTGGCACTCATTTGCCCAGACACCGTTGCCATTCCCGTCAGGCTGATGATCAACACACCACACCTGAGCCAAGTACTTCAAGCAGACCCTTACCGTCAGTCTCCAGACAGCAAATTTTCCAAAATTGTTATGCAGTGTCCGCAGCACTCGCAGCCGCTGGCGCAGGCATACGTGCTGTTGCTCCAATAGTCAGTGCTGGGTTGTTCAAGACTGATGCTGCAGCTGTGCAGGCATTATTGCAAAGTGAGTACACATCGAATCGAACACGATCTGTATCCAAAGCAATACCTTTTGCTATTGATGCACGGTCAAACGACATGTGTGCCATTGCCTTTAGTTGGCTCCGAAGACTATACACATCATTTACTAGTCACACTTGCAACAGCCAGCATAGTCACAGGAGCTCGCCTGGCCCTCTTAGCAATATGGTCAGATTTTGCCGAGGCTTCAGACACGTCAAATCAACAGGTACACGCCATTAAACTGGGATGTCATCAAGTCCCAATTTGATGTGTTATTAAGTCCCTCTCAACAACAGTCTGTAAGGCAGTGTGAGGCACACCATATTGTACAAAACATACTCATCAGAACATGTCATGCCGTCACCAGCAGCTGAGAAGGCTCTTGCGCAGGTGTAGGTACTGACGCCCCTCACAAGAGCTGATTTGATCTGGCTTAGCTGTCTGCCTGGCATTTCAGAGGAACTGTTGTTTCGAGGCGCTCTCATCCCAGCAACTTTTGCAGACTGGTACATCATGCCCAAACTCCCATGAGAGTTTCCCTCAATTATGGCAATGCACCTCTGCAGCATGCCATTCATGAGTGCAATGGCAATCTTGCACCTGCTGTCATTTGACCATACCTGATCTAGCCCAACTGCAGATGTGTTGGTGGCATGTTGTTTCTGCATGCCAAAGTTGCTGAAAAGATTGCAAGAATGCTATCAAGTCTGTCATAATCTGCTCTTGCCATTTGAGGGCTGCCAATCTGCAGGCGAGGAGCAGCAATTTCTGCGGCCATCTTTGGTGTGCTGCACAACAATGGTGGCAGAAATTGGGCGTTTGCAGCTTGGGCAGGCGCTGTGGGCTTGCTTTATGGCACAGCTTTTCTCAGTACACAAGATCTGCTTGTTCCAGCAGGAGCTCATTGCATTGCAAACTATGCGTCTGCAACCTTGTGGTTGAGGAAACGCTCTCATGCTAGTTGAGTCTAGGTTACAGCATGCCAGCTGAGCATTGTCTCTTTGTGGGCAACTGAGTGTGTGTCTACCTGGCACTTCTGACCCGCAGCTGGTATTAGCTGAGCATGCTGACTATGTGCTCAGTGCAAGTTGTTGCTGTATACCAGTGTTGCATGCACAGGCAGATGCCAAGTGCTAAGCTCTTGTAGGCTCGTGAAATCAGCTTGCTACAAAGAAAGGTGTGCTTGATTGTGTGATATGTATGTGCTGCACTAATGACCTGGCACATTCATTGAGTATTGCTGCAATTTTTATTTTGTGTCTGACATGACTTATCAAGTACCCAAAAACGCTCAACTATCCTGCAATACTGCAGTGAAATGCTAGTTGTGGTCACAACTGATGGCCACAACACATTTATACACACAGAAGGACACAAACATCTGCATGCTGTAAACACAGGCTGCACATACAACGAGGGCTGTGTTCTTCAGTCAGTTGCTGCCATTATGAAGATGTACAAAGCAGGAACTGCATTCAGTCTATAGCAACACTCCATTCATGTGGCACATTTGCAAAATGTATGTCTGTCAAGGCTCGCGTCAGCCTTTGCGTCAGTGTATCCGTTCGGGTCAGGTCAAAGGGAACGGTGTACTCTTCGCCATTGGCACGTATAAGTGTCGTTACAGGCTGGATGATGCAGGCTGTGCCACACCCAAACATCTCTAGCAGACGGCCATCTTTTGCAGCCTATAGCAGACACCAGCGTCAACGACGACATTCACCATTGAGGTTGCCAGGATGCCATTTCCAACTCTGCATCATGCTTGAGCAAAAGCATGACAAAGTCTATGCTGGACAGCTACAGTGCGCAATATGCATTTGCCTACTTGATCGTGACTGTGCCACGGACTTAACGCTTGAGGTTTGCAGCATACAAGAGGCCAGGGATGGACACATCGCATGCAAGCTTCATCAACGGTACCTGCTTGATTTCCTTGATGCTCAGCTGGCGCTCTGAAACCTCAAATTCGCCCCAGCCCCTCGTGAGCTGCAGCACACTGTCCCTGGTCACCCCTGGCAAGATGGTACCGTCTAAGGGGGGGGTGACCAGCTCTCTTGTGTTGCCATCTGCCTACAGCAGCATGCATCAGTATCACTCAGCAGCAGAGTGCTGTGATGCACCCAAGTCCGTCATGTGGACACATAGCTCTGTCTTCATACTGAATCAAGTGTACAGAGGTACGCTGCCAATCAAGCAATCGTCTGATGTGTTCAGATGCATGGACACATAAAGTTGGATGACCTAGAGCAGGGTCTTTAGCCTAGACCAGGACAAATTTTCAGGCGTGTACCTTCTGCAGGAAGAACATCAAGTTCATGGCGCCACACTCTGAAACCAATGCGTCATCCGGCTGACTGCCCTGTGGGAAGCTATACAGCACTTGGGAGGTGCCATACGTATCTGCTGCATCGGATTGTGGACCTATGGTGGGTGCATAGTTGGTGCCCACTTTGTTGTTTCCTACGCCCCCTGGCCAGGCCCTCACGTTGTGCTCATCTATGAAGAGGCTGATGGGTTTCAAGCCTGTGGGGAAGTATGGGCCAACTGGAGACATGACAATGGCAATTGTGCTTCTGCAGGACACATCAGGGCAGATCAGGCTTGCTTCCGTCTGCATGGGGCATGTGCTTAGTGCAACAAGGCATGCTGTTGCTTGCCAAGCAGAATTCTATCCCATGCAGATGAGGGTAGTCTTGTGACCAAGCTGCTGGTGTGATGTAAGATAGAAGTTGCGATGTTGCCAACTTGACCACCCCAAACTCAATCCTCAGTGCACAGTTTGGCAAGCTTGAAGTTTAAGATAGGGTTGCAGTGATACTCCCTGACAATGTCCCACAGCCTCCAAAAGCAACTGGAACAAGGATCTTGCACTGCAACCTTCAAGTGCATATGTCAATAGGCATGTTGTTGAGTTCAATATATTTTTGGCCCCAAGGCTTTAGTCAGAGTACAAAATGTTGCACCTGCTGGGCTTGGATATGCCAAGTGTATGTGCACTGGAGAACGCAAATGGCCTGATGTACATTGAGTAGCCTTCCTGATGAGGCAACCAGTCCTTATCTATCCTCAGCAACTGTTTCAGGCATTCCAGCAATTCCTGCAATTACGATCAGACTCAACTGGTTTTCAAGCAAAAGATCATCAGTTGTCTCATCGTTTGAGCCGGCCACATGACAAATCACGTTTTTTGGCATGGCATGCAGCACATGTGTGCAAAGATGGCTTACGTCAGCGTCATAGTCTGCTAGTCTCAGTCGTGTCGTAGACCTCTTCATTCGTGCCATGTTCATGTCAGGCCTGCATACACAGTACTTGTACCAGCCAAAGACTTGCAAATCAAAACATACAGTGTGCTCAAAGATAAATTCCAGCAAGCATGGTGCATGCTTACATCTGCCACATCAGCATTGGTTGCTTAACTACCAGCTATGGCAAGCAATGTGAATCACCTAAACAATCTGGCTTTGCCATCTTTGCCCAAGTACCCTTTCATTCCCTCAAAGCAGCACACACACCGTAATGCAAAGCCTGTGCAGCTGGGTGCATAGAAATGTTTCCAAAGGGCTTGATCACAGGCTGACCCCAGCCCTGCCCCTCAACATGTTCCACTAAGAACATATGATCTGTGAAAGATTGTCCAAACACCAGGTCCTGTGTTGCAGGGACAGAGCTACACAGTTTGTGTACAAACTTGGATTTTAACAGGGGAGAGGCCCAGCTGAAGCTGTAGCAGGTAGAATATCCATACCTTGGTGTCCTGACGGGCTTTTGGCTGCTCTATGCGCTGTATAATCAGATCCGATGCTTTGAAACAGCCTTGGGCGGCCTACAAATTGTCGTCATGGTAATTGCAGCCCTCACTATGACTGACCTACAGGAGTCATCAGGCAGCTTCGATGACAGCTGCACCTCACCGATGAGAATTGCCGGCAGCACTGGATCGTGATTGGTGAGTTCACATTCTGTACCGCAGTGGTCATGCTTTGGAACAAGCCTGTCGCACCCATGGACAGCGCTTTGATCTGCCGAAACGCCTTCCCATGAGGCATATTTACCAACAGAAAGTGGGTGTCGGGTCAGACAGGCGGCAAGTTGTGGTTATCAGTAGGACGTAATGACATCAGTAACATGATTGCTCTGTCGAGGCGTCGCCTGACGCTGCTGGGTGGCAATAAGATGTATGTGCTTCGCGCCTCGCCGTTTCATATTCGAAGAGGCGCTTGACCTGGCAGTCCTGTGTGCACACTTCTGCGGACAAGCAGAGGTCTTGGGCATGCTGCAGACGTTACCCGCCCGTCATGTACTTGAGTAGTGCTGCCGCGTAGATTGCTCAGCAAGCTTCCCCTTTGATGCAGGGCTTGCGCTTCTTTCTTCGATCTCGACGACATACTTCGCGTTGCAGTCCACCACTCCTTGTCTGCAATGCCTGCAAGACGCCCAGTGATGCCCTGTCTTCGACGCTTCAGTTTGTAGTCGAATCGGGTTCGCAAAATATTTGCACGGCTGCAAGGCACAGCTCCAATGATCAGCTAAAAGTCCAGAGTGCCACTGACTGGCCATCAAGCTTTGTTGCCTCTGCGTCATTTCAAGGGAGGTACAGTCATCCAGCAAGTGTATCAGGTGAGTTTGCGAAGGTCTACTGAAGCAAACCTTCACGACCGTGCTTCAACAGCTTTCAACCCCTAGCTTGCAGGCGCTTCTGTGTGGCTCAGGCAATTCAGCAGTACTCCGTTGGATGAGGATGCAAACTCACAGAAGCAACTGGCCACACCTCAACAAACGAAACAAGTAAGCGTCTGAACCAAATTCTGCAAAAGCAGCGTGCAACAAACAACAGTAGCATGCCAGCAATTGCAGGCTGCTTTTGCACCACCAGATAGCCTGGTAGAGTTTGAACATTGGTTGCAGACATTGAGTGAGACAGGGTGGACTCATCAGGCTGTTTACAACATCCCAAATGCGC
>JAABUO010010875.1_pt1 | contig 10025 bp, 7 predicted proteins | sample 5559291 | NCBI WGS metagenome assembly JAABUO01 (sample SAMN10711878, study PRJNA513372) | rock metagenome | isolation source: Antarctica rocks | place: Antarctica: Victoria Land, Finger Mt sud
CCGTCGCCTTCTCGAACGCTTCTTTTAGCCTCGTTAGTTCTTCCTTTGCGGCGGCGCGGTCGTCGGCGGCGTAAACGGTTTTCTTGTCGGTTTCATCAGAGGCGATTTCGAACTTGTGGGGGTTGTTAACCAGGGGGTGCTGTGCAGATTTTGGGCTGGGGGGTCTGGGGGGCCGGTTACTTCATCTTTTGCGGTGGCGTATCTGATGCCCGGTCAATGTGAGAATTCAAATTGAACACGGGAAAGGTATGTACAGTTCCTGTATCTCCTCCAATGCTTCATCTGCACTCTTGCTTACATAATGTCTCCATGGTGTGGAGGTAGATGTGCGAGGTACTGTATTGGGCACGGGTGATTGGAATTGCTCTGAACGGGGGAGTGATCTCCTGAGTACGGACCGCTGGATTGGGAGTGTACGAGCGCAGAGAAGAGTTGTTCTTGTGATCATTGTGAGAAGCTCGGAGAACAAATCATTAGATCCAGTCTGTTATGACGATGAAGCAACAGCCCGGCAGAAACCCATTGACCGCCCGCGCTTAAATCGTCTCAGCAGGGATAAGGTATCTTGGCCACCACTACCCCCGCTCCCTCAATTCCTCTCATCCCTCCTTCCTTTCCGAAAAATCCACCAAAATGCGCTTCCCTACCATCCTCCCCCTCCTCGCCCTCCTCGCCACGCCCCTCCTTGCCGCCGAGGTCACGACCGAGTACACCCAAACCAAGCAATGCACGCGCAAAACCCAGCGCGGCGACCAAATCTCCGTCCACTACCGCGGCACCCTGGCCTCTGACAGCTCCGAGTTCGACAGCTCCTACGGCCGCGGCCAACCGCTCAGTTTCACCGTCGGGCAGGGGCAGGTGATTAAAGGGTGGGACGAGGGGTTGTTGGAGATGTGTATTGGGGATAAGAGGGTTTTGACGATTCCGCCCGAGTTTGGGTATGGGGATCGTGCGATGGGGAATAAGATTCCGGCAGGGAGCACTTTGGGTAAGTTTCACTTGGGGTTGTCGGTTGTTAGGCGGGGAGGCGGTGTTTTGGGGTGCGTGAGGAAGGGGCTAATGGTTTGTAGTTTTTGAGACGGAGTTGATGGGGATTCAGGGGGTGGAGAAAAGTGAGTTGTAGGGTTCGTTTGGGAAATGCGTAGTCCGGGTGAAAGTGTGCTTGGGATCTAGAAGTAGAATGCTACGTGCGCTGAGAAATTACGTTCGCCAGGTAAGAGTCTGGTTCGAAAGGTGGATGAATACAAGTGTCATGAACGAAAGCAACGAAAAAAGATGCATCCAAAGTCTCTTTTTGAGTCTGTTTTCTGGCCATCTCATGCCTCGCATGAAGAATCAAACTTTCTTTGAGTGCTATCCTTGAACATGATCTTTAGTAAAGTCACCTTAAAGACTCACAACACAAAAGCCTCCCTACCAGCCCTTAATCATCAGATTATCGAGCCTTGTTGTGGAGGACTGATTGTGATCATCAGAGTAAGACACCATAAGTCAAAGCCATAATGATATTAGACCATATCAATCACAACATCAAAATAACATAGGACATGCCAGACCTATCATCGTGTTTTTTCCTTACAATTCAGAGCATGCTCACTCCTCGAATCTCGAGCTACTCACTTCTTTAACACTTTCTAAGTTAGTGAATGCTTCCCAAATATTAAATCCTGGGTTTTCCAACACCAGGACATTCATCGAGTTTTTCCCTAACCCATTTCCGTCTTGATACACCTTGGTGGTGTTGATCCTAAGACTTAAAAGCGTCACTCGTCACCCAAGTTTTTTTCTTTCTCCCAACATCTCCAAGAACTTCACATTGGTTCTCGACAGATGATCATTACTGTCACACACCCCTCTTACTATCACACGCTCAACCTTGTATGAATCTTTCCTCACACACCTTTTATCTAAAGCAACATCTATCAACAATAGCTTGTATTAGGGGTAGGTTGTACTAAGACTATCTTATAATTAAGGCAGGTCGTACAACTGTTGGGGTTCATCCTTCCTCATCACCAAGCCACCTCACACAACATGGGTTATCTACTCGGAAGAGGAGAAGGCGCGGAGTTGAGAGCAAAGCAGAAGAGTGCGCTGGATCAGATCCGGGAACACCATAAACGCAAGGCGGAGGCGGAAAAGGACGGAGAAACCGTTAAGGTATTGCTTCACTGTATGGTGTGTTTCACAGTATAGTGACTATTCAATCAACCACAGATTGGAGTGTACAAAGACTCAAAGGAGTCATCACCAGAAGACAAGCATAAGGCAATGGGAGATGCAGCTCAACCCCTTACTCGGTCAGCTATCTTCGCCCTAACATCGGCGAAGAAGAGGAAGCCGAGTGATCTTGAAGATGGTGAGATGCAGTCACCCAAGAGGGCAAAGGTATGAACATCTCTTGAGCAACTGAAAGTTGACAGATGTAATAGAAGCTAACAAGAAACTCAAATAGATTGGTGAATTTAGCGAGAGAGCACTGAAGCCAAAGCCTGCTAGAGCTCATTTGTCTCCAAATATCTCATATAAGGGGACGACCAAGCTTGCAGCGGGTCAAAAGACGTCTTCCTACAAGGGGATTGCTAAGCCCAGTACGCACCCGACGAAGGGAGCCTACACAAGGGGCATTAGCTCACCCGGAGGCCCAAAGAAGCCATCTAATACGGGGCCTGAACGACCTTCAACGCAGAAACGGCCTATCCGTAACACTGGATCAGTGAACCGAGGACAGCACTCGAAGACCCTTGGTCCAGAACAATCTTTGAAGCGAAAGGCTAGAGAAGAGCATGCTGGAGCACCAGATGCCAAAGTGCAGAGGGTATGTTAACACTTCGTTCAAAGCATGATCAATATAAACTAAAATATTTTACAGGCTTCTCTGGACGCAACAGTTACACCTCGCAGGGATTTTAGGAAGCCATCTTATAAGAAATTATTTGAGCAAAAGTCAGAGGCTGAGAAGTCGTATGATAAGAAGAAATTAGGGGAGGAAAAATTCCCGAAGGCAAAGGCCGAAGAGAAGGAGGGGGAGAAGTATCGATCTGAGAACATCTCGAATGATCACCCATCAGGCAATAAGAGAAAGGCAGACGATGATGCTAGAGGCCAGGCTAAGAAGATCAAGACCAGAGAAGGTCTCGGAGAGAGAAAGCTTCTGCCACGAGAAGGGGACTGGCCAAAGGGCTTGCACAACCATGGCCTCGCTTGCTTTGCGAATGCAGTGATGCAGTGCCTTAACAATATACCCGAGCTAGTTAAGTTCTACCGTGGTAAGGCTAAGGACACGGTGAAGACATGCAACCTCACGGAGTATCAGAAGAAGGAGTTCAGACATTTCCCAAAGGCAGAGGATCTTAGGAGAAAATTTGAAATCAGGAAAGCCTTCAGAGAGGCTAAATGCGCTATGTTAGTATGGTTCAAAGTTACGGAGTTCACTACTAATTAATATGTAGCCGTGTCGAAGCGTATCTTGGCGAGCTCTTTGAGCGTATGGATACTGCAGGGTCAGAAATAGCGTTCGTTTCAACTATTGACTTCTTGTATGCTTTGGGGATTTTCGTGAACGACGACAAAGGCCATCCTCTGGATGGGGAGCAGCAGGGGGATGCGTGGGAGTTCTATTGTCGCTTACTTCACCATCTTGAGAATGAAGAGGTGAATAGTCGAGATTCACACAAGGAGATGACAGTGATGGAAAAGCTCCTCGGTAGTGCAACCGTGGAAGTAGTAGGTAAACTCTTGAGGTAGCCACCGTTCCTCGTGCTTACTGTTCTCAAGTTTAGCTGCTCCTTCTGCGGTCACAGACATGAAGGTGGTCAGACTCCTGGCTTGTCTGTGGATATCGGCTTGTGTCCTCGTGTCGAAGAAGCAATTCCCTTAACGCATTGCCTTGAAGCCTTTACCAAAGACATTATCCTCAAGGATTACAAGTGTGATGATTGCGGGAAGTCAGGTGGTGTCACAAAAGCCACTCGTATAAAGCAAGCAGCACAATACGCTGTGATCAAATTAACCCGTACGGATTCGATGGGCAAGACAGACACGGAGGTAACATTTCCAACGAGCGAATTGGACCTTGCGCCGTTGTTCGCTAGGTCGGACGCTAATGAAAGTCACTGCTACGAGATCATTGGCGTTGCACACCATTTTGGTGATAGGTAAGCTCAACCGTTGCAATCTTACACTTCGTGCTTTTCAGTGACTAACGAAAGAATTTAGATTTGATGAGGGCCATTGGTACGCGTCCAAAAAGGTCAATGGCAAGTGGTGGTTCTGCACTGACGGGACTGTCGTTCCCCTCAAGATGGAGGAAGACATGGCCAAACCCCTACTGAGGCGTGGATGCCTTTTCTTCCTCAAGAAGGTGGAGAAATCTAATGGGCTGCTACCTTCTTGTTGTGCGTGTTCTCTGCATCCAGCAGCATTGTGATTACTGTTCAACACTACTATTGGAAAATTCTATCGAGCCGAGTGGTGATGTGTAGAAGGAAGCGCTATCGTGATATGGAAGAGTAGTTGGGCCTCAGAGTATGTAAGATCGCGCTTAGATAGAAAATACAACAGAGTCACGTGTTGACGTGGTTCACCAATATCGGGTCGCGTCTTTCATCTAACATCCCACCGACTACCAAGCACTGTCAACTCAATGATTTCATGGACCCAATTCTTGAAGGCCTAAATGCAGCGCAGCATACAGCAGTAACTTCCCCATCCACTGTACTACAAATACTCGCACCTCCAGGGTCCGGCAAGACCAAGACATTGACGTCTCGTGTTGCCTATCTACTCTCCCATTACGACTACAAACCATGGAATATACTATGTCTTACTTTCACGATCAAGAGCTCATGGGAAATGAAAGAGAGAATTGCAGATTTGATTGGCAATGGTATGGAAGCACGACTAGTATTGGGCACTTTCCACTCGGTTTGCCGGCGATACCTCGTTTCCTACGGACATCTGATTGGTATACGTAAAGGCTTTGGCATTGCAGACAGCTCTGATACTTCGAGTATTATCAAAAGAATCACCAAACGTCTGAATCTCAACATCGAGCCTAAGAAAGCGCAAGCACGCATATCCAGCTCAAAGTCCCGTGGCATCGGTCATGCAGAGTTGGCCCAAGAAGGAGCGAAGAAGAAAAATGCAGACAACGAAGAATTTATACGTGTCTTCGAAGCTTACGAAAGTCAATTGGAGAACTCCAACCTCCTCGACTACGATGACCTCCTGTTGCGGTGTGTTGACCTCCTTCGGCAACACCCCCAATGTGTCTCAAACGTCGAAGTGGTGTTGATTGACGAGTTCCAAGATACGAACTTAGTCCAATTTGATTTGATGAGGCTTTTCGCAGCCAAGCATAAAAGGGTCACGACTGTTGGCGATCCGGACCAGAGCATCTACGGATGGCGATCGGCAGAGATAAAAAATCTGAGGAGGATGCAGAAACAATACCCGGACACATTGGTCATACATCTTGAAGACAACTATCGCTCTTCAGGGGCTATATTGCTCGCGGCTCGTGAGGTCATAGAACAAGATGAGTCCCGGGTCCCACGACCTCTGTTGCCTACTCATTGCCCTGGTACGGTACCTGTCCTTCGAAGATTACCATCGGCAGAGATCGAGGCATTATGGATTATATCGGAGATTGTGAGATCCATTAGTATGACTGGCGGTCTGCTTGCGTATTCTGACTTTGCCATACTCCTTCGCTCTGCATCACTCTCGCGAACCATCGAATCAGCGATGGGAAAGGCTGGCCTCCCATACCGTATGGTGGGTGGTCAGAGGTTCTTTGATCGTATCGAGATTCAGATACTACTAGATTATTTGAGGATTACAAGTCAGCCAGATAACAATGATGCGCTTGCACGGATCATCAACGTGCCTCCTCGAGGCCTTGGAGCAACAACCGTGAAGGCTTTGCTCGAAGAAGCAGAAGCGAAAGGAAAATCGCTCTGGGCCCTCTCTAGAGATGTGATTCAAGGACATACTACACCAAAAACCAGAATCTCGAAAACAGCTGAGCAAAGGCTAAGTTCTCTTATCAATATTTTTCTTACCGCAAAGCGAAAGATGCTGGACACGGTAACTAGTTTCTCGCCGGAAGATCTTCTCAAGTACATCATTAAGAAGCTCGATTTCCAAGCGCACTTACAAAAAGCCCATGAAAATGACCATGAAGCTCGATGGGCAAATGTTGAAGAACTCCTTGCTCAAGCGTCAGATAATGCCATGTCGATTAACGAAGGAAGCGCGGAATGTGCGAGCAACGAAGAATCATTACCACAAATCGAGGGTTTGGAACAGAAACAAGGCAACCCAGCGGAGGAGGCGTTGTCAAAGTTCCTAGCTAACGTAGCTCTCGCGACAGAGCTTCAGCGAGAAGACGAATCGGAAGAGGAGGAGGCGCCCAAGGCTCGTGTTGTAATTTCCACGATCCATGCTGCTAAAGGACTAGAATGGCCAGTGGTATTCATACCATCTACCTATGAAGGTTCTTTGCCGCATTCGAGAGCTGAGGACACCGACGAAGAACGAAGACTTCTCTACGTTGCAATGACGAGAGCCCAGGCTTTGCTTTACATGAGTTACCCTATGAGGAACTCACAGAGAGGTAAATAGCGGTTGTTCCCTACCTTTAGATTCAGTTCCATTACTTACATACCTAAAGAGGAAACGACACTCTCACATTTCCTATCCTCCAAAAATGTATCAAAATATGTCGCCAATCAAGGTCCAATATTAGACCTCAACACAGTAGGTGATATCGCGAGAATCCTGCGCCGAGAGTGCCCCATAGAAGACCGAATTCTTGAGGGTTGCCGTATAATACGAAATACTCAGGACAATCTATGGCCCTTAGATGGAACAGAACCAGAGGCGGCGCAGGCTAGATGGAACAAGTGGAATGAAAACACCTATTCCACATCCCAACTGCCCATGATCAAGCGACGTAAGGTTGCACATGAAGAGGCAGAACAGAAGGTGCCAATTGGTCGCAACGGCCCAATGGCATTCACCCATACCAACATCGCATGCTCTATTGGCACTATGACAACGATGCAAAATGACTCATCCTTCACCATGCACCACACAGAAGGCGGCTTCGTTTCCGCGGCGGTACAATTACAACAGGATGAGCAAGAATGGCAAGAGCATATTTTATTTAATAGAGCGTCAAAAAGGAAGAAAGTAGGTTCAGTCTCTACAGGATTCGAGACAACGCCATCTGTTGCTTTAGGTAATTGCTCAACGACTAGCAATCACACGGACACCCAGGGCACTCTTTTGAGCTTCTTCAGCAAAGGAAAGAGCCATCATACGTCACAAGCTTGCATGGTAAAGTTAGCAACCATTGCGAGCTTGAAGGTGGTAGGAAATGGTGGCGATCCTATGGAAAGCCATCGTGACCTCAAACAACTTGAACAGAGCACAACTTTGAATCCGCAGACGGCAATGTCAAGTAAGGAAACCCGTGGCGTATCTTCAAGAAAGCCTCTGGCAGCGATACCCTATGCACTAGGGAACCACAAGTTGCAGCCAATCAATGACAAAATCCGACCGTGCCCTTCTGCTGCCGAAGATGATCACCCTTCCAAGCAGTACGTTTTCCTTTCGAGTTCGCCTCCACCTGTAGAGTATTTTCTTGAGAAAGAAGAAATAGAGAATGAGGGCCAATCGCTTAACAGTATCGGCGCTAGTAAAGCACATCTCAACTTGCAAATGCAGAACAATAATACTCGTGTGCGTCCTGCTGCAACATTCCATACTACAAGCGTCGCACAGGTACAGACTGAAGCCAACATCCACAAGAAGACACTCGGGGTTCGTAGAAGTATGACAGGCTGGGCGAATCGAGCAAACAAAGGCTTTTCCATCCCTAGTAAAGCCGGCGGCAACGGTTAGGACTCATCATTTGCTACCTGCAATGCCTGTCAAACGCAGGGATAATATCTTATTATTAATTGAGCTGTTCATTACGGCGCACACTACGTGCAGGGTTGCCACGCGTTCGAGCACTCTGCCTTTTTCTTACAAAGCTACTTATTGACCTATAGCCACTGTCTTGGGATGCTCTAGAGCGATCTTCAACCTCGGGAAGGATAAAAAGCTATGCCACAACAGAGTATAAACTTTTCATTCAATTTCGGCGACGAAGAATCTCCAGACCGACGCCAGCGAGAACGTCGCCAAACACAATTCGCCGGAGCCCCCTTGACAGCTTAATGCTGGGATAGGCTGAAATGTTGCTCCGCCATAGAATGGTAATACAGTTGAACCTGGCTATAGGATAGTTCCGAGTAACGGAACTCTCGTTGTTACAGAACGAAATCGAGGATTAGCTACATCGATATTGTGTGAATATCGCAATTTTTACACTGGAATTCTGGTTTTAACAGAACGATTTGTCGGATTTGTCACCTCCGTTATAACCAGCTTCGACTGTACAGAAGTGAGGAGGCGGAGGAGGCTGCCGACGGGCCTGGGGATTTGGCGATAGGTCAATTGGACCACATTGCGTCATCAGCAGAGGACGGCATGCGTGAAGGGAGTAGCAATTCGGGGCTGTATGGTACCAAGATCTTGGTTCGTGAAAGTTATGTCTTTTGGATGTCCAACGGTTCTTCTCTTTGCTTCCATGCAGCAGTTCTGCGGAAAACTTTCACTTCTCTTCTGGGTGAGAGGGGCAGTGTTCTGTCAGCCTCATGACTGGCTGTGATTTTGGAAATACGGGCACCATTGAGAATACTCAATGCATCTCTGGAGTTGCCTAAGTAGTAAAGTCTTGGTACCCTTTCGCATTGTAGGCGTTGCTTGTTCCTACTGTTTGGGCCTACACAGAGGGACTATAGAGCAGCTGCGGCTGCTCTGCACCCCTATCTGGCGTGCTGCGGTTCCAGTATGGATCTACCGATGCGCATGTGGTGCTTGAAGGGTCTTACGATGTCACGCTTGAGAAAGGTATTCAGCGAAACAATAGGTTAAAACCAATGTAGAGTCAGGCATCGGTGTCTGCCGCTATCACACTGCCCCAAACAATAATACTAAAACACGGTTCCTTGAATGACTTGCGTCTAAACGTTGACGCATCACATCAAGTCCAGCCTTAGTCCTTCGTGTCGCACAACGAACCTTCCGTTTGTGGCGAGCTGTATTACTGCGCGTAAGATTCCGTCAACCCCAAAGTCAGTAGCTGTTCGCCGGCGAGGTTCCAATGGTTAGCAGAGGGAGCGTTGCCTAGTTCAACCTAGCCACTCTGGTCTTGGCGTCAGCACAGCCGAGTAGCTTCAGCTTCCGCTCTTTTCGACTGTTTCTTCCCTTCCCACTTGCCAGCCTCGCGCTACAAGCACAATCACGCTGGGCAGTGCACTCATTACATGCCTCATTGCGCTTGATATCTCACCGCGTTAGCCTCACGATTGCTGGCTCTGAAGGTGGCTCATGAACGTTGTGGCTATGGGAGTGGATCCCAATGCCAAAACCCGCGGGAAACAAAGTATGAGTCGTGAATCTATACGCTGAAGCCTTAGGACCTAATTACGCATTTTGGCTGTTTTGGCAGGCCATGAACGCCAATACCTGTCGCATTAGGCTCCACGGATCTTTATCTGTGCCGATCGTCATCCACTCAACTAATCATAAGCCTCAATTCAAGCGCTGCCTGTTGGTGTGCCTTGCATGGCGTAACCCGTCACGAATCTTCAAATTTCTCGGGCGATCTTTTGAGAGTCAGAATAAAGATATGACTCTTACCCTCGACCGAATGGCCATTCCATCTCATTCTTTTCCCTTGCCAGTTTCAGATGGTAAGGTTCTTCTGCCTGCGCTAACGCCCCTTTGGAACCTGTAGCCTTGAACGTCAGGGCATCTGACAAGCCCTCATACTTAGGCAGACATCTGGCAGTGCTGCGAGATATTGCTCATACCCGTATACAATTGTATATTTAAGGCGTACAACTCTCTGTTCCTTTTGTTTCTGCATCAGTCAATTGTCTCATTATCTGTCCGTGTCGAGTATA
>JAABUO010010876.1_pt1 | contig 10025 bp, 7 predicted proteins | sample 5559291 | NCBI WGS metagenome assembly JAABUO01 (sample SAMN10711878, study PRJNA513372) | rock metagenome | isolation source: Antarctica rocks | place: Antarctica: Victoria Land, Finger Mt sud
CGCCGGTGATCATGTTCTTGATATAGTCGGCGTGGCCCGGACAGTCCACCTGGGCATAGTGCCGGTTCTCGGTCTGATACTCGACATGGGTAATCGCGATGGTGATCCCGCGCGCCCGCTCTTCCGGCGCGTTGTCGATCGAGGCAAAGTCCCGTTTCTCGGCCAGCCCCTGGTCGGACAGCACCTTGGTGATCGCTGCTGTCAGGGTGGTCTTGCCATGGTCGATATGCCCAATGGTCCCCACGTTGACGTGTGGCTTGGTCCGCTCAAACTTCTGCTTGGCCATGGTCGTCGGTCTCCTTTAGCATGCCAACCTACATTGATAGGTCATATATTAAGTAAGATACGTGGAGCTCCAGGTGAGGATTGAACTCACGACCTCGTTCTTACCAAGAACGCGCTCTGCCACTGAGCTACTGGAGCACGGCAGGGGATACCTGCGTGGGTCTGCGCCCGTCAAAGTGTAGCAACCCGGCGGGAAGACTATCAAAGCGAAGGCGGCCAGGGATGCTGTCTGTGCGGCTTACTGCCCGGTAATCGGCGGGACTGCCGGTCTCATCCAGAAAAATATGGTGGAGGGGGAGGGATTCGAACCCCCGAAGCATTGCGCAGCTGATTTACAGTCAGCCCCCTTTGGCCACTTGGGTACCCCTCCACGCGCGGGCTGCCGAACGCACTGCCGACGTGCCATCAAGTATACCGAAAGCCCCCCCTCCCCCAACCCCTCCCCCTCGCGGGGGCTCATGCGCGGACAGTTTGGTGAGGGTATGCCCACACCGGTTCGGCGCCCGGCCACGATCGACCGTCCATTGACACCGTAGGATCGGTCTTCAGACCGTCAAGGGAAGGACCGCGCGGGAGCGCCCGTCCTGGGCCGTCCCACGGGTATGCTTCCCTGCTCCACTCCTTGGTCGGAGACCGGACCCGGGCGCATCCGCCCGCCGAGCCGCGCCAGGGAGGAGCGTGGCAGTCGGACGCTCGTCCTGTGCTGGCGATATGCCGCGCCACGGTACTGCGGTGGGACGGGCCGGCGCCGACGCTTGCGCGCGGCGCCTCCACCAGACGATCTGAAGATCGATTCTACGCATCCTGGTGGGAACGGTGAAGTGTGAAACTGTCCGCTCATGAACCCCGAAGGGGGAGGGGGTGAGGGGGAGAGGGGGCGGCGCGTCCGATATGCTAGCCTGCTTTTGAATCAGACTCTGTTCGGGCTAAGGCGGTCGTCGCGTGTTGACAGCACCATACCTGGAACTGGTGGCGGCGGCTGCCGGCCTGCTGGTGGGCGCCGCCAGCGCTTTCCTATCGCCCCGTGTCGTCGCCTATCGTTTGACCGAGCCGCCGCCGCCGCCGGGGCCCTTGCTACTTCTCCCGCTGATCGGTGCCTGGCTCGCGCACTGGCGGCCGCTGCGCACGGTCCTCCTGCAGGTAGTGATGGCCGCCGTGTTTGGCGCGCTTGCCTTTCACTATGGAGCCTCTATCAAGACGGTCCTGGCCGCCGCCTATAGCGCATGGTTGCTGACCATCGCCGACCTCGATCTGGAACACCGACTGGTCCTCAATCGCATGTCCTACCCCGGAACGGTGTTAGCGCTGGCCGGCGCGCATTTCTGGCCGGGCTTCACGGTCGTTAACGCGCTGTTGGGAGCGGTGGTGGCCCTGCTGATCTTTGGGATACTCCAGTTCGTGGGGCGGGGCGCCCTCGGTATGGGAGACACTAAATTGGCGGTGCTGATTGGCGCCATGCGAGGACTGCCCACGGTGCTCAACGCGCTCCTGCTGGGCGTGCTCATCGGCGGGTTGGCGGCCGCCGTTCTGTTGCTGGTCTTGCGGCGCGGACGCAAAGAGAAGTTCGCCTATGCGCCCTACCTGGCATTGGGCGCGGTTCTCTCCTTCTTCGTTTCCGGTCCGTAACCTTACGTCCGCCGCAGGCGTTGCAGCCGATCGAGCCGGCCTTTCAGGCCCGAGCCGGCCATGGCCGAAGCGACCGGCACTTCCTCCACTTCCGCGACGCACAGGCTGCGTGCCAGATCGATGATGGCCCTGGCGGCGGGAAGCGTTGGTTGCACCGAGACAATCGGAGTGCCCTGGTTGGACGCCTCTATAAAGAGCGACCCGGCGTGCGGGATGGTGACAAAATCTTTGCCCAGGCCACTCTCCAGCTGCTCCTTGGTCAAGCCCGCCTTCGGCACTATCTCGTTCCGCACAAAGCGGGTGCGGTCCTGGTCGATATTCACGGCCTTGAGAATCCGCGTGGTGTGGACCGCCGTGCGCATCGAGGCCATATCTGAGGTCACCGGTAGGACGATGGTCTGGGCCATCTCCAGGGCCAGAAGCGTATTCTCGTTGAAGCTGGATGACGTGTCTACCACGATGTAATCAAATGCTTGGGGCGCCAGATCTAGCGTTACACGAATAACTGGCGGACGCACCACCTCGGCCTGCTCGGGAGAGAGGGGCGCCGACATCAAACTGATTCCCGTATGGTGCGGCACGAAGTACTGGTTTAAGAGGTACGAATTCGCTTCCTCTAAATTCTCCCGCGCCCAATCATGGATGGTGGAGGTTGGCACAATATCGAGCAAGAGGGAGCAGAGGCCCTGTTCCAAGGAGAGGTCGATCAGACCAACGCGCGCAGAGGGCGCCAGTTCCTTGATCGCCACGGCCAGATTCACCGCGATGGTGGTGGTTCCAACGCCGCCCTTCAGACTGAAAACGGTGATAATCTCGCCGCGCTCACTCCGTGCCAGGGCAGTCCCGCCCCCTCGGGCCATGCCAGGCCGTTCCAGCTTGCCCATTTCGTAGCGTGCCAGCAGGCCGCGTACCGCCGCTGTGACCTTGGTGGCGTCGGCCGGCTTCAGGAAGTACTCATTGGCCCCGGCCTCGAAACTGGCGGCGTAGTCTTCCGGCGCCGATCGCACCGTGAGCATCAGAATCGGCAGGTGTCCCCAGCCCGGTTCCATCCGGATTCTCTGCACTAGCTCGAAGCCGTCCATGCCGGGCAGTAGAGCTTCAGTCACGACCAGATCGACCTTGGTGGAGCGCAGCGTGTCGAGGGCTTCCTCGCCTCGCAGCGCGGTCATCACTTGATATCCGAGGCTTTCGAGCAGTGCCTTGAGCTCCGGAACAGCGGTCGGACTGTCATCGACAATCAGGATAGTGTGTGCCAAGAACGTGTCTCCGTTCAACGGTGTGCGGTGGGTGGTGGTTGGCGATCAACTGAGCGCACGGTGCGCGATTTTAGCACTCGCGACTTAATGGGTGCTGAATTCGGTAAGGAGTTGTGGGACGGCAGGACCAAGGATGACGATGAAGAGCGCCGGAAACATCAAGAAGATCAAGGGGAAGAGCATTTTGATCGGCGCTTGACGGGCTTTTTCCTCGGCCCGCTGGCGTCGCTTGATACGAAGCTCCTCCGACTGGGTCCGCAACACATGCGCGATGCCAATGCCGAGTTGGTCCGCTTGAATCATGGCGGCCACAAAGTTGCTGAGGTCTTCGACCCCTGAGCGGAGGGCCATATCCCGAAAGGCTTCTCGCCGTCCCTTACCCGCCTGGACTTCCAGACGGAACCGGTCGAACTCGTAGGTCAGGTCATTTTCCTTGCGCGACGACAGGGTGCTGAGAGCGCCATCAAAGCCCTGACCGGCTTCGACGCTGATGGCCAGAATGTCGATGGCGTCGGGGAGAAACTTGAGAATCCCTTCCTGGCGCTTCTTGGTCTGAGATCGTACCCAGAAGTCGGGTAGATAGAACCCGATGACCACCGCGGCCCCAACCACGCCCACAAAGATGATAAAGCGCGGATGAAAGACAAACATCAAAAGGAGAACGGCGACCACCGTCGCCCCGATCGCCGCCAGGCCCTTCACGCCTAGAAAGTCCTGGACCGTCAGATTCTTGGGATTGCCGGCCTGCGCTAACTTCGTCTGGGCCTTTTCGATCTGGCCCACCGGCGTCATCTGCCGAACCACGCGTGCCACACGCCGGCGGGCCGGGCCAATCAGCCGCTCGCCACGCGGAATTTGAAGTTCAAGGGCGGTAAGGCTGTGGGTCGGAGTCAGGTTGAACCGGCTGATACGAGCGTCCAGCGATTGGTCCAACTGTTTGACCGTCAGCGCTCCATACAGCGCGAGTCCGCCTCCCACCACGACCCCAACAAGGACAAAGATCAACATGGTTGGTTATACCTCGATGCTCGCGATTTTATTGAGGATGAAGAAGCCGGCGACGACCATGGTGATGGCGACGCCGATCATGAGATGGCCGACCATGGTGGTGTACAAATACGATTCGTACGGCCGGTCCATGAAGTTGATGACCACCGCGACGCCGACCGGGAGAGCGGTGATGACGTAGGACGAATAGCGGCCGGCCGAGGTCATCGCTTTCAGCTCGCGGGTAAAACGCACCCGCTCTCGTACAGTTTTCGAGATCACCATCAGAATCTCGGCAAGGTTACCGCCGACCTGTCGCTGCACGTTGATGGCAACCACGGCCAGTCCCAGGTCCTCGCTGGGAATGCGGCCCAGCATGTGTTCCAGGGCCTGTTCGAGTGGCAGTCCCAACTTGACCTCAGTGACCACGCGCTCGAACTCTTCCTTGGCCGGAGATGGACCTTCCCCTGCCACCAGTTCCATGGACTGCATGATGGAGAAGCCGGCGCGCATACTGTTGCCCATCATCTGGGACATGTCCGCCAGCTGCTCGATGAACTTTTTGCGACGTTTCGATGTTCGCCGCTTCAGGTAGAGCCAGGGGGCCGCGAGTCCGATCAAACCCAGGACCAGTAGGCCAAGGGTCCCTCGAATCAGGATGCCGGCCAGCATGGCAACCACGAAGGCTGAAAAACAGATCGAGACAAACTCACCCGGCGTCACCTTGAGATCGGCGGCTTCCAGCTTGCGGCCTAACTTTTCCCCGAAGCCCCGGCGGGCCACCAGCTTGTCGACGCGGCGGCTGACCGCGCTCTGTTCGCTGCGATCCTTGGTGAAGCTCGGGAGGACCGGAGCACCCTGCATCCCAGCTGCCCCTGCCATGGCCCCGTAGCGGCCAAGCCGGGCAGTCAGCGACGAAGCGCTCCCGCCCTTGCCGGCGCCGCGCATTACTTTGAATAGGCCGCCGGAGGTCGCCACCAGTGCAAGTAGTAGTACGTATGTCATGGTATGTCCCTATGCATTCAATAGAACTCGCCCAAACACGCTGAGCGGCAGATTAACACCCATTTGCTGGAATTTCTCGTAGCACTTCGGCCGCGCCCCCGTGGCGCGGAAGTCGCCAAACACTTTGCCGCCTTCGAATCCTGACTGGTCGTACTTAAAGAGATCTTCCAGCACGATCGTGTCGCCCTCCATGCCCTGCACCTCGGTGATGTGCGTCACCTTGCGGCTCCCGTCCTGCAGACGGTCTTGCTGCACGATCAGATGAATGGCCTTGGATATCTGCTCACGAATGGCGCGAACCGGTAAATCCATACCGGCCATCAACACCATGGTCTCGATTCTGGACAGCGTTTCCCGCGGCGTATTGGCATGCGCGGTGGTGAGCGAGCCGTCGTGGCCGGTGTTCATCGCTTGGAGCATGTCCAGCGCCTCTCCAGAGCGCACCTCACCGACGATGATCCGGTCCGGCCGCATGCGCAGGCAGTTGCGCACCAGGTCGCGAATCTGCACGCCTCCTTTGCCATCGATGTTGGCCGGTCGCGCTTCCAGAGTGACGACGTGCGCCTGCACCAGTTGCAGCTCGGCGGCGTCTTCCACCGTGACGATCCGCTCGCCTTCTGGAATGAACGAGGACAGGACGTTGAGCAGGGTCGTTTTCCCGGAGCCGGTACCGCCCGACACAAATACGTTGAGGCGAGCGCGCACCGCGGCGGAGAGAAAATCCGCCATATCGCGGGTCATGGAGCCAAGGCGGACGATATCGTCCGCCGTAAGCGGCTGCTTGGGGAAGCGGCGAATGGTGAGAACCGGTCCGATCAGGGAAAGCGGAGGGATGATGGCATTGACGCGCGAGCCGTCCGGCAATCGGGCGTCCACCATGGGCGACGCCTCGTCGACTCGGCGACCGAGCGGGGCCACGATCTTGTCGATCACCCGCATGACGTGCTGGTCGTCGTCGAAGCTCACGTCGGTCATCTGGAGCTTGCCGAAGCGTTCCACGAAGACCTGATCGTAGCCGTTGATCATGATCTCAGTGCAGGTGTCGTCGTCGAGCAGAGGCTGAATGGGACCGAACCCCAGAACCTCGTTCGAGATGCTGTCCAGGATGCGCATGTAATCGACGCGCGCCGGCTGGATGCCGTCCTGCGCCAGCGCGTCGTCCAGCATGTTCACAATCTGAGCTTGCACCGCCTGTTTGTCGTCTAGCTTCAGATAGCGGTTCGACTCGCGCAGCAGTTGGGACTGAACGCGCTCACGGATGACGCGGAACGGATCCTTTTTATTAGCGCCGATATTAAAGCGGCGGACCGTCAGTTCCGGCTTGTCGACCTCTTCGTCCTGCCGCAGCAAGCTCAATTCTCTGGGAGCGGGCGGGTTCGGCACGTCATCCGGCGGGGGGTGTTGTCGAGCCGGCAGGGACGGTATCGCCCCGCTGCTCATCCGATCCAGTAAACCCACGATGGTTCCTCTCTACCGCGGCCCGGCTCAATAGCCAGGCGTGGCGCGGAATGGGGTGTTGGTCTTCACGAAGAACCAGCGGTCGGTTACCGGGGTGGTCTTCACGGTCTGGCCACCGGCCTGTTTGGCCGAGGGGAGCACCGCGCTCATCTGCCAGCCGAAGTCTTTGAGATGCTGGATCTCCAGCGCTTGCTGATAGCGGGCCAGCAGGAGGAGGCTGCCGCCTGCAGTCGCGGCGGCGGCGGCGGTCGAGCCGGCCGCGCCACTGGAACTGCTGGTGGAGCTGCTCGAGTTGGTGCTGCCGGTGTTGCCAGGCGTTGGCCCGGGACCGTTGACCGACAGCACGCGCAGGCCGTTCAACACGTATTGCGTCTGACCGGGAGCGTTCTTGGGAGGCGCCGCATTGGCGCTGCCCAGGCCGGGGCCTGTCGGCTTGTAGCTGGCCATAATGTCGATCAGGTCGCCGGCATTGATGCTGCCCAGCACGCTGTTTACCGCATCGAAGTTGACGGCGATGGCCACATAGCCATACGGGATGGAGAACGCCGGGCTGGCCGCCTGCCGGAACATACCGAGCGGGCTGAACATGCCGCTTACCACCGGCGTATTCTGGTAGATGGTCTGCGTGGTGGTAAGCGAACCCTGCGAGGACCGCGCCAGGCTGCCGATCTGCGCCACGCTGGAGTACGCGCCGGTCGGCTTGATCGACCGGGGCAGCTCCTTGACCGCGAAGTACTGGCCCAGTCCCTGCGCCGAGTTCAAGGTCGTGCCCTGAGGAATCGCCTGCACCGCGACCACCACGGGAGTAGTAGATCCGGTGATTTCTTTAGCCACGCCGCCACGAGTCATGAAGAACGCCGCGCCGAGGACCAGGGCCACTAGTGCGCCGCCGATGTACATAAGCTTTTTGCCGTTTTTACGCTGTTGCATGAGTTGTTTCGCCTTTCTGAATAAGTGATTTGGGGCATGAGTTGATAGACGGACTACTGAATGAGCTGGGTTCCGGCGCCTCCACCACAGGGAGTGGAGTTTCCCGTGCAGGCACGATAGGCGATGTCGGTGTAACTGTTGCCCAGGAATGTGCCTGACTTGACAATCAGCTGGCCATAAAGCCAGGGAGGGCCAAAGTTCCGGCCGCCGCTGCCGGCTCCCGACACGGTCATATCTGTGTTGGGGGCGTAAAAGATGCCGTTCATTTTCTCGGCGCTGGCGCCGTTAATCGTGACAGGGTTGAGACTGAGGTCGTAGAAGAGGAAGTGCAGGTGCTGCGGTTTCGGCATTTCTCCCGGCCATACGGTGTAGGGAAGGTTACACTCGCCGGCAAGGGACCAGTCGGTGCTTGGGTACACCGTTCCCGCCTTCGAGGCCGTCACCTGGTTGGGTAGACCCCAGGAGTTGCTGGAGGTCAAGTACGTGAAGACGCCGCTGCTCGATCCGGCAGGGAAGCTGACGGCCCCGGGGGATGGCGGGCTGTAGGCGCCGGTTCCCGGGCACGGGTCGGGCGCGGCGAGGTAGATGCCGCCGCTCGTGCCGGCATTGCCGTTGATCTTTGGGATGTTCGGATCGCTAGCCGGTAAATAGAAGGTGACGCCATTGAGCGGCACGCTGCTGTTCGATCCTGTGGAACTGTCATAGAATGTCGGAACCGTGCTCAAACTTGATGGTCGGTGAGCGATGTTGGTGGAACTGTCCCAGAAACCGTACGGTGAACACTGGTAATTCCACTGGTCGCCGGCCGGCTGTCCAGGGAGGAAGGTGGTCGTCGCGCAGCTCAGTTTATTGCACGATGGCGCACCATACACGCACATGAGTCCGTGCTGGGTGTCTATGCCGCCCGTGAAGGTATAGACGCCTGGATTGAAGTAAGCGATGTTTGAGTTGCCGAGTCCAAAGCTGCTGCTGTAGACACCGGGGAAAAGCTCCAGGTTGCTGCCGTTAAAGCCCTTTCCGTCGTCTTGGTGCCATGCATGCCCGTCTAAGTCGTAATACCAACCGGCCTGAGAACACTCAGGGCAGTTAGGGTAGGACGCTGGCGGAGGAACACTGCCGGAATAGGGGTCACTGATTGGAGCCACGTTTTGCTGTGCCAGTGTGGACGAGTCACTGATTGCCGGCGAGCAGCCGGTTGGCGCAAAAGTCGGACTCCCGCGCGTGTCTGAATTCACGTTTGAGATCACTCCGGCAGAGTACCAGCCGCCATCACAGGTGTTGGCGGCGCCACCCCCCTCGATCGAACCGTTGGCGAACACCGATCCAACGGTTTGGAGTACGGGATTTCCGTTGATATACAGGGGAGCAGTGGGGTCAAGCGAAATGAGGGCGTAATCAGCGGTCGATGGTGTCCCGTGCTTGGCCACGGCGTGGGCCGAGAGCGTTACGGGTATGTTAAAGATCGGCACGTTGCCGAAACTCTCCTGCAGCCGCACTTCGATGTAGCTATAGAAGGTGGGCGCGGACGCAGTTTTGCAGTTCGGGTTGGAGGACCCGTTGCCGTAGTCGATAAAGTCGTACGGGCTGCACGTCTGCGGCGGCACGTTGGCGGAGAGTGAACTGGCGCCCCCAGCGGTGCAACCCGCAAAGCCGTTACTTGCTGCGTCATCGCATGCTTGTTGCTCCGCGCTCGCTCTACACTGAGTGTCTGCGGGACTGGCTGTGGTACCGCAGGGTAGTTTTTGCGCGCCGATCAGCGCCGCCATGTCCGCCGCAGATTGCAGCTTTCGATACTGCACCATCATGTTTCCACCCTCTACCGCGAGCCCGGTGGTCATGCACAGCGCTGAGAGCAACACTGCGAAGAAAATCATGGTCTGGCCGCTCTCAGCGCGCTCGCGAAAGATCCTCAATAGCTTCATCTGCTTACTCCACCTGATACTGTGACGTGGCGTTAAGGTATAGGGTTTGGCGGGTGATCATGGTGGTGACTCCCGTGAACGGGTAGTACACCGCGACGCCGATGGTCTCACCCGGTTGGGGCCTGGCGGAACTGCTGGGCAGCTCCACGCATACATAAAGCTGGCTCAGATCGAGACCCGGCGTCACTTTGGCGCCCACGAAGCTGCTGCTTGAAGCGCTGGTGTCGTACTTTTGCGCGATCATGCCCACGATCGTGGTCGAGGTGGTCCCGGTGTAGTTGCTTACCGTGTAGTAGTCCGACGGCGTGGCCGCATAGGTTGGGCATGCTACCCCGGTTCCCTGGATCGGTTTGTTTCCCGGCTGATCCCAGAAATCGATGGTGCTGTGGTTGAGTTGGTTGCACCAGTCGCTAGTTGACTGCTGGTTGAGCGATGCACAGGTTCCACCCACTACCGAGCCCCAGCGTGCGCCGAATCGGGCGGCTGAGGCCACGGCCTGGTACTGGAAAAAGCCGCGACCGAGATCGACCAGCCCCACCGTGAGCATCATCAGCAC
>JAABUO010010878.1_pt1 | contig 10024 bp, 9 predicted proteins | sample 5559291 | NCBI WGS metagenome assembly JAABUO01 (sample SAMN10711878, study PRJNA513372) | rock metagenome | isolation source: Antarctica rocks | place: Antarctica: Victoria Land, Finger Mt sud
GCCGGTACTGTACAGCGAGACCACCGGCGGCCGCTCGCGCGGCCGGGCGGCCGCGGGGCAGTCGGGCAGCCTGCGCGCGCGCAGCGCGGTGGCGTCACAGCAAGCGGGGCGGCCGGGCAGCCTGCGGACGCGCAGCATGGTGGACTCACAGCAGGCGACGGGGCCGCGCCATGACCGAGCACTGGCGAAAGTCATGAACGAGCAGTGCTCTCAGAAGGCTGTGCAGAAACCCCTGCTACCTGGGTCAGCGCGCAGAGCACAGCATGGAGTGCCAGATCAAGGCCGACAAGTTGCCCTGGTCTCTCAACTTGGCGCTGCACACTGTCGGACGCTGCTGGCAAGCGCGCACATGCCGCCGCCATTACATGCGCACGCTCAGCTTGAAACTGGGCCGCGCAGTCATTTGGCATTCGCATTGCAGGCGGTGGGGCATGGCGCATGGGCTTGGTTGGGGTAAGGTTAGGTAGGTCAGGGTAGGTAATGCGCGCCTGTGGGCCGCCTTGCAGTGGAGGCAGCCGCCGGCGCGCTGCGCCTTCTCCACGTCCGCGATCGCGCGCGCGCCGTCGGCGTCGCCCACTGCGTAGCGCCGCTCCATCCACCCGCGCGCCTGCTCGGACACGCCCTCCAGCGCGGCGCAATCGCGCACCCTGCGCGGCCGCGCGGCGCGCGCCTCGCGGGCGCAGGCGCGGGGCGAGCGCGCAGCCGCCGGCAGGCTGGCAGGGAGGCGCTGCTTGCAGGGCGGTGGCGGCCGCGGGCCGCGCCGCGACCGCCTGCGTGGCAGGGCTGGTGGGCGGCGCACCCGTGGGCGCCCTGGCAGTGCGGGCACGCGCGCTTGCCGTGCCAGGTCCCCTGCTGGTCGAGCTGGGCCTCCCGGGCCATGTAGTAGTCCTTCAGCTGCAGCACGGTCTTGGGCGGCAGGCTGGACAGCTGCGGGCACTCGTGCAGCCTGCGCGCGGAGCCCGCCGCCCAGCCGTCAGCACCCAGCCAGTGAGACAGGTTTGGGTTCCCTCACACCCAGATTTCAGCATGCCAGACAATCCAAACCAAAACCAACAGGGTTGTCAACTCATCCCAGGCCCGCAAGTTTTGACATGTGCTGCGTGACAAGGCGCCTCGAGCGCGCTTGCAACATCTGTGTGCCCACAGGGCGTCCAGGCGGCCGCCCTAACCCTTCACAGCACAGGGCTGCGATAGCGCCAGGAGCATACTTGTGCCGCTCGCCACAGTGGTAGCAGCCAGGATGGTGCGGCGGCTCGACGGCCTTCACGCCCGCGGGCGGCGTCAGCGGCCCATGCGAGCGCCTGCGCTCCGCGCGGCTCGCCGCTTGCTCCAGCAGCCGCGCCGCCCCATCCCGGTCGCCGCTCATGTAGAGCCCGCGCAGCGCGCCGCGGATGTCGGGCGGAATGCCCGCCACCTCGGGGCACTCCACGAGCCTGCGCGCGCACAGCCATGCGCATCACACAGAGGCGAGCAAGGCTGGGCGGCCTCGTTGGCTGAGCAGGAGGCAGTGCTTGCAAGTCGCGGCACCCCATGCTGGTCTCAACACATGCCAGGATGATCTGCCCAGGCGTCCGGCGGTGCAGGGAGGCAGCCAACAGCGCAGAGCAGGGCCACCGAGCGCCGTGCGTGAGTAGGACAATGCCGCCCGCGTCACTCGCAGATGTGCCTGACGGACGGGAGCGCACGAGTGGCTGGGCTTCAGGCAGTGCAGGCATTTCCCGGCCAGCGAGCGCTCCAGGTTGGCCTTCTGCTTGCGCAGCTCGGCCTCCGGCAGCGGCTTGCTGCGGCCGCTGCCCACGTCACTCCTGCTGCTCTCGCTGACAGGGCCGCTGCCGACGCCGCTGCCTGTCGCTGGTGCAAGTGGCGCGGTGCGTGCGGCGGCCGCGGCCCTTCTGCTGCTGGCAGACGCGGCACGCCAGGGCAGAACTGGGGCGCCGCCATCAGCGCTGCCGGCGCTGGCCTGCTCCGTCCCGCTCGCTGCAGGCCGCCCGCCGGCTGCCGCGCCGTCCTCTGGCCTGCCCGCAATGCCAGCTTCAGCCCGCTCGCCAGACTCGGCTGCGCGGTGGGTAGCCTGCGATGCGGCGCTGCCTGGCTTGCTCGCGCTGCTCGCGTCGGGCTTGCCCAGCGCGGGCGTCAGAGCGGCCGGTGCGGTGCTGTCCGGCTCGCCTGCGCCGCCCTGCACGCCATCGTGGCCGCTTGGCAGCGCCTGCGCGATCGCAGGCGCGCCGGTGCCCGGCCCGCCGGTGCTGCGCTGCTCTGCGCGCGCGCCGCCCGTCGGCGGCTCCTCGTCCCACTGCGCGTCTCCTGCAGGCGGCGGCAGTGGGCGCGACCCCGGCGCACCGCTCGCTGGCTCCGGCTGCCCGCCAGCCGGCACGTCCACCAGGGCCGACCAGCCGCCCGAGCCGGCCCGCGCGCTGAGCCAGGGCGCCCACGGCTCCGGCTCGCCAGAGGCCCCTGCAGCCGCAGCGGCGCGGTGCGCGTCGGCCGGCGGCGCTTCCGATGCGGCCGCTACCGCATCCTGCCCCGTGCTCGCCTCCGCCGGGGGCTCTGCGCGCTGGCCCTGGCCGTGCGCGGCTGCATGCGTCGGCGCGCCAGCGTCGGCGTCGTACATGTCCAGGCTGCCCTCGACAGAGGCAGATGCGTCCGGCCAGCTTGCGCCGCTCTGCGCCGCGCTCGCCCAGGGCTCCGGCTTGTGGTCGGCAGTGGTGGTGCTTGCTGCTGGCGCGGGCGCAGGCGCCTGCAGCGGCCAGGGCACCCGCTCGACCTCCCCGCGCTTGACCACCGGATCCTGCACCCGCGGCAGCGCCAGCGCGTCGGCCGATGGCGCGGCCGGCCGGCCAGGGAACCGGGGCGACGCTGCTGCGGCGTCAGCGGCCGCGTCCGCGGGCGGCGGCCTCGACTCAGGCTCCGCCGCGGCGTCCGGCGCGGCGCCCCAGGCAGCGCCGCCCGCGCCCGCGCTGCCCCACACCGCGTCGCCCGCGCCCGGGATGCTCACACTGGAGCCCGACCACACGTCCCAGCGCCGCGCCACCCCGCCCTCGGGCAGGTCCAGCTGCGGCGGGGGGCCGGGCGGCCGGTCAGCGGGCTGCGGCTGAGGGCGCGCGCCGCCCGCGCCAGCGTCCGCTGCGCCGTCCGGCCGCCACCCCTGCCCTGCCGCCTCCGCAGGCTCCGGCCATGCATGCGGGGCCGGCGGCGGCGGCGGCGGCGGCGCAGCCTCATGCGCCCCGATCCGCTCGTCGTACCTGACCCACGTCCGCACCGCGCCGCCCAGCAGGGCGGGGAGCGCGGCCCCGCCGCCGGCAGCCTTGTCCGCACCCTGCTCACGGGCTGCGGCAGCATCCATGCCGCTGGTCAGCTCCTCGGGCGCTTGGCCGCTCCCGGAGCGCGTCTCCGCGGGCCTCGCCGGCGCCAGGCTCGCCGCGCTGGGGCCGCCGCCGGCAGGGTCTGGCATCTCCGCACCCTCGTTGGCATGCGCGTCCGCGCTGCGCCCTGGGCCCGGCGGCGCGCCGGGCGCCTGCGCTGCAGCCCCGCCCGGCGGGGCGGCGCTCGCCTCCCGGGCGTCCTCTGCTGGCGCGCTGGGGACAGGCGGCGCGGCGCCGCTGGCGGGCGCCGGGCCCGCCGGCGCCGGTGCGCGCACGCGCCCGTTGCCTAGCCCATGCTGGCGCGCGCCAGCCGCGGGCTCGGGCGCGCGCGCTGGCGCCGCGGCCGCGCCGTCGTCGCTGTGCGCCGCGCTGTTCACTGCGCCGGGCGCCTCTGCGCCCGCCCGCCGGCCCCGGCTGCCGAGCGCGCGCGCGTCCTCCCGCTGGCGGCGGCCCTGCGGCTCCTGTCCGGAGCGCCCGTCGCGCGCCCTGCAGCATCATCTCTCTCAGCTGGCAGCCAATCGAGTGAAAAGGAGCCTCGCTGCACATGCGCTCCTGCGCTGCGTGTGAGCATCCCCGACCAGGCAACACTGCAGTCTGCGCCGCATGCGCTGCCCCGGCACGCGCTGACCCGCGCAGGCGGCATCGATGTTGGGCTGCACCCTAGCGCAAGCGGCGGGCCTCGCCTCACGAGCTGCGCCGCCAGGACATGCAGCGCGGGCCGGCCGGCGCCCGTTCTGTTGAAGAACGCGTTCTTCACAGACGCGCGGGCCTTCTCGTCCAGGCCCCGCAGGGTCGGGCAGTGCAGCACGCTGCGCAGCGCGCCAGAGGGCCGCGTCAGCGACGCCGGTCACCGCGCAGGCGCAGGCTGCAATGCCGATGCGGCCCCCCGCTCGCGGCGAGCTGGGGCGCTGGAGGAGCAACGGAGCTCTGTCCACTGGGCATGCTTTGGATGCAGAGGTTCTGCAGGCTTACTCGACAGGCTGCCTTTCACGAACTTGTCAGGTATGTGCACAGAGCCAGGTGGGCAGATGCAACAGCATGCTCGCACTCCTGCATACCGACGGGCACAGCAACATGACGCAGCCGCGTAACAAAACGCGATGCATGCCAGCCTGCATGGCGCGGCTACCTGCAGGACAAGTCACAGGGCGCCTGCTGTGCAGGGGAGGGGGGAGCGTCGCACGGGTGCGTCGGGTCGCCGCAGAACAGGCAGCAGCCCTTCGCGTGCTGCTCGCTGGCCCATGCCTTCCACTGGTTGCCTTTCTGGCCCCCGTATTCGCCTTCTTCCCAGACCGCAGCCATCTGGGGGCACTCCGTCCAGCTGCACGCCCGTCGCGGCAGGGCTTCTGACATGGCCGGGCATGGGCTGATGCGCGCGCGCACGCACGCACGGTGCGCTCTTGCGCTGTCCCAGAGCTGGGCGCTGCAGCATGCACTCACCCGCGTGCCTTGTGGCAGCTACTCAGTCAGCCTTCTCACTTGACAGCTGCTACAACAGCAGTAGTACCTCTTTACCGGCAGGACCTTATCAGAGCCAGGGCATGCAGACCCAGCGCGCGCGCACACGCAGCGCCTACCTGTGGGTGCCGTCGCGGCACTTGAGGCAGCCGCGGCCGCCGTGTGCGGTCGTCAGCGACGCCCGCAGCCGCGTCAGCTCAGCCCGAGCTCCCCGCCACTGGCTCAGCTGCTCCTCCACCATGGCCGCGCCCCGCCGCTCGCCGCCCCGGTACAGCGCCAGCAGCTCCTCCCGCTCCTTCTGCGCAGCGCGCGCGCTCTTCATGCGGTCAGCTTGGTGCGTGGACGCTCACGCTTTGCTGCCACTGTGCCTGGTCTCAACAAGGCTGGCAGCTCGCTGTGCAGGGGTGCAAGGAGCCGCAGACAAATACTTTGGCCACCTTGGCTGTCTGTACTTCAATCAGCTCCTGTTTGAGGTAAACAGTGAGGCGTGCGATGTACTGCCACAGTGCATGCGCAAGAGGCTCATGAGCGGTTAAGCATGCTGCAACCTGACACCATCGCATGAGACATGCCAGGAGCACTCCAAGCGTGTGCCCAGGCATCTGCAACAGCACGGGTGGTGGCCAGTGCCGCACGTGCTCCAGGTCGGCCAGGCTAGGACACGCCATCAGCCTGCGCAGGGTAAAGCACCAGTCAGATGCAAGGACCTGTGACGGCTCCCTGCCGTTGGATCACATGCTTCAGCAAAGCACAGTGTGTGCCCCGTGCGGCCCCATGCAGCCGTCCAGCAGGCACAGAGCCCAACGCGGCTGCAACCACACCCTGACAGGTACCTGGGTTGACAGTTGAGCCAAAGCACACCGCACTGCGTGGTTGCTCCCACTGGGTTGCTCCCACCGTACAAAGCAAGGGACCGCGTAGGAGCACTTGAGGCATAGCGCCTACCCCAGCCAGCCCACCACCATCTCAGTGCTAAACTGTCAGGCCAGGCAGCTGGGGCGCGTACGTGTGGTCCTCCCGCTCGCAGTGCAGGCACCGGCTGTCAGGCGGCCCAGCCGCCTGCTTCCGCCGCTCCTCTTCTGACGCCCTCCGCAGCTGATGTTTCTCCCGTAACAGCCTTAAGCGCGACGGGCGCGCGGCGGTGGCGCCGCGGCGCAGCCCAGCCAGGTCCTCCGCTGACGCGCAGCTCGCGCCGTCGTCCTCGGTGTCCTCCGAGCCCCTGCGGGACCGCAGCCTGCCAGCTGGGGGGGGCGCGTGGCTGCCGCTCGTGATGCCCAGGGGCGCCTCCGCGGCGCACCGGGACACAGGCATGCTCGCGGCCGCTTGCGCTCATCCACGCTAGCGCGTGTGCGCGCCGCTCCACGCACAACAACGTCCCGCCTGGGAAGCTGCATGCACGCCTTGGGCCACCCGCTTGCACGCCATGTGCCGGCATGCGCGTGGGAGATACGATGCTGCAGGAGGCTACGAGCGCCGCCCGCTCCTCAACAAAGCCAGCGACCCAAGCACCAGTAACACCACGCCATGCTGTGCCAGCGCCCGTCAGAGCTGGAGCGCCCGCCCTGCGCACCTCCCCAGCTTCTCGCCGCGCAGCAGCTCATGCGGCGCGGGGGCGGCGCCGCTCGCGCCGTGCCTGACGCCTGGGCCCCACTCCTGCTCAGCGGCCGACGCCCCGGTCGCGCCGCCAGAGCCGCGCCCGTGGCGCCCCTCGCGCCGGTCCTTCGTGAGGGCCCACCCAGCCGCCTGACCAAGCGCGCGACAATGTTGCCACAGCAGGGCACATTGCACCCGCCCCGTACTCAGTTACGCCATGCAACTGCCTAGCGGTACCAAGCGCTTTTGCATGCAACGCGGCAGCTACCGGACCTGCTCTGCTTCGAACTGGACTGAAAGTTTTTTCAGACAGCGGGCATGCCCTGATGCAGCAGCGGGCACTACAAGAGCACACACAGAGGCAACAAGAGTCCCTTTGATCAGACACAGACTGTGAGGACGGCAGCACTAATGGGCATCTCCGCACTGACGGGCATCGGAGCGATGCGCGGCTGGGCGCCAGGCGCTGCGGCGCGCACCGTCTCGCCGCGCGCCTGCGCCTCGCCGCGCGGCTGCGCGCCCGCGGGCTCGCCGGGCGTGGCCAGCTCCGCCTTGAGCGCCTGCAGCTCAGCGACCCGCTGCGCGTCCTCCGCCTGGCGGCGCCGCTCCTGCTCCTCCTCGGCCTCGCGCTCGCGCTGCGCGCGCGCGCTGCCTGGCTCAGGTCCCAAAACATGTCGCAGCATGCGTGCACACCCTTTTCAATGCATGTTGAGCTTCGGCCTGGGCGGCGCCGCGCCTGCTCCTCTTGGACCTTGCGCACGCTCTGCGAGCGTGTATGCTGACTGAGTCAGGGCCCTGCACAATGCTTGTATCATGCAGGCATGACTTTCATTGCGCCTGTCGAGTTTCAAGCTGCTCAGAGCCTTGCGGCGCCGCAAGGATGGGTGTGTGCACACGCGAACCGCATGGGAGCTTCTATAAAGCTCGCACAGCAGGCATTGACTATGAGAAGCACTGGCAAGGCCGCTACCGCCAGCACACACGAGCGCCGGCGCAGAGGCGCGCTCGGCAGCCGGGCCGGCAGGTATAACCCGGGCCGGCGGGCTGAGGCAGCGGCACCTGCGCCTGCATACCCTAGCCCCGACAAGGGCTGGCGGCGGCACCTGCGCCTGCTCCTCCCGTACGCGCTCGCGCTCGGCCTCCTCGGCGGCCTTGCGCGCGGCCTCCTCGGCGCGGCGCTCGGCCGCACGCCGCTCCTTGGCCGCCTTGCGCTCGTCCTCCGCGCGGCGCTTGGCGCTCGTGCGCTCGCTCTCCGCCTCCTCCGACTCCAGCAGCGCCCGCTCCGCCGCCTCCGCGCGCTCCTCTGCGCATGCGCACAGACAGCTCTCCGCAGGGCTCGATGCGGCGTGCGCGCGCTCTGCTGCTCCCTGGGTCGCATGTGCGGTTCTCCGCGGCGCCAGGCATAGGCAGCCTGCATCCTGGGCTCCTGATGGCGCGCCCCGCGCGGCCAATCTCAGCCGTCTCTCCCTGCAGCACCTGTGTCGCCTCTCACGCTTACCCCTGCGACTATGCCACTTGCAGGTGTACTCGGGCGTGTGAGCGCTCCTTGTGTCCCGCCCGCACAGTGCTGCTCTTCCCATGGTCAATATGTGGAGTGTTCCCGGAAGCGCAAGTGCAGACTGCCAAGGCGCGCTCCTCAGCGCGTATGCGCATGGTTATCCTCGCGACCGCTCACTGCCGCTCCAACATGGACGCGCCTCTGGCACTCTGCCCATGCACGCTCGCACAGGCAGGCGCGCAGACCCGCGCATGCGGGAAGGCGCGATACCTGTATGCGCAGCGCTGCAGAAATGCAAGATGAGCATGGCCCCTGTACACGGCCAAGAGACTGAAAGTGGCGTCAATGCTTCCCGGTGCGTGCTGCTGTGTGAAGCACAGCACGGGATGGCCGGCAACAGCGCATGACATGAACACGCGCATGCTGCGTGGCCCCACCTGGCGCCGCTTGCGTTCCTGGTCTGCAGGCGCAACGCTGGTATTCTCTCCTGGGCTGCCAGGTTTGCACAGGCAAAGGGGTGCGGGCAGCGCACGCTTCAGCGCGCGCACGCAGCCGCTGAGCTTGGTGCGCAGCGCCAAGTCCACGGCGGCATTCAGCTGGCAGACGGGGATGCCGTATCTGCAGGTGTCCAGGAGCTTCCTGATGCACAACAGAGCGTATAAGGGCGGTCGTGCAATGTCCTGCATGCGCCGAACCATGACCTCCAATGCCCAGCGCACAGCCCGAGCTTCTGCATGAAGGGGGGCAGATGCGCGCCAGCAGCAGCGCCTGGCAGTCAGAGAGGCGGCCTCAATGACAAAGTTGCAGCCAGCAATCAGGCGCCTCAGCCTGAGCAGAACCGCCGCGGCATCAAGGTCGTCGCCGCTGCCTGCCCTGCATGCGCGCGTTGCACTTTTTACAAAGACAGGCAGCAGTTCAGCAGCACTTGTGTATCAGCTGATCAGATGAGGACAACGGGCAGGGCTCTGTGATCTGTACTCGTTGGTGGACTTCCAGGCATACCCTGTCTTGCGTGGCGGAAGGATTTGCAGCTTCTTCTCGAAGCGGGAGACTGTGTCGCTGTTCAAGTCATCCAGCTGCAAGGCAGTCTCGTATGTCAGGCTGGGAAAACAGCGTCGCATACTGCCGCGATCACAAGAATAGCATTTCAAGTCAGACGCTACTGCACGTAGGATGAGGACACTGTGCCGCACCTGCTTGAGAATTTTCATCCGCTTAAAGGTCTCCTTGCTGTTCATCAGCCCACGCTGCAAGCTGTGCCTCCTCTCGTCCCTGGACAGGCAGCAGGTGCCTAGTCGTTCATCGTTGTAATTTGTTAACCAGGCGCACTGCTAGCACACAAGCGGCTGTGCATCGCACTCGAGGACCGAAGCATGCCAGTTGATGAGCTTCTCGTACTGGACGTGCACACTCAACAGCGCCCGGCGCCTCTCGTTGTAAATTTTCTTTGCGGCCTCCGCAAGGAAGCTTGCCGCGCCTTCGCGCGGAACGGACAGCAGCTCATATGTTGCACACTATTGAGGTGGCAGCTACTGCATTCCACAGTGCTGGCCTGACAGGCACTCGCTGTGGCATTTCAACAGGCAACCACACTTGCATCGTTTTTTCCACAATCCCGCACTTACCTTTGAGCTGCTGCGCGACTGCTGTGCGCGCGTGCTCATCAGCATCAAAGCCCTGCGCATCCTGACATGCATCAGCATCCTTGCATAGGCATGTTCGAGGCATAGGTAACAGCATCGCATGGCTGAATCACGTGTATGCCCCAGCGCTTGAATAGTGGCATGCCTGATCATCAGCCAGACCGTGCGTGACTGCGGCGAGATGCGATGCGGCCTCACGCCTGAGCCAGGCAGCAGTGATGACCTGCCAAAGGAAACCATCGTCATGGGCGATGAGACGAAAACAAGATGGCCATTGTCTACTAGGTAATATCGCGCACCTCGCTGAGGCACAGCGAGACCCGGCCTGTGCTCTCTGCGAGACGCTCAAGGCCCTCTGGTATCTGCAGCGGCTCTGGGGCCTCGCTCTCAGACACGATGCGAAGCAGGCGCGCGCGCACGCGGCTCTCAAAGTCCCCCTGCCACGGCAGAGTCTCACTTAAGAGGCCATG
>JAABUO010010879.1_pt1 | contig 10024 bp, 10 predicted proteins | sample 5559291 | NCBI WGS metagenome assembly JAABUO01 (sample SAMN10711878, study PRJNA513372) | rock metagenome | isolation source: Antarctica rocks | place: Antarctica: Victoria Land, Finger Mt sud
TGTATGCTGCTTTGCTGACACAGGCTGCTGCAGTTGACACTGTGACCTCAACCCTTTTTTTGGCAGGCTTGTCTGTCTGTCTGTCTGTCTGTCTGTCTGTCTGTCTGTCTGTCTGTCTGTCTGTCTGTCTGTCTGTCTGTCTGTCTGTCCGTCCGTCTATGGCTGATGCAATGCAGAGCTGACTGATTCTGCCCTTGTACATTGCCACAGGAAGCAAAGCTGTGGCTGGAGAGGGCTGTTGCATCAGCAAGCTTGGAAGGTGCTGGGGCTACAGACAGGCAGGTGGCGCTGTCCAGATTCCAGCTGGGCTGTGTCTGCTGGGACCTGGCCTCTCAGTCTCAGGTATCAGACTGCAGTAAGCCCTCCAACTTGGCCCTCCAACCTATGACTTGGCCCTCCAAAGTCAGCAGCCATTCATGCTGTGTGCAGGCCGTTTCGGCATGCATATGTGCTATGTTTGACTGTCCCGCCTATACAGAAAATGGATTTGGGCATAAATTTTGGGCACACAGATGGCAAAAACATACTGTCACTTGATGGTTGAGGGCAGTAAGGTGAGTTTGTGTGATGACATTCTGGGCACATTCTAGGCTTGTTGTTGCTGCCTCACTGACCCCTGCTTTCGCTGCATAGCTGCACACGCAGTCTGCATCATGCGGTTTGATGTCTGTGCGTGTATGACAACAGGAGGCAAGAGGGGAGGCTCACTCCCACTGGCTGGCGGCTGCAGCTGTGGCAGGCTCCCATCAGGCAGGCGCCTTTGCCAAGCTTGGCCTGTGGTACGCCGACTTCAAGGGTGACAAGCCCAGAGCCCGCAAGTGCTTCCAGAGGGGTTTGGGGCTAAACCCATTAGAAACTGATGCAGGTCGGCTTTGTCTACTTTGAGCCGCCAATATACCTGCTGGGAGCTGCTCCCATGCAAGCTGATGTATGCTGATGGATGCCAGCAGCATGGCAAGCAATACAATGCAAACAAACGTTGCAGCCAACACTGCAAGCAACAACAACACACAGCAGCATACCGTATTCTTTGGCCTAGCACTGTGATGCAGTCAATGACTTTTACACCATACCGCTATTGCCCATGCTTTACAGGTCATGATGTAACATGCAGTTTGATGCCACCTGCATGTAAAAGCAGCACCTGCCCTCACAGGTGAAGGCCTATGCAATTTGTTAAAGGATGAGGGCAGGGCAGATACAGCACAAGCCCTGTGCCAGGAAGTGAGCACGAGGGCCCCAGCAGCCACATGGGCCTGGCGGCGGCTGGGCTTCTTCGCCCTAGATGCCTCAAACTTTGAGGGGGCCGTCCCCTGCTTCCAGACAGCGCTGAGGGGTGATGTGAGGCACGCTGGGTCCTGGGAAGGGCTGGGATCTGCCTATCAGTCACTGGCTCGTCTCACTGCTGCCCTCAAGGTATTGCCTTCAAGCTTTGCATGCGACCTGTTGTTTGAACACACTTGGGGATGGCTGATGGATCAGGTTGCCACTGATTCACTGGAAAGACTTGCTGCTGCACTTAGAACAGCCCTGTTGATTTCCCACATGGTAGCCTTCAGCAGTCTGTGCCTCCATGCATACCAGAGGGCACCAAAGGGCACCCCATGACTTAGTCATCTATGTCATGATGCTCTTCAGATCAACGCTCCAAAGCTGCATCCAGTGCTCAGCAGGAGCTGCCTTGTCTTTCTGGACCTGGACCCATACAAAGCAGCACAGCACCTGCATGCTGTGCCGTGTTCATATTTGCATAAGAGCCAAAACAGGTCTCCCAAATATGAAAAGCCTGACACTTGTCCCCAGGCGCTTCTGAAGCTTTTATAAAAGGGCGACTTCCCCTAAAGCATGGTGATGCTTGTACATCCCTCAAGCTGATTGTGTTTTGTGTATAGGCTTACAGCAGAGCTATCGAGCTGGAGCCTAAGCGGCTGTTCAGCCTGGTCCAGTCTGGCTTGGTGTTCCTGGCACTGGGCAACTACACAGAAGCTCAGCAGGCAGTGCAGGCAGCGCTGGAGGCAGACCCTGACCATGTGCCGGCCCTGTTTGCTGCTGCACAGCTGCTGCTAGCATCAGCCAAGTACCGCATCATTCAAGGCACTCCAGGTCCTTCAACTTCTCCCAGCTTCTTCACCAGTCTTGCGCACCTCTTGCCTGTCTGGATCCCTGCTGTTGCAGTCTGTCTGTTGTGCAGATGCCTTCTCATCTGGGGTAACCCCCAGAGACCCCTGTCACTTGTCGTTCTTTGGGGTCTCAACTGTTTCAGAGTGTGTGCAGTGGGCCGATGTCTGCACTCACCCAACAGCTGAGGGATCTGTTAGTAGTGTTGCATTTCCAGCAAGTTGCGTCAGCCTGCGCTCAAGCAGGCATGGACAACTTGTGAATGCAGTTGTCACTCCTGCTTTTGATTTGAGCAAGGCAAAATGTCAAGTCAGGACCTCGTACAGAGAGCTACTCTAGACTGTACGTATCTGCATCTAGGAAAGAATATGTGTTCTGTTGATTGTGTGATGGATGAGTAACTAAATATGGTGCAGGCATGGCAAGCGACGACTTGGCACAAGCAGCTAGACACTGCCAGAAGTGTAGTCAGAGCAGTGGTAACCTTCAGGCAGTCTGGAAGCTGATGGGAGACATTCACCTCCAGTTTCACGCCGCCACTCCCCCTCAACTGGTATGGGCGCAACATAGCTGCCGTGATCAAAAAAATATACACAGCTTGTCTGAAAGCATGGCCATGTTGATCAGTCATGTTGCAATACCATCCTGCCCTGATCCTTCTTTTTGTGATGGGATAAGGCAGAACTTCCGCAAGCATGGGCTTTGCTCATTTTTTGTGCATGTCCTGTCAATGCAGATGAGTCAAGGTGGGGAATCCCCTGACAACCGTGAAACACTGGAAGGCTGTAAAGTGGCATCAGCAAGCAAGGGAGCTTTGCAGAATATGCTAAACAGGTGGGCACCTTTTCAAAACTTTCCCAACTGCGCCTGAGCAGTCTGAACAACGTGAGCGAGTGGAGATTTGCTGTGGCTGATGAGGATCTCAACATGGTTTGTGCCTTGGTTGTGCGTCTCCCTTTTAGGATGACCTGAGACAATCCAGCAGAGCCTGTGCAACTTTACAAACATACATCCACTATCACAAGCCAGGTACTTTACAGCCTGTCTGTGGTTCACCTTGTGTGTACTTATTCATTTCCCTCAAGCCTGTAGGGCAGCATGCAGGGTCCAAATGTTGGGGAGCTCTGCCTCGACACTCATACTGAAGGTGTGTGCTGTGCCTGCAGCTGGCAGTTGCGCATACAAGCAATGCAAACAGCGCGCAGAGCGTATCTGAAAGCCCTCCATCTGGCCCCAAAACAGGGCAGCTTGTGGGGCGACCTGGCTGCCACCTTCTACCATGAGGCCCAGCTCAGGAGGGCCCACCCCCAGCTCAACCCCTCAAAGGCCAAGCCCCTGAGGGCAGCTGCAGAGAAGCTCATGAGAGGTATCACAATCGCTTGTCTGCACCATTCCCTCTTTCCAAAGGAGAATTGCTGTATGATTCGTTTGACTTGTAGCTGTCATTCAACTCAAGCTGCTCACAAGTCAGTGTTGGAAAGTCCTGCTTGCGACAATTGGAGACTACATCTTTGCAGTTCCTTTCCTTTCCTATAAGCATGAGTTGCCATGGGTTCATGGACACTCTATTTTTGCTCCTGCTGGTGCATGATCACATGCAGTCATGCAAAAATGCGGAGCAGGGTTTCAGGGAATGCAGCATAAGCAGCAGGCCTGAGCATGTGTTGTGAATAAGTAGCACATTGACTTCGCAGCCTGCCCCTGCTGTCACTGTAGCTGCAGCCACAGCTTCCAGTCGTACCTAGCTGCAAGGGGGGCCAGCATACGTGGCGTGGCTTGTCATGACCATGTTTCACATTGCAGCATGCTTCAAATCGCAAGGCGCTGCATTGACAGGTGGTGTCCGACTGGAGCCATCATCAGCGCCCTTATGGGCAGGCCTGGGCTCATGCGCCGTGCGCCCCAAACACCAGGAGTATGCCTTCACACGCTCCCTACAGCTAGACCCTAAGTCCGCCCATACCTGGGCTGCCCTTGGGCGGCTGTACATGGAGTCTGGGGCGCGCCACCTGGCGGACACATGCTTCACCCAAGCAAGAAGTCAGGAGCCGGCTGACGCTGCCACCTGGGCCGCCATGGGGGCCCTTGCAGGCCTCAGCCCCACTGGTGAGCCTTGTACTACCCATCCCTTGCTGTCATTCTGGTGTTTTTGTATGGTTTGCAAGAGTGCAACACGCTTGGTGGACTCTTGTACTACCTTGCCCTTCATCTGAATGTGTGCATTTATAGGGTCTGCAAGAATGCAGCAGGAGTGTGGTAGCAGCAGGTTTGGTGATTTACTGCTGGTGTGCTGCTTTTGCATGTAGAGACTTGTGCCTGCATGTTGTTTGGCTGGGAGATTTTGAAGTGGTGCTGTATCATGCTACCAAGCAAGAGAGTTCCACCGCAGTGCATGCTTCACTTATGAAGCTGCTACTGTTGGCAGACCCAAAACGCAAATCTGAGCTGGACAGTTCTTGCTCCTGTTCCTACACTGATTCCTCAAACAGCATTAAGGTCACAACGATACTGCACCAACAATGCTCCAGCGTGGCTGTTCAAGCTTGCCAGAACAATGCTGGGCGTTTGCAGGAGCCAGTGACAAGGCAGACTTCTACGAGCATGCTGTGAAGCTGGGGGCAGGCCCAGAGGCCCTTGCCGGCTCTGCTGAAGGGGCAGTTAGAGTGGGCAGAGCTGGCAGTGGTGGTGTGTATGCAGCAGCCAGGAGAATCGTGGAGGCTCAGCCCTACAGCCCAGCAGCTTACAATGTGCTGGGACTGGCTTGTGAAGCCAGAAGTGACTTTGAGGGTGCTGTCAAGGCGTACACTGACGGCCTGGATGTCAGGACTGACACTGAATCTGGTGAGAGACTGCAAACTAATGATAAATTTTCAGTTTAGGCGTAGATACAATTGATTGATATACAGCTTGAAGGTCATATGACAACACATGACCCTTGCGTATCCAGGGTGCATGACAACCTAGATAATGGCTAGGATTGACCTGACCGGCTGTGACACAATGATTAGCAGGCAGCAAGATGCCTGAGAATGCTTGCTGTATGATGACTACCAGAATTTCACTACAGTAGAATTTTGGTTTCTTCAAATACTGGAATGTGAACAAGGTTATTCAGTTGCGTCACCAAATGCATGTCTTCACTCAAGATCAGGCACATACAGTCCTGAGTCATTCCCTGGATACGGTCCTGATTGAACAGTCAGTGTACCAACAGCAAAGTGTGGTAATGAGGCCTAAGTTGGACTGGATAAGTTGGACTACAACTGACAAAGGCGACGCAGTGAGCTGTGTTGCAGGCACAGCAGTGAAGGACCGCATTGCTGGATCCTTGAGCCTTGTGCAGCAGGAATCACACTCCACAATGGGTGTCCATAACTGACAAATGCAACGGAGTGAGTTGTGTTGCAGGCACAGCAGTGAAGGACCGCATTGGTGGACCCTTGAGCCTTGTGCAGCAGGAATCACACTCCACAATGGGTGTCCAGCAAGCCCTTGATCTCAATCTACCAAGAGCCCTCATGCTCAGCTCACGCAGCACAGAAGCTGTTGGGAAGTTCAAGCAGCTAGAAGCTTCAGGTGAGCTTTCCTGGCTTTATGCTGATGACCGTTGTCTGATGCCCATGCACCTATTTTGTCTGCTTGCAAATGTCTATGTGTCATCCTCGAATACAGTTGCCTGACTGTGGACCTTGGAAATGGCCATTCTTGCTGCATGGACTCATGTTGTGAATGTCTGATGTGTTGCTTGATGAGCTGAAGTGTTGTTAGTGAGCTGTAAGCAAATGCTGGCAGTGCCGGGAAATGCATTGCTGCGGCTACAACTGTAGTCGCTACCACAGCATTTGCATACGATTGACTACAGTACAAAGAATGTCAGCATGCGCATGCATCAACTTCATTTTCACAGCGGCGTGAGCAGTACAGTTATCTGATGACCTGCTGTGCTGGAAGTTGGGGAAGCTGAGATGTTGTGGGTGTATGAATGGTACAATGATATATGCCACTCTTGGCAGCATCCTGCACATCTAACTGCTTGTTTGGGTATCTCAGGGCTGACGTCTTGCTCGCATGTTTAAAGGCTGACTTCTTGCCTGGCTTTGTAAAAGTTTCAGCCTCCACGGTAACAGAAAGAAAAGAAAAGAAAAGACTACACCTTTCGGCGTCGATTTAAAGAAAAGCCAAATATTATACTGGGCTGCCCAGGTTCCATGGTAACACTTCTGACAGCCCAAGCCTGCACGGCAGCTCCTGTTGTTTGCAGGCGCTTTGCAATCACAGCCGGCTGCTTGGCTGAGCTATAGCCTGGCGCTGCAGCAGACCAAGGGCAGGCATGACAGGGGCCAGGCCCTGCATGCCCTGGAACAGGGCTTTTCTGCCTGCCCGAGTGCACAGGTACACCGTGCAACAGCCTGCATTCCTGTGGATGATACACTTGCACGCATGCATGCCGCCACTTCACCCCCATAGTAAACTCATTGCAATCAGCTTGCAAACACCATAGCAACAAGCATGCTGTGTATGCTGTAATATGCTGTGTATGTCAAAGTGTGTTCTTGATTGCAATATGCACAAACAGCTTGACGGTGCAATGTGCACAAACAGCTTCAAGAGGTCGAAATGGCCCTTGACAGTATGAATTTTGTGTCTGTCTAGCATGGCTACTTGACAGTACACTGCTTTGCAGGAGCATGCCTCTTTGCTGCATGCTTGGATGAAGCTCCAGCTGTTGGATCCCAGCAACCAGCTTGATGTCAGGCAGCTGTTTGGTCACGTTCAGCAGCTGCAAGCAGCCAAGCCTGAACTTGCTCTGCTGAAGCCTCTATGGCTGACCATATCAGCTGCTGCATCAGCTTCAGCAGACGGTACTCAGGCAACACTGAAGGGCTTAGTCAAAGCTTGGAGGGCCCAAGCTGACGATGACTCAGCAGAATGTACTGCAGAACTGATTGGTCTCTGTGCTTTGCAAGATCACAAGAAGGGACACCTAGCTCAGGTGGGACCCTGTGTGTTCACAAGGCAGGACAGACCAGTCATTGGCAGTCACTGCCCATGCATTCTGTTGAAACTGTATGGCCTTGTGGCTGTTTTATTCTGACGGTATTGTATGGCATTATGGATTTTCACTCAAGTGTCAAGAATGTGTCCATCACTCTCAATGGATGATGGACTGGGTTGTCACCACCAGATCCTATCATGCCAGAAATGACCCACGATTTCACAGATGCCTTCAGCTGCACAAGACCAGACTCAGCACAAGCTGTGCCATCAGTGTATGCACAGCTGACATTCTACTCTGCTGAGCCGTGATCTGCATCTGCAGGCAGCAAGGCAAGCAGCCAGGGCACATCACACATGCCCTTGGGCGCCGCTGCAAACGGCCCTGACAGCCAGGACATCCATTGATGCCTCCCTGACATATGGCCTGCCAGCCATGCACATCAGCACTGCTTTCAGTCTAGTGGACCTGTGGGAAGCCACACAAAGCTACAAGAGGCTGCCTTCACACCTGGCGGACATGGATGCAGTGGCAGACATGTTTGCTGTGAGAGTAACAGGGACTACAGTGCAGCCTTGTGTACCTGACACAGCACAGCAGGTGAAACATACCTATCAGGTAGGCATTGCTGCTTGCGCATAACGCTGCCTGTTATAGCACCAGATGCCTGCATAGCATACAAGACAAATCTCTCTGTGTTACTGTGCACGATCAGGGGTGTGCAAGCTTGTCAACATAGTATGCGCGGCACAGATGGTGCGTCACACACGTGTTCTGATTACTTCTATGTTTATAATCATGCAAGGCATAGTGTGCATTGCTGCAAGTGGTTAACTTGGCTCCCAGCTGGACATGCTCAAGCACTGCAGCAAGTGGCTGCTGGACTTGTCAGCTTTTGTTCCTGATGCTGCCTGTGTTGTTCAGGACTGCCCTGGTCATGCACATTGACACGTACTCACACATGGTTGATGCTGTGCAGGTTGCACTGCGATGGGCACACAGCCAGCCCCACAGCATGCAAGTCTGGTACCTGGTCGCCACAGTTGCTCTACACTATGCCTCATGCACTCACCAAGCAGCCACGTACCGTGCAGCACTCCTCCTATGCAAGCGCGCCCAGAACATGCTATCTTCCTCACGCCAAGCTCAACAGCAACAGAGTCCAGGACCAGCTAGTGGACACGCGCCTCAGCATAGCTTGCAGCAGCAGCAGCAGCAGCAGCAGCATATGCAAGTAAAGCTGCAGTGCATGATGAGCGAGTGTCACGTTCATGGAAGGAAGTTAAATGGTGATGATGAGGCGCTTTCTGCTGCCAAGGCTGCTGTGCAGGCCGCATCTGGTTTTAGGGACTCACAGTTGATAGCCATAGCTTTGCAGCAGCTCAGCTGGTGAGTGCTACCGTGCTGAGAGACAGTGTTCGCTGATGCTGAGCAGCTTCTGGGCATGTTGTGCCGTGTTGACTTGCTTATGCTGTTTGGCAGCTGTTATTGAGAACCAGCATTGCTTCTGTGGAACAGACAGTAAAACGCGGCATTTACATTTCGGCGATGCCAAATGTCAGACCAGTTTACACTAGGTGTTTGGCGCAGCAAGCACAACTGCTGTTTGCAACCAGGACCCTGTTCTGGCTGTCTTCATACAGTTGTTGATGTTGATGATGGTTGAGACCAGTGCTACTGCTCTGCAGGTGTCTTGCTGGCAGACAGCGGCATAAGGAAGCAGAGATGGCCTGCAGGAAGGCTATCGCTGCACATCCTCACAACCCAGCTACATCACTGCAGCTAGCTGCAGTCTTGCAACACACTGGCAGACATCAGGACGCTGTAGAAGCCATCAGACATGGCCAGGATCATCTGACAGAGATGGGCACAGCCTCATGTCAGGTAGGTTTTGCTCTCTGAAACATTACTTGCATGCTTGTTGATGCTTCGATGCTGATACTGCTATCACGGAAAAGTCTGGTCATGCTGGGGCCTTACTCTGCTTCAGCGCCAAACTTTCCATCAAGGGCTGCCAAAAAGGAATGAACGACTTGGGCTTTTATGAGTTGCCAGTTGCATGGATGCAGGTTTTGCAGATGGTGCTGCATGTGCAACAAGCGGAGTACAATGTTGCTGGTCACAAATGTATGTTGTGGCTTGACAAAGTTGATTGTCTGCATGCAGAGGTGGCAGGTTGCACTGCAGTTGCAAGAGGCAGAGGCTCTGGCAGCTGTGGGAGACCTGCACCAAGCCTGTGCTGTTTGCCAACAAGCCTTGGATCTCAGCATCGCTGTTGGCCTTCATATGCAGCCGCGCACAAATGCATCTCAGGTAAATTTAGCTATCCAGACTGCTACAGCTCGTTGCAGATGTGCTTTCCGCCTGATTTGTAGAAACACCAATGCATTCTTGATTTTCATAACTAGCTAGGATAATGTGTGTAACATTGTTGTTGCATTCAAGTGTTGTTCTTGATCCGGGAAACATTACTGCGGCTATCTTTGCTGACATGTTTGCTCCACACGGGACAGCATTGGAAGGCAATGGTGGCACCTTTTGGGGTGCAGAAAGGCCACATTAGATCATAAACATCTCCAAAGTTTGTCTTGTTTGTACATATGGAGTGGATTGGCAGTGACACAATGCTGTCTGCACACATTTGGTATGACTAAGTGATGTCCTGCAGGTTCTGTTTGGCTCCTTGAGCCTCCAATTGGCAGAGGCAGAGCCAGACAACCAAAAAAGGACAGGGATTTTGTCCAATGCTCACAAGGCATTGTCCCAAGCACTGGCATGCCAGAGGCAAATAAGCAGGCAAGACAGTGCTGTCATGTGCATGCTTCTGGCCAGAGTCGAGTTGCTGGGTAACTTGCGGCGCAAACAAGAAAGAGCTGAAGCACATGCCATGCAGGTCAGCCTTACTGCCAG
>JAABUO010010880.1_pt1 | contig 10024 bp, 16 predicted proteins | sample 5559291 | NCBI WGS metagenome assembly JAABUO01 (sample SAMN10711878, study PRJNA513372) | rock metagenome | isolation source: Antarctica rocks | place: Antarctica: Victoria Land, Finger Mt sud
CAATTTGCGCCATCTCCCTCCTCACATTCAGATCAACAAGCCATCTTGACTTGACAGGGCTGTGTACTGCTCCACTATCGCTGGGGTGGTTACTGTACACCAGCCACAAGGGAGGCAGTTGTGCTGCAGGAAGCCTGTCAAACCTGGCACATGCCACTGCAACTAGTTTGGGCTTGCAGCTCACAATTGCACTTAGCAAGGGTACTGTAGCAGCTTCGGTGGGTGCTGAAGCAGGCACTCTGTAGCAAGTCATGTAGCAGGGACTGCAGCGGGTACTGTAGCAAGTGGTAGAGGTGTTTGCAAGGTCAGCTGCAAAGGCAGCAAGAGCACCGTAGTTCATGCAGGGCTGGGGAGCCACCTGTTGTGTCCGTTGTCTGGGCTGAAGTCCATGAACATCATTCCACCATACACCTGAACATCAGTGTGCATGGCATCAAGGCAAAAACACTGTCGCACAGCCTGGCAGCTTGACATCTTTGTGTTTAGACGCTCAAAGCTGTCAGTCCAGCTAGGTTTGAATTAATGACTGTAAATTGTGACAGGCTTTGCCGGACTACAATGCATTGCTCACCACAGTGCACCAGAACGGGTCAAAGATCAAAAGCAACAATGGCCCTCATGCTCTGACGTGTCTCACCTGGATCACTCTGTCTTGCAGGCCTGCTGTGATACCAAGCTCTGCCTCAGCACTCAGTATCAACTGAGGCCGTTCGGTCAATGGAATTCTGCCAGGACATGGTAAATTTTGTTCACAATCAGTTTCCTCAATACATTGCAACACAATCCAAGGGTGTTGCTGCCGAAAAGTCAAAGTCTAGCACCAAAAGTGACCTTGCGTACGCTGTTCAGCATGACAATGCCTGTGCTCAGAACACCTAGCACCTTGGGAATTTTGGGAAACCTGAGAAATCTGGGAGCATCACAGGATGGCACAAGACATACCTGTCTTGAATGTCATGGTACTGCATAAGGCAGTTCAAAGCTGCACAAGCAATGGCTGATGAGGCCGACAGACCAGCCTGGCGAGGAATGTTTGTGTCATACTCCAATGAGAAGTTTTTTGACTGGAGCTCAATGCCATGCTCTTGGCAGTACATTGCAAACCTCTTGCACATTGCCTGAAGAATCAGCATCCCTCAAGCTAACAAGCTATACTTGGAACATGGGCTTGATTGGCTGAGCTCAGAATCTTGTACATCTCTACTTCAGGTGCCAAGACCATGACCAGGCAGCTGAACAAAGCCGTGGCAAACTTGCATGCAAACTTCAGCGTACTTCAATGCATCAGTACCATCAGAAGACGGATGCCGCCATAGTAGCCTTGCTGAGCAATCTGCTGTGTAAGGTGCTCCAAGCTGGTGTACTCTAGCAAGTCATGCTGAGCATGTGGTTGGAAACTTATAGTGTCAGCAGGCGTCAAGTGCACCTGAAGCAGCCATACAGCATGCATGAATTCATGTGATCTAGCATGGGAAATACCCTGAAATCGTCATTCCAAAAATCCATACAAGAAGAAACGAACACCTCTGCCCAGAAGTTGGCGCATGACACTGCAATAGTCTTGCCAAAGAAGCCATCTGAAGGGTTTCCCAGGAGTCCGATCCTTGAAAAGACTTTGCTGCAGACCATTGGTGCGTCCATTTCTGCTCTGCAGGCTGCAGGCCCACAGGCCAGCTGACTTTTGTCCAAACACAGACTATAGCTTTCTGCAGTTGCGAATGGCGTTGTCTGGCCCTGTGAGTGTGTCTGATGGATGAGCGGTTCGCCGCACCAAATTCTTGACAAGTTACACTCCCAGGTGAGAAGCTCTCAAACGAGGCAGACAAGCTTGAGTTGCTGTTGTCTCCTAGAAGAGGTGTCGACACCGGGTACACGCAGAAGTTGTCTGCCAACTACAGATAGATAGTAGGTACTGTATATGAGCGGCGTAGAACGACAGAGTTCGGTTGCTCAGGCGCTGCTGCTTGCGGCAACATTCGCCGCCCAGACAGGCAACCTGCTCCGAAACCATAGGGAAGGGCAGAGAGAGATCGCCCCTGCAGCTTCTTGCTGTTACGTACAATTTCATTGGAGACTCTCGTCGTGACAGGCTGAAGAGCCTCTGATTGTCGAGCCGTCTCGGAAGCCACAAAGTGTCCTGCAACGCAAAAATACTCGGGTGTTGGGTGCAAACATCCAACCGGCCCGATGACCGCTTGTAACGATATCGATGCGGTTGACCATCCGATACCGGTGTTCAAGACAAACATTCCGGTTGTGCGGCTGGATGCCACCGACGCTGCAGCATTCAAGTACAACGTTGAACACGACCTGAAGGAGCTAAGCGAAAAGGATGCAATAGAGCAATTTCAAAAGGAGTCGCATGCGAGGTTGCAGCAAGTCCTGTCGCGAGAAGCGGAATCACTTCTGCACAACATGGTCGGGGACTCAAAGTCTTCAAGCGTAGTGCTGTTGAAAGGCTTTCCTGTCGAAGATGACCTGCCTCCGACGTTAACGAAACCGCCTGTCAAGAAGGTGTGACATAGCTGACCCGTGACCATGACTGTCTTGTCGCAAGCGTTTCAACAATGACATGCCATCTTCCATGCGCAACATCAATGCTGTTATGCAGAACGGATTTTTGGCAGAAGCCATACTGTATGGCCTGGCTCACATCTGGGGGAAGACTGCTACCTACAAGGATATGACTCCCGCAATGCTCAAGCCACCAGTATGTATTTTGTCTCTGGGGCTCTTCAACTTGTTAGTGCACTATTCATGTTGTGAATGACACTCAGGGAGCTCAGCATGCAGGTTCTTGGGGAGGTGGGCACCCTCAAAGACCTTGTGACCACCGACCAAAGCAGCAGTATGGAGCTTAAAATGCATAGGTAGTACCCTCTAGGGCAACAATCATGCGCTATGCCTTTTCAGCAATTTTCCTCTATTTCCCTGGAACTCATTTACTAAAGGAAACGCACATCATGTAGTCCCACCATGCGCAAATCACAGCATGACATCACCTATATCAAGCTCCCAAGTGGTTTTCGGGAACACACTAATAGCATGCACTGCAATGCAGGGACTTTGCACTGGCACCTGACGCAAACATTCCTGAGATACGTCTCATCCACTGCCTGCGCCCAGACAAAGCACGCCAAGTACAAACACGAGTTGCTGATGGCAGGTAGTTAGGTTGCTGCAGCACTGCTTTTGCAACCAACTGAATCTTACTCCCCGCCTCACTTGTCCCTTCTTCGCCATTTGCCTTGGTCTCTGTCTGTCACTGCATGCTGATCGCAAAAGCCAAAGGACCAGCGCCTTAGCAAAGTCATTCCCATGCCAATGTTGTCCACTGCATGCAGCTGAAGTCAGGGCTGACCTCTCTGTGCTTGGTCTTGGGATTATGGCAACTCAACCAGAAATGTGTGATGGGACCTAGCTTATTGCTGGGTGTTGTGAATGGATAAGGTGCCTGATTGCATGCAGCAAGCAGCATTTGGTTCACTGAAAAGGTCCAAGTTCACCATTGCTCAAAAGGTAGATGCAGAAACTGTTGAGCAGCAAAGCTGTCTGTGAGCAAGCAGGCAAGCAAGCAAGCAATGCAGCAAGGTTTTGGAATGCGCGTTTATAGGCCATTGTGCTGTTTGCATTCAGGGATGTGGTGAGGCAGCTGGACTCCAAAGACGTACATCTGCTCAGAACTGTCCCTGTGCAATTCAGAACCGCATCAGGACAACAAATGGGATGTTCAAAGCTTGTGATCACAGGTATTGCTGCACAAAGATTTCTGCCACATGCACAGCAGCCCAGCTGACTGCCATTGATGCCTGGGCCAGCTCAGGTGGTCATGCTGTGAGTCAACGATTGCACACATTTCATGAGCATATACTCCTCTCATTTTGGCGCTTTTAGAAGTCTTGTGAGTGGCATTGCAAGGCTACGAAGGCTGCTTTTGCCTGAAGCTTGAGCGCTGTGCAGGATCAGATGAGCATCCAATATTGTCCCTGCTGGAGATTGCTTTTCTAGGCAAGGGTGCCCATGTGACAGCTGATGACCCAGCAGCTGTAGAAGCATACCACCGAGCCTCAGACTTGGCCATGCGAGTAGCAGCAGGTGTCAAACTGGAGGAAGGGGATGTACTCTGCATCCACAATGGCAGGTCTGTCCTGTGACTGTGCCTCTAAGCTATCATTGAGGTCACTGAGACCGGCACATACACATTTGCGCTCCCAGTGACAAGGATATGCCATTCCTGCAAACGTCAAGCAACCTTTCTGAGCTTTCTGCATCCTTGATAGTGGCATTGCAGCAAATCTTTACTTGTGGCAGTGAACAGTCACCAGGCTGTTCTAGCCAGTGTCTGCCATGGAGGGTCAGCAGTTGAATGTTGAGCATCATAGTGAGCATCAATGACAGACACCATGAGTGATACGTGCTGCATGTTGCAGGGCTCTGCATGCACGCACAGAGTCCCCTCATGAAGCTGATGGGTATGGGTGCTGGCTGAAGGTCACACTAGTGATGGGATATGACAGGATTGCCCGGTGAGATGCCTCATGATATTGCCTTTCACAGTTACATCAGCATCAGTGAGTGTAAAGCGTTTGCGTTTCTTGAGCTTCATGTCTGTGTGACTCCAGGGTTTGCATACACTCAATGTACCGCAATCTGAGTCACTCCTGGGAGAATGATAGCAATGGCTTTAACTGCTTACTTGTTAGCAGGAGACAGCTTGTGGTGTGCCGCTACGTCCATTGCAGTGAGTAAATCCACATGACATCACAATATCAGCATGAGATGCATCTGTTGTGAAACAGCATGCAGGTGCTGTGATATGTGCAATGGTCCCCACATCTGGATTGTGACTGAGCACAGCTGTCAGAGTCCTTTCTAAGCAAGTAGTCCTGATGCAGGATGACAAGCGGCTAGATCCCAAAAAGGCAGGATTAAGAGCGGATATCAGTTGGCTGACATTAAAGGGTGGTGTTGAAGAAGAGGAGCAGGCAGCAGAGGCGTGATGAAGTACAACCTGAGCCAAATTTGCTTGAAGGTGGAGCAAGACAGCAAGGCCTCCACATGAGCCCTGAAGTGTGGTGTGCACTTGCCAACATTGACTGAAATGACTGAAATCAGCAAACACAGGCCAGACCAAAAGAGCAACAGACGTTGTGCTCAAGGCAACATGCAGACACTGGTTGTCTGCTGTGGTCTGAAGAAACTATAGCTCCTCTAATGGATTATTGGACTCTTTTTGGAAAGCTTGGACGAGGCTTGAGCTTGAAGACTCCAGGAGCAGAGAAATTAACACATTGTAATATAAAGGTTCCCGTTCGTGCAATCACTGCTGCCATGCACAGTATGCCTGGAAAGGAAGCATCAAGCATATGTTCAAGCAAGCCAACCCAGTCCACTTGCAAAGTTTTGAGACCTGGTTGTTTGAAAGCACTTACTGCATACAACTAAGCAGCAGAGTAGTAACACATTAGCACATTAAATCAGTTCATGATTACACTGTACACGATGATGCAGGCAACTCTGCGGCTGGTCAACAGTTGCAATGTCGATTTGATGCCTTACACGTCTGCAGTTGCACAACTGAGCAGGCCTGGCACAGCTTCAACTCAGCTACAGGATGTCTGCTTGCAATGTCACAAACCATTCTTGAATAATGGGAAGATACATCTCTGCCTCATCATGCATCAGTCACAATCCACAGCAGATTGCTACAATGCTCTGCCAGATTCATACGTGAATCTGGTGGATGTGAAGCAAAATCTGGGCCATCATGGGAGCTGCATGCTGATGACCCAAATACTGTGTCATCCCCATGATGGTTGCATGTTCAGCGTGGTACTGCAAGTCATTTCTGCTTCTCCTGCTGTTGAAAACTGTTTAGACAGCTTATTCCGCATCTGTGATGGTTGCTGATGTTGCCATGTGTTGTGTCACCAGCCCAGAGTCCCTGGGGAGCCTTTGAAAGGCCCCACCAGCTTTGATGTGATCCACCCACCATAGAAGTCACCTGACATCAACAGTACATCGTCGTACCATTGTTCTGATGCAAGACACAAATATTCTTGCATGCACTTTGTTCAGTGACAGGCACTGACAATGCTGGCTTGACCGGCATGCTGAAAAGATTCTCTGCACTGTGTAAGGAAAGCCTGCTCATGAAGTGTTTTGCCCCATGCAAGCAGAATCGCTGAATCATCACCTGGTTGCGCTTTGACCGTTTCACCTCCTACTGTAGCTTTGTCTATCTTACTGGGATAGAAGCAGATGTAATTGGCAATGGATTTGAATGAGCTTGATGGCTGTGCATAATACCAAGCAATCTTAGGTTTGCCAGGTGCATCGTAGTAGCTTGCACTGCCCTTCCATTCGCAATATGAGCTGCCACTTGAAGGCTTCAGCTGCTGCATGTCTACATCTTTTGGAGGTATGTAGTATGTGGGGGGATGGCTTGTTTCCAGTACCCTGTATGCTCCTGTTGTATCAGCTATCACCTGTGCAGTGCACAAAAGCCATGATTTCATGGCTGATTGAGCATGCTAACGTCCTATTTGGATTTACGTCAAAAAGATGCACCAACATGAGCAGGTATAAGCTTGATTCAGCAGCATCCATCACACCTTGCCTCCCAGCTCGACAGTAATACGCTCAGAAACAGGCTGAAGTGCAGGAGGCCTGGGGTAGTCCCAAACGGACTCTTGCTCTGGGCCGGGCTTTTCCCGTTGCATTGAGCTTGCGTACGCAAGTCCCGCTCGGTGTTGCTTTGTCAAGTGCACAGGCAGATACCTGTTGATCCCTGCTGGTGATGAGGGCTTATTTAGGGCGATCGCGTGAGCCCGCAATCTGGCAGAACCTACAGGCCTAACAGCAAAAGCTCATGAAGACTCAGAGAATATATATTTGGCTCAGGTTGCGGATTTAACACAAGCGTACCAAGTCGTTGGGGAACAGCAAGTCCGGCATGCACTTGTAGCAGCAGTTGCATCACCTGGACAGCCGTCAGTGCAAGGCAATACACCTTGTGCTTTCAAAAAGTGTCACACGGAGCTCACACCAAGTATCTTCTCAGGCTAGGTGAACACGGTCCACTTGCTCCTCACTGCAAGTGGAATCTAGCCAGGGCACATCGAGTTGGTTGACCTACAAACGAAAGATGGATCAACCCTTGCTTCTCCTTGCATTGTAATCTCTCTCTCTCTTTTGCTGGCATACCACTCACAGAGCCTATACATGAAAAAAATGCTTTCTAGCGTATGCATTGGGGCATCTTGCTTTTAAAATTTTGCTCGCTGACGTGTGGTATTCATGCAGGCATTTGCCATACTGATTTTCGTCATCATGATCATCTGGCATCATAGATGCACACATTCACATGTATGCTGTCAATCACCTATTGTGAGCTGCACATTGGCTAGTGTCTCCTTAGTGTTGCTATTGATTGTTGCATCATGCATTTGCCATGTCTTGTGGGTATACTTTGCCCCGGGCCAAATCGAAATTGACTCCCAGCAAATTTATGGCAAACACCCTTTACGACTGTGTCGGGAGCTAAGCTGCAAACCCAACTGCGCAAATTTTGCGGTGATTCAAACACCCATCAACGAGCGCAGCATGGCATTGGCAGGTCGAGTTGGCCGGCACATGGCCGGCAGACTGATGGGTGCGCCGATGCAGACATGCAAGTTACTCACGACCCAGTCTCTGCCCGACCTGCCGTATGACTACAGCGCGCTAGAACCCGTCATCAGCGCTGAGATCATGAAGCTGCATCACGGCAAGCATCACAACACGTACATCACCACCTTGAACCAGTCTTACGAGAAATATGCAGATGCGGAAGCTAAGGGAGATGTCGCAAAAATGATCGAGCTGCAGCAGGCTATCAAATTCAACGGAGGAGGTATGCAGTAGTGGCTGTTGGCTTTATCCAGTTGTCAGGACCATGCTAGAGGTTGGTGACTGATCATACTAATGCATGCATACCAGGTCATGTCAACCATAGCATATTCTGGCAAAACCTGACTCCACCAAAGGTAATAATGGATGTAGGCTTCTGAGTTTTTCATATCTTTGGCACAGTGATCTTTTATCTGTCATGCTACAGGACTTTGAGCCTCCTTCAGGAGAAATCAAAAGCGCTATTGAAAAAGACTTTGGCTCAGTTGAGGAGCTTTCCAAGAAGTTCAATGCCAAGGCTGCAACAGTGCAGGTCTGGTTATGCCATAATTTAAGTGCTTGCAGATCTCTCTGTTGAGTTGATTGATTCACGGTTTTTTTTGCAGGGTTCCGGCTGGGGCTGGCTAGGATTCAGCCCAGAGCTGAAGCGACTTGTCATAACAACCACTGCCAATCAAGATCCTCTTTCCACGCAGGTATTTTGGTCTGCTTGTTCATTGCCCAATGTGCCACAATTGCATGTCTTGGCATGTGTGATCATTTTTAGGCTGCAGGTCATTGACGTACATGACCATTTGCAGGGACTTGTACCTTTGCTTGGTGTGGACATGTGGGAGCATGCGTACTACTTGCAATACAACAACGTAAAGGCAAACTATCTGAAGGAGATCTGGAAGATTGTTAATTGGAAGGATGTTGGAGCTAGGTACAGTAAGGCACAATAAGGCTACAATCAGATGCAGATTCCTTTCACCATAGATTGCAGGGTAGGTATAAACTAGTCACTCCCTATATGATCCATGCAACACTGCAGCAACATGCAATGTATTGGCAGTGCGTTGAGTACAACAGTGTTGGTTCCCAAGAGTGCTGTAGTATGTAACCTTGGCACTGTGATTACAATTGTCCATGGCCATGTCCAAACCAGTCTTTCCAGTTCCCTTGATAGATTGGATCTCAGATACACGTCCCCAAGGATGCACTGATTTGCAGAGCCCGGTGAAATGCCTGGATGAAATGCCAGTCTTTCCAGTTACCAGCCTCAGACTGTGCCTAGGGTATGACGTAATACGTCAATTTCATCCTTATTGAGATTCCTGCTGGGATGCGGACTACAGCTTGAGTCATAAGTTGTGATCCGTGGCTTGAGGTATTCAGACTTGCGACAGTGCTGTGAGCGAAGCGCGGAATGGATGCCCTGGTGCGAACAGGTGTAGCTAGCCAACCAGCACACCTTTCTGTGTGCGGGCTTACCGCCGCGGAAGACAACTGTAGCGCTCGTGGCTGATCGGTGAACACGACTGTACTGCACAAGCAAAACAGGGCTGCAGACACAGTCTTGACTTGGCAGCTGTGCGGCACGCAAGAAACATAGGAACCGATGCCTTCTGTTGGTCAACGTTCGTGGCAAAACAAGACAGCTGTAATCTGTAGTATCCAGTTGATGCAGCAACACAGTGTGCTATCAGCAAGAGCCAGAACACAAGAAGTGCCAAAAGCCTGCTGCCTGGACAAGCTTCCCTCTGACAGAGGGAGAGCCTGTTCAGTCAGCAAACTTCTGTTTTCTGTGCAACCTGTTGCATATGCACAGTAGTGCAGTGGACTCACTATTTCAGAAAATTTGGGCAGAGTTTGGTGCCTTCTGACTTTTGACTTTTGACTTTTGACTTTTGACTTTTGACTTTGACTTTGACTTTGACTTTGACTTTGACTTTGACTTTGACTTTGACTTTGACTTTGACTTTGACTTTGACGGCAGACGGCAGACTGCTGACTGCGTCTTCGACTGCGTCGAAAACTTGAAAGTTGTTGCACCCCGCTGACAGCAGGATTCTGAAGCTGTTGCTCTCAAATTTGATTGTGCAATCCCCAAGGGCATGCTGACACAGGATGCAGCCACAAATGGGATTCATAGTGTACATTGCAATCTCCAGCAATGCAATGGTCCAGACCTAAATTTATGACTCAAGCTGTATACAAAGCCAGAGCAACGAATGCCTCTTGGAATCTTATCTTCACGCTCGCCTTGGTCCTGTGTGCCTTATAGCACCAAGCCCATCACATCTTGTGACTATCTAGCCTAAGCTGCAGGGGCTTCGGAGCGTCTTCGGGTAAAACGCTTCTGCACACGCAC
>JAABUO010010882.1_pt1 | contig 10023 bp, 9 predicted proteins | sample 5559291 | NCBI WGS metagenome assembly JAABUO01 (sample SAMN10711878, study PRJNA513372) | rock metagenome | isolation source: Antarctica rocks | place: Antarctica: Victoria Land, Finger Mt sud
ACAATCCTCACCGTGGACATGCTGGCTCCAGTAGTCATCCACCTCGACTTCAGAGCCTTGGCAACTATCGCTATGAGTCTCATAGCCTTCGTATGATGCGTCTTGTTTCCCGGCATCTGCATCTGTTCCCTGGATAACATCCATGGCTTCGTTTAGTTTCGCTATGTTCGGGTCGTATTGATTTATGCTTATATCGTAGGGCCCATCAGTTTGCATGTTATAACTCTGTTCACCCCACCTTCTTCATCGTTGTTTCCATTTGCTAAGGACTCGGCCTTTCCATGCCTCCTGAAGTCAACACCCATTCCCTCCTGTTCTGGCTCGTCCTCGCCTTTGAGCGCTTCACTGGGCCCACTAGATTGCCCGTGCCTTATTATTTCACTCGGCCCCTCCCTGACCACCCCCTTCTCTCGCTTGACGTATTTGAACTCTGCGTCAATCGCAATATACCACTTCAGTGGACGATAGGTCCTCGAATAACGCTGGCATATTGGTATTTGTTGGCCAGGTGCTCTTCTGAGGGCCTCATCCAGCAGTGTCAATGCTGGTTCAATCTGAGATGTTGACTTGATAGATACATTGAAACTGTCAAAGAATCCATGTTTTCGGTCAAATCTTCAGGAGGGGCATTATCCTGGAGATTACAGTCAGCACGTGAAGACTCCCTAATATGCGTCCTTTGGTACTAACAGCTGTTACCGGCACATGTTCATTAAAGGCATGGTACTTGCTTTCGCGAGTCCTTTCTCCATCTTTCACGTCCTTGCTATCCTCGAACCACCAAATCATCTGCTTGATGTCTAAAGGCGATTCACCTTGTACACATCTATGGTCTTCACGCTGCTGCATCAAATAGTTGACAAGAGTCTGACCATCATTGGACGGTGTTAGCGAATTACAGCCATGTGAGAACCCGTATCCTTCTTCCTCAAATTTAACTTCACGAGATTAGCCGCAAAGAATAGAACCCCAGAAGGAAGTACATACCATGATATACTGGATGTTAGACTGGCCCTTCCTCGTATAAGAAGCTGTTGTCATGACCACTGATGACGAGTTTAACTTGAAGGGCATTGGAGATTACGGTTATGAAGCTTTAGACATTGAAAAGTCATGCTGGCAATTGCACAGGACTAGATCCGGGCAAGAGAGAGCACCGAAGAAAGTCTTGATCGTATGTCCGTTGGACGTATTATATAGAAGATAATGATGATGTAAGGGATCTTGGTTATTCAAAAAGACTTGCAAATAATGAGCGAGAACTGCATTGTGGATGTACTGATGCTTGGTAGGATCTCCTATAATATGCGTAGCTACTGCCCTGTAGAAAGATAACCCGTCTGTAAGGGATAATGTAGATCGTTGTCTCTGTGGAGTGTTCTCATAAGTAATTTCAGGTTCCCGTTGGAAGTGGACATCGCTAGTATGCTCTTCCATAATTATACCGCGTTAATCGACACTGCGTGAGGCTCTGAGCGTACCTTTGAGAGGCTGCTACTCGACCAAGATGGGCCACAGATATTTACATAATTGGTACCATATACAGTACCACACCAGTGCGAGAGCAAAGTCCACAATGATGATTCCATTGTCACCAATATTTCCGCATCCGGCGAGTGCGTCGGAAACCTCTTGAACGCAGAAAGGAACTCTGTTATACCGGATCAAAGAGTGAAAGATTATATCTTAACAGAGGACGCACAGTCGTCAAAGCTTTAGGAGAGATCGATTGACCGTGAAACTTAAGCCACGCTCCAAGCATTTCATTTGTCACATTCCGACGTATTTCCATGGCCAAAGACTTAGGGATCGAATAGAAGAAAGCACAGAGCTGCACGCAGATCTGACACATGAGATACTTAATTCACCTCATGTTTTACCTGTGGACTGTGTAATCCTGTACGGTTTAGCGAAGCTTATTATGAAAGCGCGTTGCCCACACTTTCTTCTTTTGGGCCTGGGACCCTTAGAACCGCATTCAAAATCCAAAACACTCGTATCACGTGAGGCACATTGTATTCCAGGAGTACCCTGCGAGTGCCTATGAAATTATCACTCGTGTCCTTTTTGCACCCTGCAAATTTGAGATACCACCATTTGACGAATTCATCAACAGACGGCACGGATTACACTTCAAGGGTCAGGATCCAGCCGTCGTTTGCCCGTGTATTGTTGCTCTTAACACCTCCCCACAAGACAATACTAGCACTGTCAACATCATGCCAATGTGTACTGGCAAACCATCCTCGCGGACCTGGATGCTCGAGCTCCCCTTTAGTCATTGTAGCCTCCGGTATTTCAACGAGGGTCCAATCCCCTTCGCCTGTCTTTGCGCACACCAATCGTCTTGTAGCATCTTTGAAGCTCGCAGCTGTCATACCATCTGGTCGTAATTGATAACTCCATACATCGTTGTAGAATTTACCGGCACCTGCGTGACCAAGAGAACTTGGATCCCGTTCACCTAAGAATAACAGAAGGTAGTTCCGCCCTTGACCCGTAGTGATGGGCTGCAATCCTGCCACACTTCGATGACCTGGTGTCTTTGCTTCAGCTGGAAAGGGTACAGTCTCCCACTTTCCGGCAAGCGGCGTAACGGCAAGCTCACCGCTCCCTCCCTTGTCATTGGAAATAGAAATCGACAGATCTAGGTAATCGAGTCCACCCAGCTCATCTCTACCATCGAAACCACCATAACGGTAAAGACGGTTTTGCGCAAAGGTTAAACTAGGGCCACCTCGTGCAGGACCGGGGGCATCAGGAAGTGGCGACCACATACGCGCCATCGTATCAAAAGCCCAAACATCGGCCACACGTCCGGATGCTGGGCAGCCTCCATGAATAAAGAGGGTGCCATAGATTTCGGAACCAGGCGATTCAACAGGATTTGCATTGTGGTCTTGGTCACTGTTCTGGGGGTGAATTGTGGCGGCCGAAGCATGATATGACCTGGCTGCAGGGTAGGGTGAGTCGTAGAGAGGATCTAGAAAGCTCCAGCTACTCAATTTAGTGTCATAGACCCAAACACGACCACTCTCCTCCAATGGCTGCATAGCCTTACCACCTCGCCCCCCAAATATGTATATTTTGTCACCAACTGCATTTGCTGTGTGGCCCACCCGTGGCGGCGGGATCTCTCCCCCATCTGGACTTGCTTGTGCAGCTACCTTCTGGTAATCGGCTTCCGAAACGCCTGATGATGGTAAGGTGTATATGTGCATTTCATCGCTCACTGGCTCTCGAGGCTGCTCCTCACCACCGAAGATATACGCCTTGCCTTTAATGACTGAAAGGGAATGTGACGAACGCGGTAAAGGGTCATTCGCAGGAATGCGCTTCCAGGTGGCTTTCAAAGGCATCGTGGCTTTGGCGATGGCAAATGCAGCACCAACAGCACCTTCGACGGCAGTCTCAGCTGCATAAGCAGTAGCAGCTACACCTGGCTCCATGGTTGCTTAGCTCGCTGTAAAAGATCCGTCTGTAGAGACAAAGGTGTTTGTTCGAGATGCGTCAAGCGGCCTTGGCGGAAGAGTTCCGAAGATCCCCTCGCTTCCTCACCCTCGACCGTTTTATGAGTGCTCCGAATGATAATTAAATATCAGTAGCGTTATCACAGTACTCTCTAATTGGGTTTTCTGTATCCTAGATAAATGGCTCAAGATGAAGTCATCGGTAAAACCACGTTAAACATCTCTTGCGCATGTAATGAAATTAGCGGATCTTTCAGTGTTCAGTCTTCAGCGTTACCTTTACCAATTGCTCTGTGCCATTGTGATACATGTCGCGATGCTACAGGCCTCTTGGGTGTGTCAACTGTCTCCTTACCAAACGATACTTCGTCTTTCAAAGTCCGTGGCAAGCTGAAGGGTTATGAATCATCCACACATAAGACAAGATTCTTTTGTGAGCAATGTGGCGCTTTCATCTATAATTCAACCACAGATGGTTTAGCTGGAATTTACACAGGTGTCCTAGAAGGATATGATGGGATTGAGGAGTTAAAGCAACACGATTGTGTTTCTGACACGAAAGATGGGGGTTTGAGTATTTGGCTTCCGGAAACTGTGGCTTGGAAAGGCCAGGCCCACAGAAGTGAACAGATCCAGCATACATCAAAGACTCAATTCGTATACCCTAAATCACAACGGTCTGAATCAAGCCCCAACTTGCCTGGCTATTGTCACTGTGGTGGCGTCCAATTTCAGATCACCCGTCCGAATGAGCAATCTACAAAGCTGTCTTCCCCTTGGCCTGATCTCATCGTTCCATATCACTCGAGATCTTCAGAAAACATGGAAGACATCAAATGGTGGCTCCGTGAAAATAACACAAAATATCTTGCCGGTACCTGCGCCTGCAATTCATGTCGGATAGCATCCGGTTTTGATATTCAAGCGTGGGCCTTTGTACCCAAAGTGAATATCTTTCAGCCCAATGGCAAACCCGTGGACTTCAGCATGGGTACCCTGAAGCAGTATCAGAGTTCGGAGGGAATTTACCGAGAATTCTGTAGCTGTTGCGGCGCCATGGTTTTTTGGCACTGTGATGAGAGGCCAGACTTGATTGATGTCAGCGTTGGGCTATTGCATGCGGAAAGTGGAGCTCGAGCAGAATCATGGCTTGATTGGTGGACAGAGCGAGTCAGCTTCGAGGAAGACGCTCAAAACAAGGTCTTGATATCCAGCTTGAGTACAGGACTTAAATTATGGGGTCATGGAAAGGCTATAGTGCGACATGAAACAGACCCTTAAATGGACATTTCTGCAGACGACTATCTATTCATTCGTTTTCCATGCTATATTTTACTAACGCTACTGTCAATCTCAGTCGACTCTCAAGTGCATCATCTGACTAGACGCCAACATTTGTTCTAGCAGACATCAGCTCGCTCAGATTGATCGTATATCTTTCTTTTGATCGTCGGGTCATTCTCCTGTTCTCCACATCGATCGGGAATCTTAGGTATGCATGTCTTTATTCCATGAAATTTGCGCTATTTTTCGGTGATGCTCCTCGACATGATTCTTGATGTTAAACGTGGGTAAGATTTGGTTTGAATACCCATCGTGCCATCTTCAGAAGGAACTTCTCGCACATGAAACCGGCTCCGATTAAGTTAAAAGCTGCAATCGATGTATTGAGATATTGATACAATATGCTTCTTAACTGGCAACTGCTTGGTGAACGAAATTTATGTATTTGCGACAAACAGTAGTGCAATGCTACAGATGGCATGATTGTGGGCATAGATTGAACACTACCATTGCTTTTTTCCCAATCCGAATTGGGGACATAGAGTCTGTGCGTACAGGTGGAACTTCTTGATTGGCGTAATTGTATCCAGATAGAATTGAATTTGCTGGCAGTGAATACAACCGTTGACCTGATGTTGGATACCGAACCACTCTGCCTTAGAATCTCACTCTTCGACGCTAAGCCCCTTCGGGACTGTTTACTACTCGCGTCTTTTTTCGGAGTGAGTTAACGGTCAGATGTTAATCCGAACCCGCCCAGGTGGGTCTGAGATTCTGAGGCAAGAACCATAGAAGCTTATTGTAAGGCACTCATCAGCGCACAATGACGACGAAAGCTTCGAATTTCGACGACTCTACTCCTATCCCCACAACAAATCCTTCTAACACATCCTGAGCCTCAAGATCATCAACTGTGCACACATTCCAGATATGGTAATCTCGAAATTGCTCCACAGTCTACGATGATCGCATCAAAAGTAGATCTCTCCACAAAATTTCGCCAGCCACACCAGATCTAGGCTTGGCAGACACTGCACCAATCTTAATCACCAAGCTTACAGTTGAAGAAAACAAGAGAACCACGAGGATGTCATTCTACCGACCAGCAGACTACCAGTCCTACCTATCTCCTGCTCGTGATCTCCCACCTCCCCCACCTCCTCCTAAAATGCCTCCCCTTCCTCGAGGCCCACCACCTCCCATGAATATGTATCGTGGTGGTGATTCATGGCGACCACCAGACAGAGAGACTGATATCTCACAAAGAAACGAATTCACTTTCCGAAACCATGATAGAGCTCCTCAGTACCCTCGTGAAAGCGATCAGTATAGGCCGACGCGCTCTCGAGAGTATGCAATGCGCGAAAGCGAACAGGCGCGTTTGGACAATCAAGACAAGAACGAACGCAACCGTAACGACAGGACTAGAAGGGACCATATGAACCTGAATCGACACCAGCGTGGGCGTGGCTACCGTATTGCTACTGCTGATAGACCGTTGTTGAGGTTAAAACGAGGAGAAACACCCGAACAAATGCTGGGCATGACCGATGATCAAAATGGTGCTAGGCGCTTCCTCCCTGCAGATGATATATCGGATAGCGCTGAGGAACAAATGGATGAGTCTGACTCGTACTCTGACCAAGACCAAGTAGCTCCGTCAAATATAAAGCAACGCGACGAGACAGTCCTACCACCTTCAGACATGGCTCAAGATAGACTTGTCGAGAATACGCTCGAACCAGCGAGAAAAAAACGAGCTCTCGGCTCTGGCAACAATGTATCTAAAGAAGAGACTGCCCCTCCAAAATGGTCTAACCCAGATCCGTACACTGTTCTTCCACCTGTTGACGAGTCCCAGCGAAAGAGAAAAAACGTTGTGAAAATAATCCGCAAAGCCCGCATTGTGTCTGAGAAGGAGGCTGTTATACAAAGCCAGGTAGCAACCAATGATGACTTCATATCTTTTGGTTTAGAGGAGGACGTTCCTTCGGCTGACGAGGCCACAAACCCCTTCAGCAATGGTAAGGACTCGGCAAATGGTATCGAAGGTTTTCCTGAGGCCCCAAAAGGCTCTCGCCAATTCAGTCATCTCCACCGCTTGCATGCTCAGATTACAGATACTCCTTACACTGCGCTATATGCACCTACTGATTATACAGCTTCACCACCCTTACATTTAGCACAGCTTCGAACTGAGCCCGATAACTGTATGTTGGACATTCCAGACTACAACGCTGCGCTTGGGAATCGTAAGAGAACCTATAACGACGAAATCAAAAGTGAACTACCGTATGCTAAGAAGCGTAAGCCCGGCTTCGGAATGCCCAGTGGATCTTTAGCACAAGAATGGATACCAAATCGAGACACAGACCCTACGCCTTGGCTTAATAAAGCAGACAAACCGACTGAAAAAGCTGGGTTTCGGTAAATGGATGAGCTTTATCGAATCATTACAACTTGCTGACATCTTCTGACAGACTACACAAGGAGATTTGCGAGTTTTACGAGTTCGTACGACCTCAGAAGTTTGAGCAGACTGTCAGAGAAGCATTACTAGATCGGTTACAAGAAGCAGTGAGGAAGTACCTTCCGCATTGCAACATCCACTCCTTCGGCTCTTTTGCGGCGGCCTTATACCTACCAAATGCCGATATGGACCTCGTCGTAATTTCAGATCAATTCCGCAATCACGGGCAAAAAGCCGCCTGTCAGACCAATAGCCAAATGCGTAAATTCGGCAGGCATCTTAATGACTCGCAAGTGGCTAAGGCTGGCTCAGTAGAAGTCATTATTGGAGCTAAAGTGCCGATAATAAAGTTTGTTGACCGAGTCACTTCCATCAAAGTTGATGTCTCCTTTGAAAACGAAACAGGGCTCATAGCCAACGAAACCTTTTCAGCTTGGAAAAGACAATTCCCTGCAATGCCAATTCTGGTTACATTGATCAAACAATTCCTGATGATGAGAGGGTTGAATGAGGTTATGAACGGTGGACTTGGTGGATTTTCAGTCACCTGCTTGGTGATAAGTATGCTGCAGAATATGCCACGCGTACAGACTGGAGAATTACTTCCCGAAGAGCATCTGGGAGAAATGCTGATCGAGTTCCTGGACCTCTATGGCAATCGATTTGATATTTCAAGAACAGGTATTATGATGAATCCCCCTGGGTATTTTAACAAAGTATGTCCTATTCTACTATGCCTTTCTAGCCACTGTACTGATTGAAATGACAAAGCATGACTTTCAGCGACCAGACTACCGCAGGCCCGTATATCAAGCCAACAAAGCAGATCGGCTAGCCATCATGGATCCGAACAAGCCTGATAATGACGTGTCTGGGGGCTCGAGGAACGTGTCCAGCATTTTTGATCGCTTCTCGAGAGCTCATGAAGAAATCTTATTTGCGCTGAGATCAGTGAACCGTCCCAGCCTACTGGACTGGCTGCTTGGTGGAAATTATGAAATTTTCTCATGGCAACGAGACCATCTCCGAAATCTGTGCATGCAAGGCTGGGGTGGCCCTGTCCAGGACTCAAGGTAATCTTGTCCCTTTCGGTTCTCATGACGTCATCTAAGATGCTTTCGACCAGAGAACTACAAGCGCAGATACATAACAACTCTAAGCGTATGGGTCTGGGGAATTTTTCCGCAAAGGAGGATATCTCACGTCTAAAATCCGATATTTCCGTCAACCCCACTACCTTAGCTGTCGTTAATCCTTTCTCAGAGACGGCAGGGAGCGCAAAGAACGGTGTCAAGTTCAACCCCAGAAAAGCTAATCATAATATCGGGGAGAATAAAACTGATGCATCAAAATCAAAGAATGTCAAAAAGGAGAAAGGGACACCCCAGGAACGACCTTCTGATACTGCACCTTCTGTCCTCGAAACCAAGGCCTTGAAAAAGAAAAATAATAAGATGAGAGCTTCCAGTTTAAAGCGTGAGTATCCGGGTATTGAGGACGTTGGTGACTCGATTACCAAGAAACGACGGCAGAAAGTGCTTGCCCAGCATAAAGCAAGGGTTTCGGGAGGAGACGTCCAAATACCTGCAATTGTTTAGGAATCGAAGCTTGATCAATCTCTCCTGATACAAATCTTCCGACACCATGATGGAAGACTTCGAGCAACTCCCTGAATTCCTGCAAGGAAGCGAGGAAAGCTAGCTGGAAGTTGCCACAATGCGTTGTTAGAGCTTCTAGCTACAATCCTTTCACAATTAGTTGACAGCATTCTTCTGTATAACGTTTGAATACGCGGTTAAAGCTTTATGGGGGGAAGGCCTGACTTGAAGGACGGTGTACGACTGATGGATAGGGCATAAACGGTTTCAGGTGCATTTCATATTCATATCTGTATTGCATCGTGTTTGGCGGAAGCTTACAAAAAGCTCATAGGTCTGGCGTTTGAGGTCGATACCCAGATACCCATTTGCTTAGATGTACTATGAAGATGTAATATGGATCTTCATGCTCTGGCATAAAGCTGTGATACCTGATACGAGCTTTCGGATCGAATCGCCCAAATGAAGAACAACTACGCTATCTGGCTTTGCACGTGCTTTCGGCATTGATACATCTGATGTCGATACGCCTTGCTAGAATGGTCTTTCATTGCTGACTTGAAATCTTAGGAGACACATTGTTTGGCATTTGAGGGCTCCAAGAAATTCAAGCAATCTCGTGATGTGGATTGTCGTTGATGGCAAGTCAAGTCAGATCTTCAGTTTCCGACGCAACTGCTACTCTGTTCATAAGACTGGGACTTCTGGGTTCCTATATCTTTGGTTGAGCAAGCGTTAGTGCGGAAGCATTCTTTCTCATCAGCGGGTTCGCTTTACGCAGGCCTCTGGAGAGGACAAAGTATTCTGGAAGGAAAGCATCAAATGCAAACTTTTGAGATCACGAATGGTGGATTGAAGCCTTGATATATAAATCTAAGGGGCGCCTGTAAAAAAACATGGGCCCAACTTCTGCCCAATGAACCAATAGAATTCCCTGGCTTGGTGCTCTTGCTACGGGTGCTGAACAGTTGAGGGTGATTGACAGATTGTAACAGATTGGGAGATAAAGTGTTGTTCAGCTGGTTGACTTTGATCCACCAGATCGGATATACTTCAATTACGTAAGCCGGATTTGCCCTCGCCGTACCTTACCGCCCGTGTCGTTGTTCTATTATCTTCTGGCTCCGGAATCCGCATACAACTCGACCGCGATGGGTAATGATGGGGGTAGGTATGTTGGGTTTTTGTTTTTTTTCCCCGA
>JAABUO010010884.1_pt1 | contig 10021 bp, 11 predicted proteins | sample 5559291 | NCBI WGS metagenome assembly JAABUO01 (sample SAMN10711878, study PRJNA513372) | rock metagenome | isolation source: Antarctica rocks | place: Antarctica: Victoria Land, Finger Mt sud
CACGAACTGAGAGCTGAATGAAATCAGAATGAAATTCTAATAACTAGATTTTAAATACAAGACGTTGCACGAAGAAGAAAGAAAAGAAAGAGATCATTCAGATGTTCTTATATCTCATGAACGCTGAATATCATTCGTATCGAGAAACTCTCATAACATCACTGATAATCTCACGTCTATCATCATCTATAATATTGTTCAACATCATCTAAGTGATTTAACATTTCTTTTTCCAACATCTTTCGAGTAACACATGCTAAAATCATGACACATGTACTTTCTTTCTTGAAAGTACAGATGATTCTCATGTTTTTCACACTTAACTAGAGAAATCTTGTTGTGATGTCATGCTTCATTATGAAGCACTTCAATTATCTGAGCTGCAAATTTATCATTAATTTCAACTTACTTTTACAATGTTTGAGTGAAAATGTCAGCAGAATCTTCATCAAGATTCAGAGTATTTTAATTTAACTGAAACTTAATGTTTTCAATATCAAATTCTTCAATTTCTAAATTCATGAAAGTTAAAATTTGCAAGAATGCTGAGATAATTGAAAACAAATGTAACTGAACTGAATTTAAAGTGATGATTTGTGACTGAAGCTTCATGATTTTAATATTAAAGATATCAAGAGTAAGATTCTCAACAATATTGAAATCTAAAACATGAGTTTTTAGAATTATCTGATGTTGATATTGATATCAAGAATTGAATGTATTTTTCTTTTTAAAAAGATTTTCTGAGTAACGTGTCAAAGCATTCAACTTATCATTGATCTTGTTGAAATGATAAGTGATGTGATAGTTGAATTTAGACAGAAACTCACTTCAATGAGCTTGATGATGACTCAACTGTTTAATTAACATGAAATACTCAAGACTTTTATGATTTGTGATCATCTCAACAAAATAAATAGAGTCTTCAAGCTCTGATCATCATTTCTTGAAAGTGCAAACAATGATTATAAGTTCTTTATCATAGATTTTGTAGTTACACTCAACTGAATTATGCTTCTTTGAAAAGTAAGTGACTGAATGAAGAATCTCATTTTCATCATATTGAGAAAGAATGTTTTTAAATACATAGTTCAAAGCATTGATTTTTATCACAATCTTGTGATCTGAATTATAATGATGAAGAATAATTTTGAAAGTGAAGACTTTTTTAAGAATGTTGAATGCAATCTGACATTTCTGAAATCAGACAAAGATTACATCTTTTCTGATGAGATAAGTGAGCAAGATAGTTATTTTACTATAATCATAAATGAATTTTCTATAGAAGTTCATGAAATCTAGAAAACTTTGAACATTTTTATCGTTGATCAAGATGAATTAATTGACAATGATGTTTATTTTAAAAGAGTTCATCTTGATTTCTTTAATGATGATTATCAATTCTAGACATGAAACTTAAGTGATGTAAAACTTGCATTTGATTATATTCATTTGAAGATTTGCTTCTCGCAGCTTTTGCAAAATGAGCTTGACATGAATCTCATGCTTGAGTTTATTGTCAAAATAAATCAAGATATCATTCAAATAAGCTGTATAGAACTTATTTAAATGTTCATGAAGAATATTGTTGATGTACTTCTGAAACGAGACAAACTCATTATATAGATCAAAGAGCATGACTAGATACTTGAATAATTTAAATCAAGTATGAAAAATGATGAAAACTTCATCTTCTTCTTTGATTCAAAGTTGATTGAATGCAAAAATGATATTCAGCTTGATAAAGATTTTAGCTTGATTTAAATGATTCAGCGTTTCTGAGATCAAAGACAGAGAATATTGATTCTTGACTGTGATAGCATTCAGATCTCAATGATTCACGCAGAAGTGAAGTTCTTCTTTGAATTTCTTAATGAAGAGAACAGAAATGATCATCTGAAAGTAATTGACTTGAATGAAATCTTTGATGGAATTTTTATTCAGATAACGTTGAAGTTCTAGAATTTCATCACGACTCATGTCATTCAAAGCGAAGACTGAGAATTGAGCATCTTCTTTAAAATGTATGACATGATCATGAGTTTGATGCAAAGACAAGATATTAATGTTCTTCTTGAAGAAAACATCTACAAACTTGAAATATCTGAATGATAAAATTATGACTGAATCAACATTCTTACTTTGTTAATAAATTTCAAGATCTTCTTGTGTCATGAATGCAGTCAAATGAAATTTCTTTTTCATTTAATAAAGATTCAGATGATGATTCTTATTATACATATTGTTTTAAGAGCAAGATGAGAATTGAGTAAAAGTTGAACTGTTCTTTGAATAAACAGTTAAAGTCGTGTGACGCGATTTTGACTCGTTAAAGTTTAAACTAGAAGATGAGATTAACTTAAAATTCAAGAAAACATTAATTTTCTTTAAAATAATGCTAAACACTTCAATGTTTTTAACATGAGTAATATGATCAAAGCTTCAAGCTTTTAATTCAATTATGTCAAGTTGTATAAAAAATCAATTGAATTGATCTGCTCAAAAGACAACAGAAGTTCTAAAGAGAAAAGAATTTCAACACTTGATTTTTGATGAATATGCTTTTTGAATGACTTGAAGAATACAACTAAAAGCTTCTTGTTTCAAATGAAAGATAAGATTGAACAAGATTTGTTTCTTGTGAAAGAACTGAGTATTAATTGACTTTTCATGAGCAAATGAAAGATTATATTACTTCTTGTGAGTAAATGAGAAACTGAATTACTTCTTGTGAGTGAATTGAGAACTGAATTGCTTCTTGTAAGTGAACTGAAAACTGAGTTACTTTTTTTGAGTAAATGAAAAACTAAATTACTTCTTGCAAGTGAATTGAATGCTGAATTACTTCTTGTGAATAATCTGTAAACTGAATTGCTTCTTGTGAGAAATTTGTAAACTGAATTGCTTCTTGTGAGTGAATTGAGAGTAAGACTGAAGAGAAGCTACTTTGTTAACTTCAAGCGAGAAATTTTCTTCTTGTTGATTAAAATCATAGATCTTGACGAGAAATTGTTAACAATAATTAAAACAAAAGAAGAAAAACAAGATAAGAATATTGTGTTTAAAATTAACATCAATGACATGATGATGAAGTCATGATAAACTCATGATGATGAAATATTGATTTAATTTAATGATATAAAAGAATAATCTTTCAATGTGTTCATCAAGAATTATTGTAATTTCAACAACATGAATAATGTCATTAATTAAAGCGACTTGATCATCAAATTCTTGAAGTCTGCAAGAGTAAATTAATTGATGCAAGAATAATAATAATAATAAATTCATACATTCTTGTAACATCGATTAGATCGACTCATTAGAAACTTTATGCTATTTCTATTGAGTGAACAAAACTCTCTGAGATAGAAAATCACTCGCAATCTATATGACTGCTTCACGCAGTCGAAACAATGAGTTTTGAGACTATGTATCAAATTTGTTCGCGTTGATTGCACGTTAAAGAATGAGTGTTTTAGTCATTCTAAATTGCTTTAAGAGCTTCGTTTTCATCATCATCTTCGCTACTGCTCTGAAACTCTTCGTGATGACGATGATTATTTGATAGTTCAAGAAGTCAGCATCTTGTAGCATTCTTGATCGCAGATGCGATCAGTTTGAGCAGTGCATGAATACATGCTTCGTCGTCTGATGACTTCATTCGCAGTCACATCGCAAGCTATTCATGTTTGAAACATTTCTAGAGTGCAGATAAGCATTCAGATCTATGCGTTTGATTCTGATGTGCATTGCAAGAATGCTTTCTGCTTTCTGAAAATCATCACGCATCTTTATCATCTTATTGCTCAGATGCAATCTTTGTGCTGAGATTGCATTGACATCTGCAACGCGTTCTCTATACTTTTTTCATCATTGATTTCATTGATCTTTGTGATACTGTGCTATTGCAATGCTATCGCTTGTTGAAATCGTTGTGAAGAAAAGAGTGCATCGTTTGCATCTTGACTGTATCTTCACATCTTCTCAAATGAAGACATTCAGAAGTACTATTTTCTTGATGATGAGTGAGCAAGAAATGACGTGATTAACTTTCGTCAAACGAACGCGTATTAGTTCGCATGCTTGTCTGATCTCTTGTGTTCAATCATTGACTTGACTGTGTAACGTGATCTTGTTCTGTAGCATGTTCAAATGAACATGTAACGAGCTTGTGTATGTTTCTGTCTCTAGAGTTTCAATGCTTACTCTTTTGAATGCTTCTGTCATATGATGCAGAGTCTGATTCTGAAATGTTTCTAGCTAGACTGATCGTCAAGTCGAGTTTTCATACCTACTTTCTGACTCGTTCGAGTACTTGATATCAATGTCGTGACTCGACTCGAATACTCGATATCAATCTCATGACTCGACTTGATATCAATCTCGAGTCGAATCAGAATTCAAATTCTCGACTCGACTCATTAAGCAATCGAAAATGATATCAAATATCAAGATTTACTATTTTTGAATCTATTACGTCATTATACTTGAAAGATCTACGTGCAACAAAGAAAACTATTTCTCATTTCTTCATTATCATCTTCTTGTTGTTTGCATTATCTCGTTGCATTATCAATAAAATACATTGCAAGATGTCTGATTCTGATAAGATATACAAATTATCAAGATCTTCGATCGAGAAAGAATTTAATTTCTTGATCGTTCATTTATTTACTTTCAGTAGTCTTCATTCTAATGACTTTGCAAGTCAAGATTCACGAAACATTAATCAGATTTTCGTTGAAAAGAAACAAACTCTTCAAGAAGCAATGAATAAAATTCATCGCGATACTTCTCTTCTAATATTAAGAGAGAATAATCAGTACGTTGAGTGAAGTTCTGATATCAATGCTCAATTTCAACAATAATGACTACAGATGTCTGTTGACGAAAGTGTCATCAACAAGACTCAAAGAAAGATAGGTAATTCACTTTGAGCTAAGAAGATCGAAGTAAATAAACAATTCAACATCTGAAATCAGTTTATTCAGATGATCTCGACATTGAAAGAATATTCTAAGATTTCATGTAAGAATTGTTTTAAAATTCTAGATCATTCTACAGCTATTGATGAATCTAGTACAATCAATATGATCAAGCATCTTAAGACAAATGCTTGCATGAAACGAAAACGACTCAACTCTCTTTCACAGCTTGAGATAGATTTCAGTCGTGTAAGTTCAATATGATAATGCAAATAAATAATGCAAAGTTAACATATTTATAAAAGAAAAGTCATATCGACTTATCATTTCAATTCAATCAACAGAATTAAGAAAAGATATTGTGTCAAATCTTCGTTGCACTGAATTTGTTTTTTTGAATCATTGAAAATAAGCATTTTCGACAGTTACTACAAATGCTTCGTTCAGAGATTACTCTCATGCATCGCACTAAATTGTCAAACATAATTTTCTTGAAATATGATGAGATTCATGCAAAGATAAAGCAAGATTTAAAAGAGTCACAACGTGTTTCTATTGCATTGAATGCATGATCTAGTTCTCAAAAAGTCACTTATCTGAAAGTCTTGATATATTAAATGAATGCTGCATTTCAATATCGTGAACATCTCATTGAATTTACATCTCTTGAAGTTAAGCATATTGATCATCATTTGATGCAAGAGCTGTTCAAGATTTTGAATACATACAACATCAAGAACAAGCTTTTTGATGTTGTTACTGATAATGCAAGCAACAATGACACTCTAAAGAAAAAGCTTGAAAGAGCGCTCAATCGACGCGACATTTCATGAAATAAAGCACAAAACTCGATTTCTTGTATGACTCATATCATTAATCTAGTGACTTAAGAGTTTATCAGAGCTATTGAATCAGAGACTTTGAATGACAATCTCGTTGTGTCATTGAATGATGATCAAGTCAAGAATGTAATCACAAGTAATGATCTTTGCATCATTGTCAAGAAGATATTTATCAAGATGATAATGCAAAAAGATAATGCATTTATTAATCAATGAAACAGATTCGCGCTATTACTATTACTATCAACAGTTCTTCTCAACGAAAGCTTCACTTTTTAAAGTTGCAAGCAACAAGATCTTGAAAATTGACACAAGACATTTGCATTCGCTGAAACTTTATCTACTTGATGCTTCGACGTGCATATCAACTGCGTGACATGATTGATACATGAGTTGAGAAATTCTTGTCAGATGCAAAGATTCAAGCTATTTGATTAAAGAAGAATAAATGATCACTAGTATTGCTTGTTGACAACATGTTAAATTCTTTCTACGAGCTAACTCTGATCATATCTAGAATCATCAATGTTGACATACATTTAGAATTTCGAATGTTTGATGCTCTTTTCAATCATCTCAATGTTATTGAGACGATAGTACGTGATAATGCATGTACTTTACAAGCACTTGTTCTTCGAGCTTGCGAACTAGCTTTTAACAAGCTTGCAAAGTACTATTTCAAGACGAAGAGCAAAGATGAACTGATATACAATCTCGCTATGATTTTAGATTCTACTCAAAAGCTGAATTTGTATCAAGATTGAGATGCAAATGAGAATGATTCTCATTTTTATTACGACAAGTACAGAAAAGAGTTCAAGAACTATTTTCATCATTATTATGAAGAGAGAACTACAACTGCAAAAGTCAGAGCACAAGTGACTAGTGATGTTGATCAGATAATGCAATATGATAATGCAATTGATTATTTGTTAACAATGCTATAGTCTGTTGTGATGACTACACAAACTCTTCTTCAAAGAACTCAACGTCGCTCTGTATCTGTTGGTGAAGATGATCGATATCTTTGCACTAATGCTATTGTTGAGAAGTTTTCAACATGAAAGTATTGAAGAGACAACATCTTGAACTATTCAAGATTGACTCAAATGACTAAAAATGTTCTTTCATGTTCAATATTCTCTGTAGATATTGAATGAACATTCAGTCTTACAAGAAGAGTTTGTCGATGAAATCAATCACAAATGACTTCAGAATCAGTTGAACAGATAATGCTTCTCAAGTATTATAATTGTATCATGAACTTGAATTCTAAGAAAACTATCATCAAAGCATGAGATCTTTATCGTAAAGAAGAAGATGAAGATAACATGATTGATGAAGCTGCTGATTCTTTCAAAGCAGATTTGCAGAATGTTTTACGTTCTATTATTGTTTAGATGTTCAATATCATTTCATTTGAAATCGCTTTTGCATTATCAATGTATGTAGTATGATAACATAGTTACAAGATAATGCAAAAAGATAATGCAGTTCATAAAGTGTATTGCTATGCTAGATAACTTGATCTGATCAAGATATCGCGAATGCTATTTTCATTGAGCACTCAACTGAATCTCGAGATTGCACATCAAAGTTTTCATGAATATCAAATTTCTCTGCTGAAGAATTACTCATTTGACATGAATAACAAGAAGATTGCTATCTGCATATGTAAAGCATTATATCAGTAAGTGTTGTAAAACATCAATGATAATGCAAATGAGTAATGCACTTACTGACAAGAAATTCACATAGAAACGCTTCTGTGATCTTCTGAAAAGCAAGCAGTGTCGAAGTCTGAATTTTATAGTTTGCATCGCTCATTCTTTGATTCATCTTGTTCATATCAATCTCATTCTGCATGATTTCATGAACTACTCTGTCAAATGAGATCTTCAATATCAACAAATTCGCATCTCTCTGATAATGACGTATCTCTCGAAGTGCAACGATTTCTGACTTTCATTTTCTCTTTGACTGTCGCGATAAATTAGCTGTTGATAGCTTGATGCATTATCTGTTTGCATTATCTTCTGAATTGTATTGATCTTGCTTTCAGATACGATCTTGAAGTCTGCTTTTGATTCGTTCGTGATATGATTATCTGATGTCATATCATCACGAGTTGAGATTCTCAAATCATCACATGATGCATCTTTAGACTTTCGTTTTAAATCAAGTCTGTCAGCAATGCGTAACAAGAGATGCATTATCTAAATGCATTATTTGTTTACTTGCAACGAGTCATGATGTATATTAACTGACAACGATTTGAAAAATTGAGACTATCAAGTTGAGTGAAAGCAAAGTGAAGTACGATGTAAATAAGAGATGATGTGTAAACAAGAGATGATAACTGTTGACTGTGTTTATAATAGAATCAATATGACGAATGTTTTGATATTAACACTAATATGATGAATGTGTTGATCGCAGCTCTAAGATGATGAATAAATTCTAACATTCAGCTTTAACTCTAATTTTATCTACATTTCATCTCACATCTATTCTAATTCTAACTTTATTTATGCTCAATATCTATTTTAACTCTAACTTTTTCTACGTCTCACATCTATTCATTGCACTCATTTATTATGACTAAGTTCATTAGAAAAAGCACTTCAACATCACTATCAGATAAGAAGATTGTTATGCATTATCTATATGCATTATCATTGAAACTAATCAAAATCGCTGAATGTTCAATCTATCAATCAAGTTGCAGTCAATTGCAAGTAGAAATCATGCAATGAAATGAAATGAAAATCAGAAAACTCTTTATATCAAACAAAGTGCAGATTGAATGACTCTTTATAAACAACTCATCAAATTGAGAAGCATCAGCGTCTATCAGAAAGTCATCAAAGCGAAGCAGATGAAAATGAAGAACAATATGTGAAATACAGTCACGAATAATCGAGTGAGAAAGAGTGTGCATGATAATACATTTGAGTAATGCATATGTGTTTCAAAAGCTGATTGTATAATAGCTCAATGCTTCAAGACGAATTTGATGAAGAAGATGAAAGAGAAGAAGATTGTGAAGTGAGCGAAGCTTGAAGCGATAGTCATGAAGATAACATTCAATACTACTTCTACTGTCAATGTATGTACTGTGTTTGATGTGAAAGACAAGACTAACGTATGCATTAGACTATTGCACAACAAGATGAACTTGAGAAAAACATGTCAAGATACATGATATCTACTATTGAACTAATTCAGCAACGCATTTTACATCACGAAGAATTGAATGAATTGAAGACGATGAATGATTCAGATGTCATACAAGAATTCAACAAATTCATGAGCGCATTTTCGAATGAAAAAAATGCGATTGATCGAAAGATAGTTAATTCAGTAGATTCATCAAATGATGAATCTGATGATATCATTGAGATTGATGATGATGACAAGAAGATGAAATTTAGCAAGAGAGATGACGATGCATATATGATTGAGAATGAGAATGAGTACAAGAATGAATACAAGAAGAAGTATGAGAAGAAGAAGAAGAAGAAAAAGAAGAAGAAGAATGATGAGATAATAGTGATCTCAGATTAGCAGTAGTAAATGAACAAGCATGAATTTTCTTCAATCAATTGCATTACTCTGTTGCATTATCAGACATTCAGATGAATATTAGTAGTACTTTGCTTCATGTCTTGACGAGTTGAGTTGAGAATTCAAATCAATACTCAATTTCAACACTTTAACTTGACTTGAATACTTGATTCAAACATCATGACTCAACTTGAATACTCGATTTCAAAATTCTGACTCGAATCGAGTCTTGACGAGTTGAAAACTCGACTCAATCTCAATGACTCAACTCAACGTAATCAATCTATTTCTAGCTTGTATTCTTTGCTCAACAGTTCATCTTTCTTGTCATGCTGATGTCAAACTGATGGTTCGAATGCAATTTCTGATCTTACTACTGCTGAGTATACTTGTCTCGCTTTTGTGAAAATAACTTCTCATGTGAAGACTTCAAGTTGACTAAGTGTCAACATTCTTATGACGTGATTCATCTCTATTTGTTGAAGATGCACGTCTCATTGCAGTTTCATGTTTAGTTGCATCTTTAGAACTCATACATCTGATTTTGATTTGATAACTGAGCTTTTTATTTATATACTAGTCATCATGTTGAATCTTTTCGATTTTCTAGTGAAATGCGTGAACTCATACTTTTCTGATGCAAACGTTGCGTCATAAGTGCAAGCTAATTTCATGCAAACGTCG
>JAABUO010010885.1_pt1 | contig 10021 bp, 10 predicted proteins | sample 5559291 | NCBI WGS metagenome assembly JAABUO01 (sample SAMN10711878, study PRJNA513372) | rock metagenome | isolation source: Antarctica rocks | place: Antarctica: Victoria Land, Finger Mt sud
ACTGGCGCATCGAGAGTCGTCACTGGCTGCGCGACATGACCTTTGGCGAGGATCGCTCCCGCCTGCGCAGCGGCCCCGCCCCCCAGATCATGGCCGCCTGCCGCAATCTCGCCCTCACCCTCATCCGCCGTACCGGCACCACGGAGATCGCCGCCTTCCGTCAGCATCTCCGCTCCCGTCCCACCAAGGCCCTCCGCTTCCTTGTCCCCAGAAACCGCTCTGCCTGACTTTTCACAGACCCTGGCTCTGCGCCATTCTCGGTGAAGCCAAAATGACCGAAAGGCCCCTCGTTTGAGCGCGATCCACCCATCTGGGGAGGCTCTGGAGATCGCGACGCATCGGAGGATGGTAGAGATCGGGATAGGTCTCCGCATGGGCCGGCTATAACACAAGATACAGTGTCCACATCTGCCTTTCCACAACGCGATCGGGACGCGTCGGTTGGTACCCGCAGCGCAGGTCCCCTGCGCTTGTCCCAGCCCTGGCCGCCGAGGGAGGCGCGGCGGTAGCGCTCCAGTTCGGCGGGGGCGACGAAGAGGCGAGTGGCGTGGCCGCAGGGAACGCGGACGGCGGCGAGCTGGCCGCGGAGGATGTACTGCTTGACGGTAGCGGGGCGCAGGCCGAGGGCGGTGGCGGCGTCCCTCAGGCTCAGCAAGGTGCCCTGCGCGTCGGTCTCGTCGGCATTCATTGGCGTCCTTTCCGCAACGTCACAACTCCACAACGGGCACGATCTCCCATCGGTGCCCAGCGGCCCCGTCACGCGCGCGACACGGCGTCGGGGGTTCCCGTGGATGGCGTCACGCAGGAGGTATACCAAAGGATGCGTGCGGGATCAACCCTAGACTCCTAATACAGGCAAACATGGTGCGAATGAGTCAAGTTTTCGCGTCATGTCTCGTCGGTCTGAGGCGGAGCCTCGCTAGTACTACAACGACGCTTGTGTAAAACCGCCGTTTTCAGCGGCAAAACTCGACCGATGTCGCGGCTATGCTGGCCTTCGGCACCCGTTATCGCTGCCATTAGGGTGTCAACATCTAGCACAAAAGCACATCTTCGTAGCTATTGGAAGAATCCGTCGTTGTAGTACTAGCGAGGCTCCGCCTCAGACCGACGAGACATGACGCGAAAACTTGACTCAATCGCACCATGTTTGCCTGTATTAGGAGTCTAGTCCTGGGCGCGGACGTGGCCGATGAGAACGACGAACAGGGCGACGAGGGCGAGGCAAAAGAGCACGAGCGCGGCGAGGATGAGATACGTCATGAGTCTCTCTCCTATGTCCTTTCTGTCCTTGGGGTGACGCGACGACGGGCCGGGGGACGACGGGCCGGGGTCGGCCGCCGGCCGGTGGGGACGGTCAGGCGACGGGTGTGGCCGCGTCGTCGTGGCGGAGCTGCTGGTAGGCGGCGAGGGTGGGGACGGTGCGGACCTCGCCGGTGGCGGGATCGGCCAACTCGATGAGGTAGGCGACGCCCCCAGCGGTGCCCGTTGGCCCGCGGCCGACGCGGTGGATGGCGTGCATCAGCCAGGTGACGTCGGCGGCGTCCTGCTCGGCGGCGAGGAGCTGGGCAATCTCGGGCAGGGTGAGGGCGCCGGCGTCGGCGTCATAGTCATGGCCGGCGCGCTCGGCGCGCGTCTGGAGGACCATCCAGGCGGGTGGGAGGGCCGGGGCGTGGGTTTGGAAGGCGTGGTAGTCAGGGACCCGAAAGGTGCAGGGCTGCGCGGCGTCATGGAGGTAGACGGTCCACGCGTGGCCGGCGCGCTCGGCGTCGTCCAGGATCAGGTGGCCGTGCTCACAGCGGGTCTCGGCCACGAGGAGGTAGAGGTCGTCGGTGGTCACGGGGCTGTCTCCTTTATCACTTCTTTTACTTCGCGTCAAGTATTTATCAACAAGAGTGTACACCCGTAGGGTCGCGTGTGTCAACGCGTGCGCGTGGATGGCCAGGGCGGCGGGTGCGGGTGGTCCCTATATACCGCTCGGTTGGTCTGAGGCTGTAAGTCCCCACATTAGATGGGCGGGGCTCACGCCTAAAACAGGGGGATATCCCACGCTCTGTGGGCGGAAAATCCCACAGTATGTATTTGGCAAGATTAAGCAGGGTCATGCACACATTTGATGATGAGGGCGTTGACGTCGCTCAGGGCTGCTGCGAGTGGCGCGACAATCGGCTGGTAGGACGTACCAAAGCCGGGCTAAAGGGCTCACAGGCCTCCTCAAACGTGTGTGGGAGGCGGTCTCACTATAGATAGCACTCAGGCTGCCAACCGGCATCATCAAATGTGTGCATGAGCCCATATATCCCGGCCCACCGTGAGACCAAACCCGCTACCCTCGCAGTAAAGGACGCGAGGAGTGAGCGGGGGGGAAGGATGCGAACGGTGGAGCAGATCGAGGACATCAGACGGGCCTACTACCAAGGCCACAAAAGTATCCGGGCCATCGCCCGGGAGCAGGGACACGGACGGGATGTGATCCAGGCGGCGCTCGCGGGGACAGAGCCGGGGCCGCCGCGCTACCGGCTGCGGCACCCCAAGTCGCAGCCAGTGCGCGACGCGATCGCGCCCGTCGTCGATGCCTGGCTGACGGCGGACCAGGCGGCGCCGCGCAAGCAGCGGCATACGGCCACGCGAGTGTACACGCGCTTGGTCGAGGAGCAGGCGTACACCGGCAGTGTGCGCACGGTGCGGCTGTGCGTGCAGGACTGGAAGAAGGAGCATCGCAGCGACGCGGTGGGGTTCGTGCCGCTGGCGTACGCGCTGGGGGCGGAGGCGCAGTGCGACTGGGGCGACGCCGTGGTGCGCATCAGCGGGGTCGCGCAGGCAGCGGCGGTCTTCAGCATCCGTCTGGCCTACGCGCTCAAGCCGTTCGTGTGCGCGTTCCCGGCGGCGCGGCAGGAGTGCTTCTTCGCGGCCCACAAGGCGGCGTTCGCGTGCTGGGGCGGCGTCCCGCACCGCATCACCTACGATAACCTGACGAGCGCGGTGCGCAAAGTGTTGGAGGGGCGGAGTCGGACGGAGCAGGAGGCGTTCGTCGCCTTCCGGGGGCACCACCTGTTCGCCAGTCACTTCTGCCTGCTGGGGCAGGAGGGCGCACACGAGAAAGAGTGTGTTTCATACTGCACCTCCATGGCATGTTTCAGGGGCACGTTGGTGAGGGTGTGATCATTGACATCATCGCATCGTCAGCAGGTCAGGCAGAGGGGTCATCCGCAGGTCAGGCAGAGGGGTCATCCGCCTCCGGATGTTGGACGCTGTCCAGCAGGTCCGCGGCGATGGCGCGTAGGCGGGCGTCGGTCACCGCCGCCGTGCGCCCCACGTACGCCTTGCGCATCTGCCCTCCGACGTGGGAGTACGCCGCCCGATAGGCGCCGCCGCGCTGGCGCCGTTCTTTGCGCACGGTCATGAACGCTTCGATGTAGCCCTGCGCCGCGTTGTCGATCGGGTAGGCAAAGCTCGTCGTCGTCGGCGCATCAAGCCAGGCGAACCAGGCGGGCGTATCGACGCGTATCCCGCCGTCGAGGGTGCTGACGTGGCTGAACACGTCCTCCCAGACGACCGGCCTTTTTGCCCTCATTTTTTCACCCCCTCTCCGCGATTTGGTTACCCAACACCGCTCCCATGCACGGCCCCACGCCACCGCCGACTTACTGACGGCGGCTTTTCGGGCAGCGCCACCACGACAGCGGCAGCACGCAGGCGCGGGTCATGCAGAATTTGTCATTTGTGATCATACCATTGAGAGCCGCCACTGGCTGCGCGACATGACCTTCGGCGAGGATCGCTCCCACCTGCGCAGCGGCCCCGCCCCCCAGATCATGGCCGCCTGCCGCAATCTCGCCCTCACCCTCATCCGGCGCACCGGCGCTACGGAGATCGCCGCCTTCCGTCAGCACTTACGCTCCCGCCCTACCAAAGCCCTCCGCTTGCTTGTGCCCAGGACCCGCTCTGCCTGACTTTTCACAGACCCTGGCCCTCTTACTTGCACTATTGCGTGCTCATTGGCTAATCTGTGTACAATAGTGGGATGCAGGCGGGTTGAACTTTATGAGCTTTAAGAGAGTGCTATAGGCGTGTCGCGCGTCCGCTGGGGTGCCTAAGCGTGCGCCGCGCCAGATAGGGCATCGTCAAGCTTGTCGTGCCCCCGCCGGATAAAAACCTACCCACCATCATGCGTATGCAGGGATAGCCCGAATATGCGGAGATAGCCCGAACAGGGCGTAGCACAGGGTAGACAGCACGCCTATACTCAGCACAGGCCGGAAGAAAAAAGAGTGACGTTTTCGGCCTTAGGTAAGAAGGAGATAGTCAGATGATCGCGAAACTCGAGTCTTTTGTCCGCCGCCTGACCGAGGATGAGTCTTTCCGCCAGAGCGCGGTGCGCAATCCTGAGCGGGCCGTCAGCCTGTTTGGGCTTGCCGGCCCCGAGCGCCACGGCGCCCTGCAACTCTGCGCCGCCGTCGCCAGCCCCGGCCCGAAGAGCGGCATCGAGAGCTGTTGGTGGTAGTGACGGAAGAGTAAGCTCAATGACTTTGGTACGCGGAGACGCAGAGCTAGCCTCTGCCATCAATGAGGCCCGCGTTCTCGACGCGGTGCAAGCGCTTTTGCGCGCGACACTGAGTGCCGCGCCGTGGCCCCCTGCTTTAGCTGAGGTCACGGCCGCTGCGCTCGCGGAGCCGCTGCGAGCGCTCGGCGGGCGGCTTACTCCGTGGGTCCTCTTTCCGTTGTGTTGCTGCGCCGCCGCGTGCGGAGAGTGGCGCCCCGCCCTCTCCGCCGCGGCGGCTGCGGAGCTATATGTGGCCGCCCTCGACCTCTGCGATGACATTGAGGATGGCGATCACTCCGTCATCGTCGAGCGGTACGGCCTGCCAATTGCGCTCAACGCGGCGACCGCGTTGTTAGCGCTTGCGCATACCGTTTTACAGCCAACCGCTTCCGACGGGACCGGCACTGCTCATCGGCGGGCTCAAGACGCGTTGTGGGAGGGTCTGGCCGTGGCGACCGGCGGGCAGCACCTCGACCTCAGCGCGGCCGGCGACGCCCCACTATCCGTTGATGCGTGCCTTGACATCGCCCGCCGCAAGGGCGGCGCGTTGGTTGAGGCGTGCTGCCGCGCCGGCGCCGTCTTCGGTACCGACAACCTGGAGTTGATCGGGCGCTGCGGCCGGCTTGGCGCCTCCCTGGGCCTGCTGGCGCAACTCGACAACGACATGCACGACGCCGAGGATAGTAGGCGCAAGAGCGATGTGACGCGGCTCAAGCAGACGGTCCCCATCGCGATCGCGCGTCGTTGGCGGGGACAGGAGACGTTGGACGCCGCGGTGTGGCAGGGCGGTATTCAACTCGCCTATGCGTTGATACACGCGGAACGAGCGCGCGCGCGCGAGGCGCTCGAATACGTCGCGGCGCTCTGTCCCGACCCCGCTTTCGCGCGCGCCGCCCTCGGGCTCGTGCTGCCATCACGCGGCACCGTTGTCGAGGCGTCGACGTGACCACAAACCCTGCGGCGGCGACACAACACAGGCGATCATTGCATCTAGTGATCGCCTGTGTCGCCTTGCTTATTTACGTCGCCATTGACGGTGTCGCGCTGTCCACGCATCCATCCATGCCGGATTGGGGGGCGCATGTCGACCGGCACGGCGTCATAACGTGGGTTGACCCCAACGGACCCGCCTCGGACGCGGGGCTGCGGCCGGGGGACCATGTGTTGCGGTTGGGCGGGAACGCCAATGTTCCGTACGTAGACGTGGTACGGCGTCGGCTGTTGATCGTGCAACGACCGGGCCTGGCGCGCCTCCTTACAGAACGCGCGCGGCCCGTCTTTGGACCGACCCTGACGGGACAAGCGCTGGTCGTGGTCGGCCTGCTCTTCTTGCTGGTCGGCGGCGTCGTGTGGTCGTATGGTCGCGGCGCGCGTACCCCACGGCTGCTCGCCACTCTCACCACGGCCGGAGCCCTCACGCTATTAGGGTATGCGTGGGCGCTCGACGGTCAGGGGTGGGCGATGCGGCTTGCCTTTGTCGCCGGGTCCGTGCTGTTTCCCGCGGCGTGGGCCGCCTTTTTTCTCTCCTTCCCGCGCGATCGGCTTATGCAGCCCCGCTGGCGTCGGCCTTTCATCATGCTCCTTGTCGGGGCGCTGGTGACGCTGCTGGCCTATGCGTTATGTCTGCTGGTTGGCTTGCCCTATGCACTTGTTCACGCCCTGAGCGCCCCTGTCTTCCCTGTTGGCTTGCTGTTGGGTTTGGCCGCGCTATTCCTACGGGGGCGTGATGAAAACGTCCAATTGCGCCAGCAACGGCACATCGTCTCTTTTGGGGCCACTGGCGCCATGCTGCCCGTACTATTGCTCTCTTTCGCGCCTTTTGTCGCCGTGGGGCGCCCGCTCGTGCCGTACGCGGTGTCGGCGCTGGCCGTGGTGGTGTTGCCGTTGGCGCTGGCCTATGCCATCGTGCGCTACGACCTGATGGGACTCGACGTGGTGGTGCGGCGCATCGTCGCCGCCGCGCTTGGCGGGTTCATACTGATCGCCGCCACCGCCGTCGCCTCCGTCGCACTCAAACCCCGGCTGGGCGGCCTCAGCCTGCTGCCTCTCGTCGTCGCCGTGCTCGCGGGCGCGTTGAGCAGCGGGTATGTGCGCGGCTTATCACAGACCCTGGCCGAGCATGTGCTCTCACCCGAACTCGTGCGCTCGCGCCACCTACTGACCGACCTACAAGAGGTCTGGCAGCACGGTGAGGAGGACCTAGCCAGCATCGCCGCGCGCATCGAGGAGGCCGCACGCGACACGACGGGGGTCGCGTGGGCGCGGCTCTTGGCGCGGCGGCGCGTGCCCGGTGCCCTGTTTCACGTCCCGTCCGTCACGCCAGGCGATGAAAGCGCTGTCCACCTCGTGATGCCGGTGCTGGCCGACGCGCTGGCCCAGCAGGCATGGGGTGTCGCGCGCGGCGAGAATCACAACGCCGCTGCGGCGGCGATCGCCGACGAATGGCGCGAGCTATGCAGCGGCTTTGACAAAGCGCCGGCCTTCCTGATGCCGGTGCGTATGCGCGGCGAGGTCATCGCCGTCCTCGCGGTCGGCGCGCGCGCGGACCGCGCCCCACTCGGCGGCACCGACCGCGAGGCGTTGGCCCTCCTGCTCTCACACGCGGCTCTGGCCATCGACCATGCGCGCGTGCGGGCCGAACTGGAAGAGGAGGGCGCGGACGCCGCCGCGCTCTCATCCGCCAGCATGCGCCTCACCTCCGCGCTCGACGACCGGCCCGCGCTGCCGCGCCACATCGTCAGCGCTCTGGGCGCGTTACGTGATGTGCGCGGCGTCACTTTGCTCCTGTACGAGCCCAACGGCGCGCCGGCTGTTGTGGCCGCGCAGGGCGCATCGGTCGCGATGGAGCCGCCGCTCAACCCCGATGAGGCGACGTTCACGATGGGACCGGTACCCTCCGCCTGGCTACCGCTGATGGTCGGCGAAACGGCGATCGGCGCGTTGTGCATCTGCTGGAGCGACGCGCATGTCATTCGCGACCACGACCGCCGCCAGCTCACGGTCTATGCCAACGGCGCGTCCATGGCCCTGGAGCACGCCCACCTCTACGAGCGCGCGCGTATCCAGGCCGAGCACGATCCCGTGACCGATCTCTATAACCACCGCGCTTTTCACGCGCGCCTGGAAGCCGCACTCGCCAAGGCAGAGGCAGCCGGGGACTCTGTCGGCGTGCTGCTCATCGATGTGGCCGACTTCAAGCTCTTCAACGATACGCACGGACACCAGGCCGGCGACCAGGCGTTGCGCCGCGTCGGCGAGGTGCTCCAGGCCTGCTGCCGTACCTCCGACGCTGCGGCGCGCCTGGGTGGCGACGAGTTCGCCGTGCTGCTGCCCGACGCGACGGCCGACGTGGCCTACTCCATCGCCGAGCGCATCAGCGACCTCGCCTCGCTCTCCGAGTTGACCTCGCCCGCGGGCCAGCGCCTCCCCGTGCACCTCTCCATTGGCGCGGCCACGTTCCCCGACGACGCGGACGCGGCCAACGCCCTGCTCGCGCGCGCTGATGAGCGCATGTACACGGCCAAGCGCGCCGGCGTCGCCATTGACGGGGGCGGGCGGCTGGGTGACGAGCGTGAGGAAGGTACGGGCGACAGGGGCCGCTTCGGCATCCTGGAGGCGTTGGTGGCGATGGTCGACAATCGCGACCGCTACACCGGAGAGCATTCCGAACAGGTCGCGGCCTACGCCTGCGCCATGGCCGCCGAGCTTGGCCTCTCCCACGACACCATCGGCACGTTGCGCACGGCCGGCCTGCTGCACGACGTCGGCAAGATTGGCGTGCCCGACCGCATTTTGCGCAAGCCGGACACGCTAACCTCCGAGGAGTGCGACATCATCGCCCGTCACGTCGAGCTCTCCGAGGTGCTGCTCGCCGTCGTGTCGCAGGACTGTGACATGATGGACGCGGTGCGGTACCACCACGAGCGTTGGGACGGCACCGGCTACCCGCGCGGCGTCGCTGGCGAGGATGTGCCCTTGCTCGGTCGCATCATGATCGTAGCCGACGCCGTGTCGGCGATGGGCATGGACCGGCCGTACCGCAAGGGGCTGTCATGGGCGACCATCGTGCGGGAGATGGACCGTAACGCGGGCGCGCAATTCGACCCCGCCCTTATCCCTGTGGCCCTGCGCGCGCTACGCGGCTACCTCGAGCGCGCCGATGCGTCGGGCGAGAATACGGCCCCCCCACCCCTGTCTAGCACGTCGCCCGCCGCGTGACGACGTCGATGGTCGGCCTGTCGATGGTCGGCCTGCGAGTGGGTATTTATCGGCAAGCGGTAGCCGCCAACGCTCTATCGATGTCGTCACACAGTGAATAGGGCGCGCAGCGCGGGGTGGCGTAGCTTGTTGAGCGCTCTGGTCTCGATTTGGCGCGCGTTCGCGCGTGAGGCCAAGCGTCGCGCCGACCTCTTCCAGGGTCGATGACGCACAGCCGTCGAGCCCATAGCGCAGAGCCAATACCTCGCGCTCGCGCGGCGTCAACATCTCCGTCAGGGACTGAGCCATCTCCGCCCGCAGCAAGCGGTTCTGGGCCTGGCGTTCCACTGCCTCGGCCGCATCGTCAATCAGGATGTCCCCGAGCATGCCCTCGTCGGTGTCGCCAACCGGCGCTTCCAGGGAAAGAGTCGGCCGCATCGCGTATCAGCCGGTGGACCTCTTGCCGATCCAGGCCCAGGGCCGCGGCGAGTTCGCCGTCGGTTGGCTCGCGGCCCAATTCTCCGCTGAGTTGTTGCGCCGTGCGCGCCAGCGTGGCCATCGTCTGTTGTAGGCGCGCGGGGAGCCACACCAGGCGCGTTTTGCCGTCGATCGCCCGCGTGATGGCCTGGCGAATCCGCCACACCGCGTAGGTCGAGAACTTGAAGCCGCGCTCGGGGTCGAATCTTTCGACGGCGCACAGCGACCCGATGTTGCCCTCCTGGATCACGTCGTCGAACGAGAGGCCCCGGTTAATATGGCGCCGGGCCACGCTGACGACGAGCCGCAGGTTCGCGGTGGCCAGCGCGCCGCCTCTTTGTCGCCCACCACGACGCGCCGCCCCAGGGACAGCTCTTGGTCCGCCGTCAGCAACCGCACCTGCCCGATGGCGCGCATCCGACGTGGCATGTGTAAGCGCCGGTTTTGATCTGGCTCTTGGGCGCTTTTGATGCTGCCAATTCAGTGTCGATGTGCGGCGGCAACGACGAGAAGTCATGGGGTTGGTGGATGACTGACGTTCTATCGATATGACACATGAACAACTAGGAATAGGAGCAATTCAGATCTCGCAGCGGGTGATCACTCGTTTTGTTGCCGAGCTTCGTCGCCGAATGCCTTAGTTGGAATAGTGCAAGGCCGGTCGCCCGTTTCGGCCGTTTAGTCAGTGGTCACCGTCATTTGTGGAGACAAGCGTTCTCATTTTTACCCCTATGGGGCAAACATCCCTCTTGAACCGCATCATCAAAAGAGCCCATGAGCCACTTTGACTCCGGCACTCACAGC
>JAABUO010010889.1_pt1 | contig 10017 bp, 16 predicted proteins | sample 5559291 | NCBI WGS metagenome assembly JAABUO01 (sample SAMN10711878, study PRJNA513372) | rock metagenome | isolation source: Antarctica rocks | place: Antarctica: Victoria Land, Finger Mt sud
TCTGATTGGGCCCTATCAGTGATTGGGGATACATGATTTGATCAGCCTAAGATGATGCCGCTGAAGCTTGGCAGACTGTGAGCAGGACGAAACAAGACTGGTTACATGATGCATTGGGTTGGTCTGCAATCCAAGCTTGTACACAGGTGATGCGAAGCCGCCAAGTATGTAGACCTGAGATGAACGGCAAAGTGCAGTCAATGACTAATGCTATTATGTTCAATCACCTCGGAGTCAGTGGGTATGCACGTGTGCCATGATAGATGACTTACCTGTCCTGTATTATCCAAGAGCCCCATCAGAATCCCTTTTGACGTGGTCAGGCATGCCATCAGCAAGCCTTTTGGCCTTGAGTACATCAAGCACTCAGCAACATCTCAGAAGAGCAGATAAGCTTCATTGTCTTGTGCACTTGCGTGTTGACACTGCCCTGGTTGACAACTGCTGGCGGGTCTCGACTGCAGCTGCAGCTAGTTTTCACTGAACGCACAGCTTAAGCCACAACTCGCGCTTCGCTGCCAGCTCTCACAGACTTTGCACCATGAAGCGATGCATCGCAGTTCTATTCAGTCTGTGCGCTTTGACCGCCGTTTGCGCACAAAGCGGAACCACTACATACAATCTTACCCTTACAGGTATGCGCACGTGCTGTCCGTCCCTATTTGCATTGTTCACTACGCTTGTACTGCTGAGACGAAGCAGGCTGAGCGGACGTTCCGTAGAACGCGCTCATTGTACTTGGTGTGCGCATATGCAAGCGCATGCGGCATGCCGATCGCGATGTACGATGCGATACACGATGCACGCGCGATGTTTGGGCCCTGCGGTGCAGTCAGTCGCGGATGCCGCACATATGCATGAGCTGATCTTTGTGGATTTATGTGGCATTTGCAGTCGTCTCTTATCGCAGGCAGCCAGATCCTCCCTCCTATCTCCGACCCCAGTGTCGGCGAAGCTTTCCTTCTGGTCAGTTTCAACACGGACAGCAACAACATCACCTACCAACTGGTGGCTGACAGCGTCACTGAGCTGTTGGCTCACATTCATCTCCCTGCAGTAGCATGAATGGGTCTGTAGCAATTCCCCTTTTCCAAGCCCAGTTTGACCCTATTCCTGGGTCTACCACTTCTGGTTTGATAGCAGCAGCAACTGTCACACCTGCTACGTTTGTGGGACCCCTGGAAGTGCTGCCTGACTTCACCAATGTTGATGTTCCCACAGTACTCAGTGAGTATGTGCAGCAAGGGCGCGCATACGCTCAGGTAGGCCTAGCTTTAGAATTCACAGTGATCAAGTGTCACACACGGTGTTGCAGCCATCAATTGATAAGCGAGCTCATGATCTTTCAGCTCAGACTCTTGCATGAAGACACAAGCATCACTCACTTGTCCTGATTGCTTTTGCATTGCTGTATATTATCACAATAGCAGTGTAGCAGCATGTCTGTCATGTTTTGTATAGTCAAGATATCTAATTTTCAACCACCATTCTTTGCTTTCAAGCATGGTGCGTTGCAGGTTGTTGTGAGCAAGTTACTCATCAACGTTGTTCTGTCATGAGGCATCGCAATCATGTCCTCTAATCACTCTTAGTATGCTTTTTCAGCTGTTGTTGTGCTTGTGAGATCTACACTGCGTATAAGATGTACACTACAAAGCAGGTACGCCAATCTGTGTACATCTGATTGATGTATGGGTTGCAGATTCACACAATGCCCTACCCTGATGGAGCTCTGCGGGCTGAGTTTGACAGCTCCCTGCTGGTGCCTGGCAACCCCCCCACACCCACCTTGATGGCACCCATCACCGTGGTTGTTTGAGCTGGCTGTGATCTGAGCTGAATTTGGTGTCGTAGCAGACATATTGTTCAACAAGTCAACTATCATTGCAGCCAGACTTCCATTAGTCATCAGCCTCAGTAGAGGGGGAGGATCTGTTTGGTGGTAATGCTGAGGATTCATACCTGATGTTGACAATAGGTTCTGCAGTGATGGGTACAGTGACACTAGTGTCTCTTTGTATTCATGATTGTGACCGTGACCCATTTCGAAATTTTGAATTCATCTCAGCTGAAGATCGGGTTGTGAAGATCAGACACTCATTTGCTGTTGTGATTGCAAAGTCTGCCTTGCAAAGTCTGTTGGAACTACCTTTTGTAATCTTCTGTGGCTGAGTACCTAGTCATTTTTTGTGATTCTTCACATTGTTTGGTTGTTGGACATCAGCTCTCTAACACCATACAGTACCAAAGCACATTGTCTGCTTTGCCTCTCTGTCTCTTCCAAGATCTCGTCATGCCTCTTGAGCGTGCATTCATGTCTGTGCAGTTGTTGCTTCAGTTGCTTCAGCTCATGATCGAGGTCCTGCACGTGAAAGCTTGTGAGTCATCGTCAACCCGTCTGCATTTGCATGAGCAGCTTGCCTCCTGCATCAAGACGGGCGTTTGACTGCGTCCCCCCCCCCATGCACAAATGCAGGAACTTTGTAAGCTGCGCTTCCTTATCGTAGTCTACCCCGTTCGGCAGTAATGAGGTTTGCACGGCTGCCGCGAGTGCAGGAAACGGCAGCTGCAGCTTGCAGTCCGACAACAGCCCTAGAACGCTGATGGGCTTACGTGCAGCGCGTCTGGCGGTCGTATTGACTGTCTTGTCCTTTTTGCTCCAAGTTGAAAGTAGTCAGGTGCGAACTCTGGCTGGAGCGACAGCGAGAGCAGGTTTGCTGGGCTGTTGTATTGTCAAGAGCGCTCTCGAATGACCCCATGATCTGCAGACACGTTGCATGGAAGGACGTTGGTGGGGGCCCAACAGCATAGGAGAAGACAGTCTGATTGTTGCAGCTAGGTCAGCCCTGAGATGCTTGCTGGTCTCACTTAAGTATCAAATGCTCAGCAATGCTCTGTCTTTTGGAAGGCGATCTGAATTGCCTGAATCTTTTTGCAGATATGAGGAGGATGTGTCTTGGATGGCCACGCACCTGCAGGGCATCATGCCCTTTGTGGTTTACAACACCAAAGACAGCTCTGCGACGCATTACACACCCGTACACAATGGCAATGAGGCTGCAGCATACCTGCAATTTATAGTTGACTACTATGACTGCCTGCCAGCCTACATAGCCTTCATACATGCCCACCGACGTGACATGAAGGTTGCCCCAGATTTTGACATGGTGAGCATTGCAGACCAGATTTGATTTAGTGAAACACATCAGTGAATCAATCTGTAGTGATATATGCATGGTTTGCTGAGAGCGTGAATCGAGGATTGAACATCATGCTGAATGTACGCTCTTAAGTTGTAGATTTGCAGCAATGCCAAGCCTGTGGGTCCTGCCACTGCTGCATGTGGTATCACATACTGAACATGCATACATGTTAAACATGGGCAGCTTGTCAATGCATATGGACTGTGCATCGTGTTGCGTGACTTGTGCAAACGTCTGATGCATGGTATGTACTTCCCTGCCTTTCATTCTCTGCTGCTGCTGCTGCAGGACAAAGACTTGCAGCTTGTCAACTGGAAGTCAACAGCGGGCTTTGCTAGCCTCAATCGCAGCAACTTGCTATGGCACATCATCATTAGTCAGCACAGCAGGCACAGGCAACCACAGCAGCAACAGCAGCAGACTGACTACCACAAACAAGCAGCGCGAGCTGTCACTAAAGCCTGGGATCAGCTTTTTGGTCCCGAACTGGGTCCCCTGCCCGATGAGCTGTATGTCAATGGCGGTGGTCAGTTCCTGGTTCGGCGGGAGAGGGTTCTGGCGCATTCTAGAAGTTTCTATCAGGAGTGCCTCACATGGCTTGATGAGAGCCTTGACTTGAGTCCCTGGGACAAAGGCATGGTGTTTGAGTATACCTGGAAAAGCATCTTTGGCGAGGCTGCTGCTGTTCTGGATCAGAACATCTGGAGCTGAAACTGCTGATGCAACTTCTTGGATGTCAGCATCATGCTGCACTGATATGAACAGGCAAAGACCTTACTTTCCTGAGCTGTCAGGGGCAGTGCTGATCGTATGCAACATGCAAGCACCACGCATGCCAGCAGATTTAGGCATTCTGCCGAGTCCACTGATTCCAACAGCCTCCCAGCTGATCCACAGCTACAGTGTCAGTCTGCTCAAAGCGTGCCATACAGACAAACAGAGGATCCAAAACATAGCTGCAGCTTAACAACAGCATGGTCATGACAGCAGTACCATTCCAAGCAGCTCAAGACTCTGTCGTCACCTGCAGTGCATAGTCAAGAAGGTTCTCTTCATCATGACCCCAAAGACTGTCTATGAGCTGTCAAGCAGTGATGACAGTCAATATTGTGTATGTCCAGTCACTAGTGCAATGCAAGATTGAAATTGCAGCTGCAGCTTGACTGAGTTGCCAGTTGAAAGTCAGCTCACAGGAAGCCGCCCCCAGAATGTTGCTCAGAACTAAAGTTGTGTGGCACTGAGCATTGCATATTGAGTGTGGTGTCAGGAGTGGCTCACCGCATTGTTACATGGCTGGAAAAAACAAATGATGCATAATTTGCAACTGAGATCCCCAACACAACTGTAGACAACGCTTGTTTGTACCAACAAACCAGCATATACATAGGGCTGAGTGTCGTGTGCATGTGAGTGTTTTGCTAGTAGCGCCCACTTGCAGGAACCATCGATTAAATTTAAAATGCTCTGTTGTTCAATTGTGCACATCGAGTGTGCACATTTGAACTGCCAACAGGCTTAGTAGTTGAAAGACATGATTGTGATGACAGGTGTCGTTCTCTGAGTGATTTGTTTCTGACCCTGCACATGCAAGCACTGAGCTGATTTTCCATGGTTTTTGCAATTGTATGAGCCCAATATCGGGCTTGCAAGTCATGCTGTTTGATTTGAGGACAATCAACATTAGACCCTGCAATGTCATGGCCTGCTAGGATAAAGTGTATCTCGATGATATTACTGACAGTGACACATGCATGCATGTGCAGCTTCAGGTTTAACCTCTGGTGCAACTGCTGTTGTGTATTGTGATGTGAATCTCGGTCCTCATTGTCGCAGTGAATACGTGCTGGCAGGATTGCCTTGCTCTTGATACCATCTCATGACCATGCATCACGATGACAGGCAGCACATGATGTGTCTAGTACAACTCAGGTTAGGGTTCCTAAATATTTTATAATCAGCTGTCATGTCTGATCTGCACATGCGCATGCGCACTGCCCAAACTGTTTGATTAGCAGATGTGCAGCCGACCACTCAGCACGTGAGCTTGACACAGGCATGCAGTGTCTCTTCGGCCAGTGTCTGCCATGCTGCATGTCCCATGCAAGTAAGTGAGGAATTCATACCACTAAGAAAAGTAAGAAAGAAAGAAGAAGAAGGATTTTACAAGATTCTGCCAGCCAACACAGCCGATCACTTGTGCCAATCATGCGAGTGAGGAACGCGCTCCAAGGCCGTGTTACGTAATTATGACTACAACACCGCGCCCGGAGACAACACCGCGCCCGTGACTGCAGAGGATCTGTGCCTGCAGCCCGTGCTCGAGTCACTAAATCAAATGCAAGTCGTTCAGCACCCCTTGCAATGAAGCAATTTAATCTCAAGTCTGTTGACGCGCCAGGTAGCTGCAACCCGGCGTGATCCCGTGCAGCTGAAGTCGACGCGTCATGGGGAATTCTAGTGCCTGCACGGCGATGTATATTGTGGCGTGCGCGAACTTCCTCTGTGCATTGTGCAATGATCAACAGGTGAAAGGAAAAACGTCACAGAATTCTACCTGTGTGAAACAGTAGAACAAGACTGCTACAGTGGCAACACACCAAGGAATATGAGCGGCATCGCTGGTTGCAGATGAGATGTCTTGACGGCATTTGGTGGGGTTCAGAGGTCGTCGGACGGGACAGTCTGTTGATCGCTGCCAGGTTCGACCTAGAGTATATTGTAGTGTGCCTGCCTGAGACCACACTGCAGTCCAAATGCGTTCTGGCAAGCTGAACACGCTTCGCTATAGCTGCTCAAGAGCAGGGTGTGAGGTTTTCCTTGCCTGAACACAAGCGGATGTTTGAGGTGTATCCTGCAGGTATGAAGAGGATGTATCCTGGATGGCACTGCACCTTGTAGGCGTGATGCCATTTGTAGTATACAACACCCATGACAGCTCTGCCGCCCATCACACACCTGTGCACAATGGAAACGAGGCAGCAGCATACCTACAGTTTATAGTGGACTACTACGACTGCCTGCCAGAACACATGGCGTTCATTCATGCGCACCGGTGCGATGCAGGGTTTGGTAAGGTAAACTCAACAAACAAATGCTATGGTTCTCCAGCTCTGCTCGCACACAACTCCTCAGGGTTGCGCTTCTCAGCTTACTGTCAAGACATGCCCATAGCATCTGCTCACACCAGATAGCACCCACAGCCCTTGCAGCAGCATACCTGCTTCTTAGAATGTGCATTCATACACCCTAGTGTGTTCCTGCTCATGTAGGCATGTGGTGCGTAGGAATGTGACATGCTTGATGTACTTGACTCCTGCCTGCTACTTGGGTTTGGGGATTATCTTGGCCCTGATTCCCAACAGCTCAGGCCCTGTTCCATTGCCTTCATGTCAGCCCAGTGTCATGCTGTATACAGCAAGCTCAACTCCTCGAAGCCTTACTGACGTACAAGCTTCCTAAATGATCCTGCCTGCAATCTTCAGTTCGGCATTGTTCGTTGCGTCTGAGTTCAGTTTAGCCGCAGCACAAATTGCAGCTTGAGTGCACTGCAGTGCAGTGAATGATCTGTTTTTCACCCTCAACTCAAAATGAATCCTACACCTTTCTGGCTGCAGGATGCAGATGTGCAGTTGATACAGTGGAACACCACCCCAGGCTTTGCAAGCCTCAACCGAGCCGGATTCCTGTGGCATATACATCTCAGCCAGCATGTCCGGCATCTAAACAAGAATGACTACCATCACAAGGCAGCCCACGGCATCACGACAGCATGGCAGCAGGTGCTAGGGCATGAATTGGGACCCTTGCCAGACGAATTGTCTGTGCAAGGAGGCGGCCAATTCGTGGTGCAGAAGCATAGGGTTCTTGCACACCCTAGAGCCTTCTACCATGAGTGCCTCTCTTGGCTGGCAGACAGCACTGAGCTGAGCTCTTGGGACAAGGGCATGGTGTTTGAGTACACTTGGAAGTTGATATTTGGGGAGGCTGCTGAGACACTGGACCAGAATGTCTGGGACTGAAGGCATGGCATGGCATGACTGCTGCACCATACGGCTGTGATTCCCACCCAGCTGCTGTGATTCCCAGATGCTGCATGGACAAATGACAGTGGCTGTAGAGGGCAGGACGATTGCAGGACATAGGATGCACTTCAGATCTGCAATGGGACTGAAGATCAGGCCACACAACTCTTGGAGGCATCATCTCGTACATTTGTGCTGTTGAGCCTATGCTGGGATGGAGTGGATACTGAGCACTGGAGGGAGCAAAGTAAGGCATGTCAACTTGCTCTGATGCTGACAGGCAGCCACTTGCTCAAGTGATGCTCATGAAGGGCTGTCCAGTGCAAGCCTGTTCAAGCAACAACCCAGGGCCAGTCACCCAGCCCTGGGCCCTCTAGGGGCAGATCCCCCAGGCCTATTTCTGGGGTCAGCTGGCATACCATAAACAGGCTTCGCCCTGGCTGCTACAGCAACAGCTATTGCAAGGAGGCAAAACTCATTCTGGCACCTCAGTGTGATCAAGTGCATTGTCCCTGCAGCTCTCGTCACGCTAGCACAAACTTGGCAGCACTGCTGTGCAAAGCCGTCAAGCATCTGCCTAACAACGAAGTACGGCTTCAAGATACAGTTTTGAACGTGTGATCACGAGGCTGAAGAGTGTGCTTGTTATTGATGATGATGATCAATTCACATGCTATGGGGAACAAAGATGGCACTTAGCATGCAGATATGATTGTGCTAGCTGCACTTTTTGTTGAACATGGTGTCAGTTGCTCTGAAGGACATACACTTTGTGTGCATGCAAGGGCTCAACTGCTGTTCTGGTTGGCACCCACATCCGCACTGAGTATTGCTACTGTCATGCGTGACATATGAGTGAAGACGTAATACTCTTCTAACATGCTAAGCCTTTTCTGTATTTGCAACTTCTAGCCTACATGGACTGTTTGCAGATTCAACAAGCTTGCTTGTTAAGTTCTGACATAAATATGGCTTGCTCAGCCAATGTCAACTGCTAAGCTGTCTGTTCAATATCTTGTGCTATGAAGATATATAATCTTATTTGAAACTATCACTGACAGCTGCTGAATTCAAGCTTTGAAGCAGCCCCTCTCAGCTCCTGAGGGCCTTGTAATACAGCTCAATGTAGTCAAGGGCAGGGTTGGCCCAGCTCCAATCCTGGTCCATTACACGTTTGACCAGCTGCCTCCACAGCTGCTGCTCATTGTACCAGGATGACAATGCCCTGCACACATACACATGGAATCATGCACACACACACACACACACACACACACACACACACACACACACACACACACACACACACACACACACACACACACACACACACACACACATTGAGTCATGCAGCATGAATCAATCAACTGCATAACTTGCCTGTAGAGCCTGTCTTGGCATCAGTCAGGCAACAATCACGATGCATGTGACTAATCTCAAACCTGAACCTCCAGTGGCAAAATGCTCTAATCAGGGACCATTCCACACTGACCACTGTCTCTGGTGTGATGGGTTGCATGTGTACCTGTTGAGGCCATAGTCCAGAGCGCCGGGGTCAGTCCCCTCAAAGCTGTAGCCGTTGGTCGCCATGCCGGCGGCTGCAGCCCTCTCCTGGTCATCATCCACATCAAACACGGTGTCGTTCAGACCCCCTGTCTTCCTCACAACAGGAATGGTGCCGTACCTGCAAAGCACAGCCGCCACATCAAGGAAACAATGGGATTGACAACGACTGATGGGGTTGGTTGGGGAAAAAAGCACAGCAGTCAGCGTGAACATCAAGGGAACAATAGGGTGGATGACGAGATTTGGCGTTGGTCGGGACAAAAAGGCATGAGATGTGGGTAAGTCAAGCTTCTCTGTGGGGTACTGCTGAAAGGGAGATGAGCGTATTATCCTCGTTTCAGGCCTGGCCTCCTGTGCCCCTTACCCTTGCAGCTTCTGGATGTGAACATGAATGTGCATCACGCCTGTACTGAGCTGAACATGGCAAAGAAAGGATCTGATAGGTGTCATGGCAAGCTTGCTAGACTTTGCCAGAGAGGGCACTTCAGTAAGCATTGCACACAGTTACAAATGCTGTATTGTAGTAGTGAATGTGCTGTGACGAAAGGTCATGGACGCTGCATTGCACCGATGGATGTACTGTAATGCACATGCAGTGCTCACATCCAGCTACAATCACACAGCACACCATGCACTGCACGTCTCAAAACATGCATGCACGTGGTAACACAGCTACCAGTGACGCTGCAGCATTTTCCCAACATGGCCTTGCAGATGCAATATGCAACCAACATCGAGTCAATGTGAAGTGTACCATCATGCCACGTGCCACTCAGCATATGAACAATGACAGTGTTCAGCAGCTTTCAGCAGCGTGTTGAGCTGGTCTGACGCACAGACATGTGTGCTGGTACTACCCACCTCATGGCAATCATCTGTGTGAGACCACAAGGCTCAAAGACTGAGGGCACCAGGAACATATCGCAGCCAGCATAGATCAGGTGACTCAGTGGCTCATCATAGGCAAACCACAGCCTGGCCCTGTCTGGGTACTGCCGGCCCAAATCACCGGCTAGGGCATTGAATTCGGCCTGGACCCTAGGGTCTGGTGCAGACCCTAGCAGGACGAATTGGCCGCCACGTTCCAGGGTTCTCCATGCCGCATGCTTGATCAGGTGGATGCCCTTCTGATGAGTAAGGCGGGTGACCACCCCTACGATGGGCACGTCAGCTGTGGACAGGTTCATGCGCCGCCGCAGCTCTGACTTGGCGGCCGCCTTGCCTTC
>JAABUO010010891.1_pt1 | contig 10017 bp, 14 predicted proteins | sample 5559291 | NCBI WGS metagenome assembly JAABUO01 (sample SAMN10711878, study PRJNA513372) | rock metagenome | isolation source: Antarctica rocks | place: Antarctica: Victoria Land, Finger Mt sud
CAGAGATTTTGTTTTTGGGCAATCTGTCTACCCCGCAGCAGAACACTCGTCATTGGAGTTTACCCAGCAGCAGAACCACACTCATTTGACAGTCAGCTCTCAAAGCACCCATGACAGCTCAAGTATATGTCTTGTCAATGCCATTTCCCTCAACAACTGTTGAAGTGTGCTACACATTGCACTGGCACAGACTAGAAGGTTGATTGTTCTCATGCTGATGAGCAATGCTGTAGGATGCATCCTGACATGTACTAAGCCGGCAACCGTTAATTGACGCCATCAGGTCAAAATATCACCCACGGAAGCTGAATGGGCAGTGCAGAAAGCTGCAGCAGCAAGTATATGATCAGAATGAAATGGAAACACTGCTCTCACAAACATCTTAGTCGTTTGTTCTCTGAGCTGGCTACATTTTGTCACACACAGTAGGCTACCTGAAGAACGGAATCAAAAGATACTCTGAGTAAAACAGCTTCCACACAAGCATATAGCAAGAGGTGATGGACTCGGTATCTTGCAGATCCACCTGCTGTGCTTGCTTCAACAGAAAAGCGCCTAGGGCGAGGTGCACGCCAACTGTGACTAGCTTGCTCCACCAGACCTGCAAATGTTGAAAATTGTATGGAACTGACGACAACACTGCTGATCAAGAACAGCCAGGATGGGCAGCAAAAGGCCGAACACGAATCAGGCCTCCTGTGTTCAGATCTTACTCCAATACGACACAAGAAGCCAGCCTGTTTGCAGCCAATGAGCCTATGAAACAATGCGCCCTCAACCCCATGGAACATTCGCATACTGTGAGAAAATGTGTTCCAGTTTCTATGTGCTAATATGCTGGTGTCAAACAGCAATCTTTGCAGCTGAGGTAGTGCAGAAACCAGCGGGAATCACTGCAGTTATGACAAGCATCAAAATTTTAGTATAGGAAGTGCCATGTTACCTGGGACAGGGCACCAAGGCCAATGGCTCCAGCATAAGCAAGTTCAAGAAGCATGATACATGCCCAGAAGACCCTCTTCACACCCAGCTTCACACTCAGGGTCTGAACATCAGCCTGTATCACATGAAGCTGATCATGCACCATTTCAGCAAAGCCACTGCTGCACAGAAGCCATGCAGTCTACATGCAAGCTAGGATGCTTCAACTGGTGCACGCTAGATGCAGTGCACCATACCCTGCTTGCGTGATCAAGCCGATTTATCAATCAGACAATACTTGTGGCATTTGAGAGCTTGCACACTAAATCAGCAGCCCTAACAAAACATAGGGCTGGTCTGGGCACGCTTGGCAGGATGTGAGGGCTACCTGGCTGTCTCCCTTGACGTCAGGGATGTCTTTAAAGAGGGCAATGACGATAGAGAAGACTAGCATGAAGCACATGGCAAAGACCAATGGCCATGTGAGCATGACCCGGCTGCCATGCAGCACCTGCTGCATGTGGAAATAGAAGCCTAGCTGCACCATGATTGCCCTGCACACACAAGCAACCAGTCAGCCGACATGCCTGTTCATCTGAAGGTGCCCCATGACACTTTTGCCAGGATGTGAGCTGCAGCTGGGCAGCCTTGCCCAATATTGGTGATGGAACATGCAATGGCCGTCATGTTGCATACAATGCACACTGCATACAATGTACCATACCTCACACAGGGGGTGAAACCTGCAAACAACCGCATTGAATCTATATGTAATGAACGTTACCTGACACAAAGGATGCACCCCATGGCCAAGACAGGGTACTTCTTCCATCTGAGGAAGGGCAAATCCACTGAGTAAGCAATGCCCAAAAGCAAGCTGCCCACCAGGGTGGCTAACAATGGCGGTGAACCAATGTACAGGCCAAGCAATACTGCCACCAGGCCAGTGCCGACTGCTACGCTGATGCCTGTGTTGAGGGACCAATCCCCTGATGCTAGGGGCAAGTAAGGCTTGTTGACCTTGTCTATGTCTACGTCAAAAATCTGGTTCATGCCGACAATGCAGATGTTCATCAGCAGTGCTGGTATCAGGGCTTGCAACAGACCAATGGCTGCTTGGCTACCAAAGTCACCAGGGCCCTGCACAAGAGTGCATATGTCATCAAATGTTCACTGTAAACTAATCATGCATGATAAGACAATGCACAGGCCAGCTTTCAGACTGTACACTGTTTGCTGTGTGCAGTTGACACTGGCTTGTGCAGGCCTGCAGCAGACAGACGGAGTTGCAGATGCTCACCAGGACATGACAGTCAGGGTAGTAAATATGAGAGGGGAGATAAAAGGCTGAGACACATACCATGGCTAACAGTGACACTGAGCATATGCTGATGAAGGTACCCAGCATTGTATGAGGGCGCGAAAACTGGTATAGAGCGTGTAGATTGCTGAGGACTGCTGGCACTCCACGCTGAAGGGTATCTGATGAACCGTCACTACTCCTACCAAATCGGTCAACTGCTGATGCTGAGCACCGCACTGATGCTGAATCAGAACCTCGACAGGTAGTCTTGCTTGGCTGACTGAGGACACCTGGACATATGTGCGTGCACTTGTGTACAAATCGACATACAAGTCAACATTGAACAGCAAGCTGCAGCGTGTCCGCTGCGCACCTAGCGCTCGATGACGAAAACAAATCAGGCCGGGAGTTTGGGCAGATCTCTGAGAATGAATGCCGGCAGGCACGGCTGCTTTAGCTGTCGCATATGATTGATGGAGTCGAGCAAGCCTCTTGGCGTCACGCTTGCAGCGTCGTGCGGAAGGTCGCCATCTCGCTTGAAAATGTCGAGCAGTGAGTCCAGCAGAGTCCACGATCTGAACGTCTGATGACGCCAGCAAGGAGACTTGGTGTTGCAAACCCCGCATGCTGGTCTTTGCGCTCGACGCTTGCTGGGCTTACAAGTCCGCGCCCAGCTGATCACACATCAGAACACAGGATCTTTGTCAAACCTCGGACATTTTCTAGACCACAGTCCTGGTTTGCATAGACTATTCAAAGCGTTGCCTGCGTTTGATCCAGCATCTAAGCCCTGTCCACCAGCGTGGGCGCTGTGTGTCTCAGAGAGGCCGTCGATCAACGACAGCAACCAAGGGGCCTGGCGTCAAGGTGTGCCATCTTGTCGCCCATCTTGATACACAAGGTATGGCCAGAGTCAGACGGCCAAATTCAGACAGCATGGATTGGTTACCACGAGTTTACTGTGGGTGCGTTTGTGGGCCAGAAATAAAGGAAAAGATTTCCGCGTGCAGGAGCAAGATGACCTTGGTTCAACAAGATCTGCTCGGCTACGCTGCAGGCGTCGACAGCCTTTGCCGCTATGACAGCAGAGACTTACGTATGTGCGCGCTGAGTGCTAAACAAACTGTACCTTGTTGATCAAGCAAGCGGATAGAAGCGGAGACCACCTGGAAGTTTCACATCGAGGGATGAGTACAGCAACCGCACTTAAGTTTCAGAACGATGCAAAGCAAATGGCTGCAAAGCGACTCCAAGAGCGTAAGAAAGGCCTTCTTGTTTTGATCTTGCGGCATCTGGCTGATTCTGGCTACAGAGATGCTTACAAAAGGCTTGAGACCGAAGCTGGCCTGAGCCTGGATCAGGTGATATATGCGAATCTGTCGCAGCTACTGATCATGCAAGGCTCCTCTCGTTGTGCTGCCTCGCATGGTTGCTTGTGTCAGGAGTGTGCATAGCTATGGTGCCCATTTGCTGTAGGTGGATGCTGCTCAAAACCTAAGTCTGCTATCTATCTTGCAAGATTATGAGGAGCAGTTTGAGTTCAAGTATGGACGCAAGCCGCAGCTGCTGCAGAAGTGTAGTTCACTGGTATCTCCTGTTGTCCACCATCACTCAGCTGTGATCAAATTAGCTGAGCTCATGATATGGTCAGTGCTAAATGATACCCTATTCCAGCTGAAGTGACGTGAAATTGTGCAGCCCAAGGAAGGGTTTACGCAGCAGTCACAGCCTGGACAGTATATGAGTGGTGCAGCTGTGGCTCGCGACAGGCGCAACCGTGGAGCAAACAGACGCAGCACAGATACAGCGATTGGCAGGCATCATTCCAGCAACTCCATTCGTGTAGGTACAAGACCACTTAACAGCATGCTGCATTGCTGCTGGGATCATGACAGATTGGACATGCAGGCTTCAGCTGATGCTGATGCTGGTGGAGCAGCTGTACAGGCACCAACTGAGAGCTTAGGTGTGACTGGTTCAGCGATACAGGCAGCTGGATGTTCCTCAAGTGCAGGTGATCTTCAAACTTGTCTCAGGGGTATACCTGATTTGCAGTTCCAGTCTTTTCTTCTTGTCATGCCTGCGCCTCTGAAGAGTGTTCAGTCAGCACAGTGTGTGATATCACAGCAATTGATATCTAGGTGCAATCTGTCCTGCAGAGGGGTTCTGCATATGGACATGACATGTCAGAGGCAAACACAGATGCTCAAGCCATAGTGGCTGCCATAGGATGATTGAATGCTCTGTTTGCTACTGAGGCCATTGCTGCATCATCTCCATCTACAAAGTACCACTCAGCATGGCAAGCATTGCAGATGGCACACAAGTTGATGCTCAGGATGCGGTTGACCAGCCGCTCATGAAGCCCTTACCAGATCTGGGCAGCAGCGAGCTGCGCGAGTTGGGTGCTGCCATCACTCAAGATATCTATACATCCAATCAGGGGGTTTCATGGGAGGACGTGGCAGGTCTGGAAGGTGCAAAGCATCTGCTGAGGGAGGCTTTGGTCATGCCCCTGCAGTTTCCAGACATATTCACTGGCATTTTGGCACCGTGGAAGGTGATTGTGCGTTGGCCAGCTGTATGCTTTAAGTTGCAGCTGTTTTCCAGTCATGACAGCGGGACTCACTTTGCTCAACGCACCCAAAGCCAAGGCAGGAAATTTTCAGGGTCCCATATGCAGCACATGGCGCAAATCCTATTCTGAGTGTGTTGCCTACTTCTGGTCAGAAGCCAAGTGTACATGTTTCCGTGCAAATGCTTAGTCTTCATAGTTCATAGAGGAGGTCGAAAGCGGGCCTCCTGATGTTAACCACATCGCCTGTTGCTGGAGAGGCCTGCTGAACTCTGTTTTTGCAGCTGGTTAAGTCGATACAGTGCCAAGACGATGCAGTGCCAACGCAGTGTCACTGCATTGCCTTGACTTGTGCAGGGCATACTGCTGTACGGCCCTCCTGGAACCGGCAAGACCCTGCTGGCTCGTGCAGTTGCTACTGAATGCAAAACCACCTTTTTCAACATCTCTGCCTCCTCTGTTGCTTCCAAATGGCGAGGCAACTCCGAGAAATTGGTCAAGGTGCGTTTCCCCTTCATTCAGGTGTGTACATGTCCTTGCACTGCTGGTGTGCCACCTGAAGTCACTGCTCAAAGCTACTAATTCTGTCTTCGTATGTGAAATTACGTTTCTATAACAACACCCACCATCATAAAACAAGTTGCAGCTGCTGCATGTCTGTCCCCACATCACACCTGGTATGCCATGCATTTCCAGCCGCTCTTGGCATTTGTATACACCAACATATGATGTGCCAGAGCCCTTGCCATGCTTGAATGCTGTTTCAAAAAGTACATGACACAAGCTGACTACAGCTGTGCAGTTTCTGAGGTGTTCCAATCTGCAAGCAAGCAGGCATGCCATTGTAAGCTGCCTCACATGCAGGTGCTGTTTGAGCTGGCTCGCTACCATGCTCCCTCCACAATCTTCTTGGATGAGATTGATGCATTGATGACAGTCAGGGGTGCAGAAGGGGAGCACGAGGCTTCACGCCGTACCAAAACTGAGTTTCTCATCCAAATGGATGGCCTGGCTCAATCCAATGCTCAAGTCTTTGTGTTGGCAGCCACAAATCTGCCTTGGCAGCTTGACTTAGTATGTCTCATCATACCCCAAACCAAAAAGCCGACGCTGTTAGGCATCTTCATGCAGGAAAGCTTGTTTCATGCAATCTTGCCACCGCAAATGTGTACAACAGCCATTACTCAGCTGTCATTTGAATTCCAGGCGTCTACTCCAACGTATTGTATGCATGTTCACCAAAGTGCAAGTACCGCATCTGTGGAGCAGGGCCACACTGAACAGCCACACTTCAAATTCTCAATTGCATTTTTGCCACGCAAATAATGAGGCTGGTGGCATGCAAATTCGCTGTGATGTAAAGTATGCTTCATTACTTTCATGTTACTTTCATGTCTGTAGGCACTGCTGCGGCGGCTGGAGAAGAGGATTTTTGTGGGCTTGCCTGATACAGCGGCACGCACTCTTATGTTCACAAGCTTGCTCAAGGACAGAGGCTTGAGCACTGAGAAGCTGGGCCACCTGAGCAGTCAGACAGCAGGCTACTCTGGCTCTGACATCGCCTCTCTCTGCAAAGAAGTAGCCATGCGGTGAGTGCGCTCTGCCTGACAGCGTATTCTGTACCCCAGCTGCCTGCATGCCCTGTTGCAGAATGCTTATGTTGGACTACCTCTGAGGTCCCACAGTGTGATCACAGACGATGAGCGCTGTTCTGATTTGCGCTTAGTGTGACATGATGTTGATTGGCGCTGCTTATTGTGACTTGTCAATCAGGGCATTTGCACCATGAACTGCTTCATAAATCGTACAGCTTGGGCAGGCAACCAGGCTTTGCAACTCGAAGCATTGTCAAAAACCTTCATCTACTCCATCTTCAAGTGAACGGAGGGTTAGGTGTTGTCACTAATTTCCTGCATTAGAGATGCAAGTGGTGCTGCATCTGCAGGCCTGTGAGGAGGTTTATCGCAGACATGCAGCTGCTAGACAGCCACAGTCCGCAAACAAGCCAGGTCCCAGGCAGCATCACTGCTGAAGACGTCAAAGACGCTCTGCTTGCCTCTAAACCTTCAGCGTCTTTGAATGAGTCTAAATACCAGGAGTTTGGCAAGCAGCATGGTCATGCAGCGACCTGATCTTGACTCAGGAGCATCTGTGTTATTGTGGAAATATAGCTCTTTTCAATCACGAAACGTCTTTTTATGTCTGCAAATCAGTGTATCCTTGGGGACATGTATTTGAGATCCAATCTATCAAGGAAACGTCTATTTTAATTCAGAAACGTCATCCCCACACTGGAAATCTAAACTCAGAAACGCCTGGGGACAGTAAAAACGCGTTTTCTACGATGTGGAGATGCTGGCAAAACACATCGGGGTATGGTACATGCATCTGTAGAGCAGTCAGGCATGATGCGAGCTGATAATGCACATGGTGATGCAACTTGAGCTCTGCTTTTAAAGTAAGTGTTACAGCCTTTGAACAGGTGTATAAATATATCTCCATAGTATTTGATGTTAAATTGCAGAGTCATAGGCAGCCATGCTTGGTGCTTGTACTGCCAGGCTCTAATTCTACAGGAAATGTGCATACAAATCGATAACATCCCCAACTCATGTCGCATTGCTTCAATTCTGACAGGCTGGCACAACACAAACACCGTGAAATGCATCAAATGATGCATGCAACAATATGTCAGACTTATCCTGCTGACAGACCATGACAGACAGCGACAGGCTCACTGTGTTGCCCAAACATTCCATGGGACAGCGCAGCTGTCAAGTCAGCATGCATGCTGTCACAGCAGCATATTTGAATCCCAAACGGTCTACTGACTCCAAAGTGCAGAGTCTTCGACTTGACAGCCAACAAAAGCATGTTGAAAGCCTTGTCAAGTAGGTATCTGAGTTGTTGTGGGATTCTGTGCGATGCCATTCATTTGGGCCATCAGATTGGGAACTTTCTGCTGCAGCTGATCTAGGGAGTCCGTCCTGTAGTCTGGACTTGTGTCCTCGTCATCTGCTGTCTCTTCCTTGTTCCCTCGTGTCAGCGCTGCACACACAACAGTAGTGTAAACAAATTGCCCCAAACACTGATGTAAATGCCGGTACAGCATGAAACTTGCTTCCAGCTGACCTTAATGCATCTGATCCTGACCCTGTCTGTGTGCTATGCAAGCAAGACTCAGTCAAATGCTGCTGGTAATGCAGTTGACATTGTCTGCACAGAATCATGCACATCGTCATCAACACCATCATGCAAATCATGAACTGCAGCACAACACAGCACAGCACAGCACAGCACAGCACAGCACAGCACAGTGCAGCGCAGGAAGCTTACATGAGTTGAACAAGCTGAACCGCTTATCCCTGTTGACCTGTCCTGCCATGATGTCCCCTGCTGGGACGTCCAGAGCAGCCAGGTTCTCCAGAGAGCGACTACTGTAGCCACCAAACCTGCTGCGCCTGGCAGCTGTGGCAGACACGGTGGGTGTTGGCAGGCCGGTGCTGAAGCCTGTTCCGCTGGTAGAGCTGGCGGAAGAAGCTGAAGGTGCCACTGAGGGAGTTGTGCTGCCCACCTGCATCACAAAAGGCTTTCAGCTCGACTGCACTTCTTCCAGGTCAACAGGCTAGCCCCAATGCATGGCGTCATGCTGGCAGGAGAAGAAAAACAAGGGTTTGGTGGGACATCACAAAGCCCGCCGTATCCACAAGGCAGACAAGAGATGATCTGGCTGCTCGGCTTTTCCTGAACATGGCTTGAGCAGAGCTTGGCATAATCTCCCCACGCATTAGGAGAAGATGAGTGTTGGGGCAAAACCTTGACATACTAACAACAGCAGTGCAAAGATACAAGACAGGTTGATGTGAAGGCAGCAGTGGGGTACCCTGGAGACGGCAGCCTTGATGGAGTCCTTGAAGGCGCGCAAGTTGAGCAGAGCTTGGGCCTCCTCCTTCTGACGCAGCTCATGGCGGTGGGCTTGCCGGGCTGCTGCTTCCGCCCCCCTACGTGCTGCAGCTTCTGCTGCTGCTGCTGCTGCTGCCTGCATTTCAGTCATTGACACCAACGAAGTCAGCTAGCTAAACTCTTTGAGCCCATGTATCCAGACAATACAGACAAAATTGAATCCGTGTAGGAGCCTCTGTCAGGATATCAGCAGTGCAGAGCTAGATTCAACAGTCATTGTCATACATTCAAAGCAAAGAGTGCCCAATGTGAAGGACACCACACAAAAGCTTGACTGCAGGCGGGATCAGCATGACCAGAAACCTCCTAGCAAGAAGAGCCCTGACATCAATGCACCTGGCCAGGTGCACTTGTCATAACACAGCAACAGACATTGACAAGAACACATGCATGGCTTGACAAGGAATGGTCCTTACAGAAGCGTTGGAGCCAGGCACTCTGAGGCCGGCACCAAGCTCGCTCATGATGATGCCAGACTTGCGCCGCGCCCGGCCCCCACCCCCGGGCGCCCTAGGTCTATCTGAAGGCCCTGCGCACACCAACCAAACGCGTCTCAACCTGTCTTGCTGTGTAGTCTAACCGAAGCTTGTCACGATGCCGTGAATACAATGATGATCTGTGTGTTGTGGCTGCTTCAAGCATGCGAGCTGGAACACATCACAGCGCAGTCTGCACACAACCTCACTTGCGCTGTTGTTGCAGAAAGCTGCACAGTTTTGGCCCCGGCATACCATCCAGTGCAGGCCATGTCATGAAGAGCAAGGCACACAACAGCTCACGTGCAGTCTGCCGTGCAGAGCATCAGTGCCATCACCACTGTACATTACTCGTGCTTCAGATGCACTGACACCAATGCTGCTATCTTCAGTAACACACTAAGAGCAGTTACAGGTGATGTGTATGGGAGGTGATATGTATCCTCCAGCAACATGCAAGAAAGTGTAGGGCTTGATGACATGGAATCCACACAAGGTTTAGGGGTTATATAGCTATATAGGCTTCAGCAGTGGTGCAAAGGATACCTGCAGACTGACCACCATCCCTTGCTGGGTCGCCAGGGCCGCCCATGTCAGCCCCGGAGGGCCCAACACCGCTCATCTGTATGAGGCCAGCCTGCATGGCACTGTCCAGGTGGGCTTGCAGGGCTGCTGCCTCTGGCCCCCCTTCCACTGCTGGGCCCCCATCTGCCGCCTGCACACCCCACCAGTCTGTCATTGCAGCCCTGCCATGATGTCGGCATGATAGAAAAGAAAAG
>JAABUO010010892.1_pt1 | contig 10016 bp, 8 predicted proteins | sample 5559291 | NCBI WGS metagenome assembly JAABUO01 (sample SAMN10711878, study PRJNA513372) | rock metagenome | isolation source: Antarctica rocks | place: Antarctica: Victoria Land, Finger Mt sud
AGCCTCCGCCCCCAATGGCAACTCCACCCGCCCTCAAGAATTCACCGCTTCTGCATCGGCAACATGAACCGCTTCGTCGACATTTACACCGCTGATGGCCAGCAGTTGGCGCAGCTAGGCGGCGAGGGCATCACGGCCGTGCCTGCTGTGGCCGTGTTTCACGCAAGGAACGAGTGGGTGGCGGGGGGTACGGCGAGTGGGAAATTGTGTTTGTGGATGTGAGTTTGGGGTGGAGGGAAGGTGGATGTGGGGGACAGGTGTAAATGTATATGGGCTGGAAATGGGGAGTTGGAACCATACCAAGCGGGTTTACTTGGGGATGATTGTATAGTGCCGTCAATCTACATACTCAACGTGTTGCACCCCTGAGAATGTAGAAATAGACATCATTCTGGGAGTTTGCTGGTCCATCTGATCATGAAACATACGTATTGCTGTTCGGTGTTTGCCGGCATTGCAAGAGGTTTACGAGTGGCTCCAGCTAGAGCAATAGTGATTTTTTCCGAGTATATGCACTTCAGTTACCTCGTTCAAGTGAAGCTCACGCAATGTTCTTAAATGAAAGCATGAGGATCTTAGACGGAAAGATTACCGTAGGAAGAGGGTTTGTTAAACGTATCTGGTACATAAAACGTGACTGTAGTACAAGCCAATTTACAATAAGAGTTGAAACACGTAGGGTATCTCTTCTTCTTTCCCTCAACTCGAGGGTGATCTTTCTACCATATGCACATATCCGAGGTATGCAGTCGTCAAAATGCAGATTCCAAGTGTTCAAGGTCTAGAAGAAACATCCATATCACCAATTGTGCACATTGAAAGCATAGATCTCCAACTCTTTCATCTGTTCAGCTGGACTTTTATGTACTTTCTCACTTTTCAACTGTACTCGCATAATTCTTCCAATATATTACATCGCTAACGGTGGATGCCAGCTCGCCTTTGTACGCGCAAGAGTAACGTTCGTGCCATCAGACTCCGAAGAGGTGGTGTGCAGACTTGTCTGACTTGTTCAACCCCTGAGGATTTCGGATTCCGAGCCCGAAGATATGGTGACGACCGCACGCGGGAACCGTGGGAATAAACGGAATTTTGGGACAGAAGTCTGAAGCTTCCGCTTTACAGGGCGTGGTTCTGAACGTGCCTCGAGGAGTGGTGATGAGATGCGGAAGCCGGGGGTGCGTACTGGTGGTGGAGAGGATTTCGCAAGGGAGCTATCGGAGTTAGATCTATTGGTAGTGTGGCGAGTGGTACGTTTGAGAGAATTGCTAACTGTTGGTGAGGTGTTTGTCTCGCTTAGACGGTCTTCTGTGATCTTTGAAGCGTTGACAATCGCCTGTGACTTTGCGACAGCTTGCGATAGCATTCCAATTGTACTTTCTAGGATATATTTTGATTGGGGAGGTGCCCGCGAGCCATCAGCCACCCAAGCAGCTCTCAATGACATGCCAAGGGCAAGAGCGACGGGACGAGCAACGCTGTTGCCAATGATTTTCCATTGCATAGCAGGCGACCCGATAATCACCTCGTGATCGGGAATTCCTTGCGCCCGACGAACTTCCATTACACTGATAACCCGGTTCTCATCCCAATGCACCCAAGAACCAGAGATGCCGTCTTCGGGCTGGCAGCACGTTGTTACCGTGGGTATCAATGCCTCAGGGTTAACGCGCTGCCAAGACCTTGACAACTCTCTGGTACGTATCTTGTTTGTAGAACCTAAACCTTCCATTTGTGGCGGAGGCATCAAGCCTCGCAAGACAGCCTTAGAGAAGCTCATGCCCCTAGGGAAACGCGGGACACAGGATACTTTGACGTAGTTGAGGACGGAAAGATGCCTGGTCACTCGGTGGTCTGAAAAGGGTATACAGGTCGTTTTCCCATCTGGATTTACGGGCAAATCCTTTGTGGCCTCTCCAATGGTCACGTAATCAAATGGCGTCAAGTCCCAATAACGAGAACCTAGAGGAAGTCCATTTGCTGTTTTCCCTAGTGAACGACCAGAAATTCCATCCGGATGTGAATGTGACTGAGGAGGATCTGGCGGTGGCGTAAGACCCGGTTCTGTGATTGAAATAAAAAGCCTTGTTCGGCTCTGAGGACTTCCAAAGCTCCATGCATCCAGAGTAGAAGGTCGAACCTGATATCCCAGCCCAACAAGGGCACAAATTACTTGCGCAAAGACATTTTCTCTCTTACCATTAACACCACACTTTGCCATGCCGAGTACATTCTCCAGGAACGCATACTTTGGGCGATAGAAGTCGACATAGGAGACGACGGAAGCGACCATTGACACGTTTAGAAGACTTCGATCGTTGCCTTTGTTCTGATTTGCACTGGAGAAACCCTGACAAGGACTGCCGGCAGAAATCACTTCCACTTCCCCCGCTTGAGCTATTAACTTACTTCCTCGTCCTTCTATAGCTTGACGTAGGAAGTCATTGACTGATCCGTAGAATAGCTTAGTACCGTCAGCTTCTGGCATATTGGCTTTGTATGTGTGGATGGCCTCCTTGAAGTAGTCAACGGCCCACTTGAATTTCACGGCGCCGCCCTCTTCGAGACCACGTCCTAGATTACCTCCACCGCAGAAGATGTCTAGCCCTTTCAGCTTCGGCTGACATGTCGCTGATGAGGGATCCCATCCTTGATTCATATAAGGCCATGGTCTCGTAAGTGGCTTGAGGACTTGGTCGTCGTCTGAAGATAATTGATGAGTGATGAAGAAGCAATCTGCGGTGCCTTGCCTACAGTAAGGGGCAGGTATGTTTCCTTGATCTCTTTCTTCCTTGGTATAAAACCGGATATGACAGGACCGGTGGATGTCGACTATTGGAATGTCCTCTAGTGAGCTCGTGTAGATTAACTCATTAGGTTCTACGTGAATGTCTCCATCGACGACTCTACCCAATCGTTGTAGCAATCTGACTCGAACATAGTGCTTCACCCCATCAGGAGCTTTCTCAACCAGTATTACAGGTTCCAAGACCTGTTGAGTCCGTAAAATAGCTCGCGCGACAAGGAAGGTGTCTCCGATGTTGTAGTCACAACCTAGAGTTTCAACCCCACAGTCGCAGCGAAAATCTGACTTTTTCAACGTCACCCAAGCAGAATCGTTCCCAACATACTTCTGACGGACAAAAAAGTCTTTGTCATCGAAGTCAGGACCTTCGAAGAACGCGACTCGTGGCTTGAACGTAACTTCGTGTGCGTAAATAGAATCATCCCCACAGTTGCAGTGATCGCTTAGGAAAAGTTCCTTTGAATACGGATAACGCATATCCTGACAAGGAGTATCGGAGGGACGGTAGAGCCAGATGAGATTGAGCTTTTCACCGAGCTTTGTATGCTTTGTACTTTGAACATAACCATACCACATCTTATCGTTTGTCTTCCATGTTGTCTTGGCGTCGCTCTTAACGGCCACCACATCCCCAATACATACACTATCTTGATCCGTAGTCTGCTCGCGACGGCTTGTGGTGCAAAATGAGGCTCCGTTAACAAGATCAGAGCTTTTTTTGATCTTGATTCGTGGACCTTGCACAACTTCAAAGCACTTGACAAAGAGTAAATGCTTGAAACTCTCATATACGTAAGGCGTGACAACAGTTTTATGTTTAATTGAGAACCCTCCGAATTTATGAATTGACTCAAGCTCCTCTTCAGGTTGCCTGGCCTGTAGAGGAATGGCGTTCAAGGCTCCTGGGTTTATCTCGTCCCACAAAGGATGTCTTGCGTAAGTCATGTCCAGCTGAGCGGCCTGATATAATAAGAATGAAGCGTGACTTGCAGCCATACCACGGAAATCATTGCCCTTCTTCTTCCTCAACCACTGTTGAAAACACTCCTCCATTCCATGAATTTTTTGAAGCCACTGATGAAATCCACGCGTTAGATGTGCCAGAGCCACCTGCTTGTGATGGTGCATGTAGTCGACTAAATGCTTTGCAAAATCTGCTATCCATACGAATGGCTCATAGAATCTTCTATATTCAAAAGCAGGCCTTCTCAGGCAGTACCAGATCCCTAGTGTTTCCCCAATTTTGGACTGAATCCAAAGACTATCGCCGACTGTATGCAGACTGGTATTCTCATAACCTCCGATGGAGAGAATTTCGAAAGGGATCCTCTGTACGTACCGTCTGATCTTCCCGTACGATATAGTCCCGTCGAAGTAAAACAAGCTGTTATTCTGACCGGTTATCTCGTTTAATTGGACCATCTCTCCCGTATTCTTCTTCTTGTGATTGCTGTGAATCCTGGTCTTCGAAGGTCTGTAGATGCAGAAATTCTCCAAATCTAAGGACATGAACTCCTCGTCACCTAGAATGGTCTGACTATCACCCCTATTCGTGGCCTTCATTGAAAATTTCAGCTTGTTCAATCTGACATCAGTGTCCTAGAAGCGACTTACCAAAAAGTTCTGTAGTACGTGTTTCTCCGACGTCACGGGAAGCGTCGGAATATGCCCCTGATAGGCCGACTTAGGAAAGATTAGACTGGGTATCCTCAGGCCTTCCAAATGTGATGTAGCTTGCTTCTTGTTCGACCCTGCCGCAACTTCGATACCTTGAGCATCAGATTCGAAATCTGCAGCATCGCTATGATTCTCAGTATGCTCATAGGAGGGTGATCGTTTCCTTTTCCTTGATTTTTCAATATCTATTGTAGTGGCTTTGTCAAGCTTGGGAATTGAGGTTTTGATGTTGTCAATGCCGGTGCCGTTGACGAGCTTGTGGGGGTTCTGCTGTCTGGTACCAAGGTTAGCCTAAGATGTTCTAGGGTCTGCAGAGATATTGGGGACAGCAACGTTGCTTATTGAGCCAGAGACTTACCGGGTCCGAATATTGTGGGCATCATAATCGCCAGTATGGACGCTACCTGCAAGGTTCATAACGGAAAGCAGCTTTTACTCTCATCCGCTCGCAGTCTATGCGCGGACAAGATAGAGTAGTTCGAAACGCGTTAAATCCTCACATCATGATGTACAGAAGCTCTAAAAGTTAGGCTTAGGTAGAGACAGTAACAGCATAGACTGAAGCTTGTAAGCATACATGAAAGCAGCGAAAGTAAAGAATGAAAAGAGGTAGTGAGGTGGTAAAAGTGCTGGTACTCCCTCTTCAGTGTTATGGGCAGAATCGCGGCAGAATCACGTTTCGCCGAAGGCGGTCAATGGTGAGTGAGAGCTTAAGTTGAGAAGTATTCGAGTAACGATTTGAACGCAGAGTTGCATGCAAACTGAAGATCATTTGGCAAGAAGTGAAATTTACATCCTCAGCATCAGCTATCCAAGTAGATACGAAATACAATTATCATCAGCTATCCTGCAAACAGAACGCCTTGCAAAGATTGACCCATTGACCGAAACCTATCCATTTCAAAGTCCGCCAAAAACATTCACATTAAGAATATCCGACTCCGGTTCAATAAACCGTACGAGATGCCTCTCTATCTTGACAGGCATCATGGACCGGTTCCCAAAAGCATCAACCTGTTGCCCACGAACGTATTGAACTTGTTCTACCTTGGCATCGTGATGGCCGTCCCACATCACCGCGCCATTTACACCCATAGCAATGACAGACAGCATTGACCGTTTACCAAGGCCCCAATTCATCTCTATAGCATATCGATCACTCATCTCGAAGATGTTCTGCACCACGCGCAGGAGTTTGTGTTTGTAGAGCTCAAAGCAGCGTGGTTTTATTTTGCCACGGCTGTTGATAAAGGACTCGTGGGTAACAGGCCACCGACCGATTACCAACGTTACAAGATTGGGAAGCTTCTGTATACTTGTCTATAGACGCATGTAAGCACAAGGTCTCAAGTATCGTCTAGCTGCTCAAGGCTTACCAGAACCGTCGCATAATCGGGACTTGCTTCTGCAGAGTCGACTGAGGTATTCGGGAACGCGACTGATAGCTGCACGAGCTCTGGGCAACTAGTACAGATATCTGTGAATTCTGCAGGTTCATAGTTGAGCGTGTTATTAATTGATTGAACGTGGATACTAAGGTACTTCAACGTCTTGCCGTGATGCCTTATGGCTTTTGCCTTCGGTAGGTTATCGATAGTGTCGATTTCTATATGCAATGTCTCGAGTCCTAGCAGGGACTCGAGCATTCCTTCAAAGGCCTCGAGAACGTGCGATTCATTAATAATTCTCTGGATCCAGTGGAGGTGCTTCAATTGACCCGGACGTATGTGGGGCTTACTTAGCTGCGCGAATAAGTTCTCGTCGCCGTCACATTGATAGAGCTCAAGAGACTTGAGAACGCTGAAATTGATGACCCTAAGGTAAGTATCTACCGCATAGCGCAGGGATATATGCTCTAGGCGGAGCCACGTTAACATATGCGGAGAGCAACGGTCGAAAGGCTGTAAATGACTGAAGACAGTCCGGCTGATTAGCCCGGCGCGGGTGCTGGTGTCTTGAAGATCGTCAGGAACTCTTTCGTCTGACGCTTTGAAAGCTCCAGCAGAGACGGTCAATTCTTTAATGCCAGGGCTAGCTTGCAGTATCTTCTGGCAAACTCGAAGGCCGTCGAGTTTATCCGGGTAGAAGGCTAGCTCCAGAACATCCTTGAAGTCCTTGAAAACATTTGGGTCTTTCTCGAGTATGGGTATGAGCGGAAGATCTGTGGCATCAATCTCGATCTCCCGAAGGCGTTTCTGCTTTTTCCAAAGTAAAACCGAATTGTCAGCGGAGATTCGCATCCAATTGTTCCAGCTACTAGAACGTCAGCTTTAGCAGCTACCAAAAGACCTCGTTGATCAAGGCAGATTATTAGGAAGCAAGTATAGGGAGACCCAGAAGTTACCGTACTTGAAGCACTCCAGGGTATTGACTGGTATAACATCGAGCAGAAGCCGGAGGGTAAAATTGGCCTGACGAACAGCAATAGCAACATCCTCGAACTCCTCAGCTTCATCCGAAGAATCGTCTAAGGGTTCCATCTGTGCCTTTGGAACCGTAACCCTCTCTAAATCTAAATAGAGCCTTCGAATGTGCTTCAGGCCCGGGTTATCTCGGCTCAGCAATCCAGCGCTCAATCGCATATCCCTAGGTCCACCAACCAAGAGTTTTACGGTACGATATAAAATGGGTAGTGTTATTTCCTGGAACTCTTTACTAGTAAGGCATAGAGATTTACGGTCTGACGGAAGAGTGATCTATGTGCAGAATATCAGCTGCTGAAATGTAGTCAAGTGTTCCAGGATCTCTAGAAATGTGTATGTGAATATAGACCAAATGTTCTTCGAATATTTTAGAGACAGAGTTGTCGATATTGCGCTAAACGAAGTCCAGAGTTAGGTACGAAGGAGTACAACGTAGAACGAGAGTACAAGATCTTGAAAGTATGAAAGGTTCACAAACAAACAGACCAATGCAAGTAGCACTAGGCTGATAGACAGATTCGGCAGACTTCGAGGTTACAATTCACAGATAGACTACAAGAATCAAGGAAATTCGTTCTCACGTAGCTAAATATCATCCTTTTCATATCCAATGGGATATCCTTGAATTGCAGTCTTTCCGGCCTGACTGGTGGAGCCGTAGAAGCTTTGTATTTGATATCGTGGTCCTTTTTTCCAACCTCTGCGATTTTGAGCTCCTCCATCTTGGGAACCTCTCCCTCAACGCTTTCCATATTAATTTATAGGTATCGTGGCTTTCACGGTGCTGCCAAACTCGACAGTGCTACTATAAAACAAGGCCGGGACAACAGATAGATAAAAATGTACAGCAAACTGGTAGAACTATTAATTCCACTGTTGATGAACAAACAGCTACGAGAAGCGGTGTGACGGCCGGCAGCCTCGTCCTTTATTGGGGGTTGAGTGAATGGATCACGCCAGATAGCCAGCCCTGTGCTGCCTGGGATTGGGGCCATGATAGCCTGCAGTGTGAGCCTAATCGTTAGGTAGTCACTGCAGTAAAGCGACCAGGGTAAGTACAAAGAAGTTGAAACGTTCAATTGTTCGGATTATTCAATTGGATATACACGCAGTTCAGCGCAAGGTGCGAGAAAACATCGTCCAACACCTTTCAAGCCGGAGGTTGATACGATGACGTTGATGGCACTACGCAATAAATGCTCCGTAAGAGTAAGATAGCGAGCTGTACTATGTAAGCTGCTTCCGTCATTTAGGGAGGCTGATGTTCTGCGAGAAGTACGGTGTGCCACAAATCACCACCAAAGGCGCATGTTAAGATAACAGTAACATCACCATATTGGGCTCTCGAATTTACTGCATGGTGCTAAGCTGCATCTACGAACTTGCAAGACAGCCCCTATGAGTGGTTGTCCTCCCGCGAACCTTGGGTAGATCTTCTCCCAAACGCTAGCCAGTTCTAGCTGCTATTTCTACCAAAAGATTAGAAGCAATGATCCGTTTCACAATGGCCTCGAAGCTGCCCAGTGCTCTCGTAAATATTCATAAACATGAAAAACATCATTTTTTCCCTTTCCTCGCGCCAACGCCACCAGTAAGCCTACTGAAATTACCGAGACTCGACTTAGGCTTGTGTAATGGCCCGTTTGGTACAGGTCTCTGCGTCGTGCCAGCCGCGCTCGGCGGTCTGAGAGGAGGCTTGGGCATACCAGGCAGTACTTTTTCCTTGCTAGCCTCGATTGCTGCGGTGTTCGAGGGCGTACCGTCCTCCACCTGGTTTTGTAATCGATGCGCTCTGCGCGCCTTCTCTTGCACGCTCTTGAACTTCTCAAGCAACTCCACCCACTTAATCGCTCCATCTTCCTTGGCCTTGAGGCGGTTTGGCCGGTCGAAAGCAGGGGTGCCCGGAGTAGTGGTTGTGCTACCGAGTTGCGCTTCAGTGCTTTTTTGGCGCAAATGAGACAAAGAAGGAGACACATACGTTCGAGGGGCGATGTGAAGGTAGCCAATAGCGCTGACACTGTTCAAGCGATTTTTAAGTGCCGCAAATGCGGACGACTGGGGTAGTAGCATCAAGAGCCCATAAAGACATTTATATAAATGAGGATACTTTTCAGGCTCAAGAAGCTGAAGGCGAAGATCTGAACTGTCAGTCATTTTATCGTTCACAAACATTCGTAGATGTACTTACAAGTAAAAACAGGCGATTCGAGCAACTGCACAAGTTTATCGATCTGAATGAGCATATTCACAGTCATCTCAAGCTCCGCACTGAATTTGTTAGCTCTCGTCTACGATATATATGTCTACCACTCACAAGATCTGAAGCAGATTGTATGCTTGCTCATAAGCTTGTGCAAGTAAACATAGCGAGAACGTTGCGACGGCATTGTAGCACCAAGACTTGAACAATGCTATGAAAAATGCTTGCCCATCCTGCGTTCGTTAGTCTGAGCTCGAGAACTAAGTAAAATCAGGTCCTAACTCGAGATTCCAGATTCCTTAATCTCTTGCGCAAATCCGCCAACTCTGGTGCTGTTATCAGATTGTTATTGAGATTCTGTACCATAATGCTCGCAAATTCAACATCCTGATCCCACGGTTAGCGGGTTCATTACTTGGTTCCAGTGTTCAAACATACTTCATCTTTCTCTAAACAGTCCGCTAACGTCCTGTATATCCTCTCAGCGCTAAGACTCAGACACAATTGCCGAATTATCAGATTTCCCCTTGTTTCCAAGAGTCTTCGATCAGTAGAGAAAAGCTGAAGTAGGTTAACCATAAAAGAAGTAAAGTAACCTTCCTCGCTATTCTTAGAGATTTGCGAGAGGAGTTGTAAATCTCGAGTCACAACTGCTTCTGCTGGATCAGACAGCGTTTTCAGCAGAGCCGGAAAAGTGCCATCGTTCGTGGCTAGTACTTTTCGTGGAGCCTTACGATGCAGCATGATAAGCCAAGCCAGAGAAGCTACTCTCGTGGCTTCATGCTCGTTAAGGAAGTGCAGGGTCAAAGCGTTGACAGCTGCGGCATAGTCGAGATCTGCGGCTGGTTTTGGCGAGGTTGGGGAGCTTGTTGATGGTGGTGGAGGCATTGCCACAGCATCCTCATCTTTC
>JAABUO010010898.1_pt1 | contig 10013 bp, 15 predicted proteins | sample 5559291 | NCBI WGS metagenome assembly JAABUO01 (sample SAMN10711878, study PRJNA513372) | rock metagenome | isolation source: Antarctica rocks | place: Antarctica: Victoria Land, Finger Mt sud
GTCGTCTTTTGAAGACATGTGCACTGTCCTCAGAATTGATGGTCCGCTGCACAGTTGAAGATATTATGCCTAGTTTGGTGCTCATCATATTATGTCTGAACAGCAGTAACGTACAAATCTGGACAGCAGTGTACATTTATAGGCCATACTCAGCAGGACGCAAACAACGTCATGGCTGCATACTGATACAAGCATTTTGAGCTCTTTTGCCATTTGTGACCTTTGTGAAAAAGCCAGATACTGTCTCCCCGAAGGACAATGATCTGATCATTCATTGTGCTTCTGCTGCTACTCTGGCACTAGCTGGCAGACATGCACCTTCTGACTTGCACCACCAACATATAAGTATGGATACTGTCCTGCCCAAGCTGCTCCTGTGAATGAGCAGTCATCACCCTGCACATCTTGTACATGCTTCACATCTGCAGCAGCACATCCTGATCAGCATATGGTTCATAAAAAATTAACCTGGCAGAATGCCTGGGTAGCAAAGTTTGTGCTGGTGTTGGATGTCTTTTGGTCACTGGTATGCCATACATCAGCTGCCAAGCATCTTGTGTGTTTTGAAGAGCATGAGATTAACTGTCTGCTTGGGTATGTGACCGTGGAAGTTGTATATTATACAGTTCTGATGATGTTACTGTTATGATTGAAAATTCAGAGGGCTTTTACTTCACGGGTCTTGTCATAGACATCCAGCGTTGTTCTGATTAGCTTTGTCTGCAGATTCTGTCTGGCTAACGCCTGTGGTACCAACTGGAAAGCTGGCAACAGGCTTCTGTACCAATCTTAGATCAATGAACAGCTGCATAAGCACAAAAATTGGCCAAGGGGTTAGGTGACTTGCAATGTGACCGTCCCAATCTCAATATGAAGTAGTGCCAAAAGTTAGGAATGAGGTGTCTGATTGCGTGATGAGTGTAAATCCAACTTCTTATTGCACACTGCTTGCGAAGCATATGTTGTCACCGAAGTTTGTTGCTGTATGCAACAATCTCGTCAATGCCAGTAACTTTGACGCAGTATCACAGCAACGGCACATGATAAATCAGTTCAGTACACACCAGATGACTGTTGTCAAGTTGCTTGTTGAACATAGGGGGAACGAATGTTTGAGCAACACATGTGCTGGCATCAGTGCGTGCAAGTAAATGAAATACTCTACAAAGTCAAGGCTATGCTAGAACGCAGAGGGCTTCCTCAGCATAACACGCCAACCTGTACATAAGAAGCAGCTACTGAAGGACTCAAATCTATTTTCTAGGCTTTGGTTTCACTTCTGATTCATTGATTCTTCGCAGATATACTGCGTCGGGCGGATGATCAATGTCACCCTGTTCGTGCGTGTAGCTTGATGCTACCGCCAGCAAGCTGCCATCTGCATTAAAAGCGATAGCTGCTATGCTGGTTGGGTATTTAGCAATCTGAAATAGCCTCTTCTTGTGCTCGCCGTCCCATATGTTCACAACACCATCACATCCTGCAGAGTGCATAACAGTGATGTGAGGGGCTGCAACCTACACGGCTGATCAAACCTGTTGACATCATCATTATCACTCCTGGTAAATGTACAGCAAATTACAAATTTCCCTGACTGGTAGCGTTGACAAGCTTGTTAGAGCCCATACACATGCAGAAACTGATAATGTGCAGAACATAACCAGAGTTGCACCAGCACTAGATGCAGGATGAAAAGGACAATGCCCAACATTACAGGCAAACACTGAGAAAGCCTTCGTCGTTCAGAGGCATACCTCCTGTTGCAAAGGTGCCAAAGATAGGATGGAAAGCAATAGCATTGACAGGAAACACCACGTCTCTGCCTGCCTCACTTCTTCTATGACATTTGAAGGCATACTTCTTCGTTTGGACCTGCTCGCTGTTGTCAAAATACTCCATGGCCACCCTGCCCTCTATAGAACTAAGAGCATAGCCAGTACCATTGGGATAGCAGCGTATGCAGCGCGTTTGGTATTTCAGGGAGGACTCGCGTGTTTGCTCTGGTTGTCCATTTTTAATGCTGCAGCAAAGAGCCATTGTTGACGCTCGGTTGTACAAGCACGGCTGGCCTTCTGTCACAAGTAGCAACAAGCTCCTCTGTTGCATACCAGCGCTGAGAACGGTGATGAAATGAGCCTTGCTGCACCATTGCCCATGTTGCAGAAGCATGCAGACCTGTCGACTGATGCTCTTCTTATGCACAAATTCCACTACTAAACACTTGGCCTGAGTCATGTGTTTTGATGACAAATTGCAGCATGTTTGCTTCAATATTGATCCAGAAGACCTTATGCATACCTGCGCAAGTCATATATCAGGACATGTCGCCCTGAAGTTCCCACCACCATGCGACTGCCAGATTGAGCCATGGAAAAAACCTTTCCAGGCAGTGGTATAAGGCTGACACAATTTTTGCCCAGGGGCAGCCTTGGGTCCCACAGACGTAGTGTGTTATCCCAGCTGCCAGTGGCAACTAGCCCAAGTTCTTTCAGGTACTCTACGCATCTGATTGGCTGACTGTGCTGACCTATCACAGTCTCTGCATGCCCAAAAAAATCATATCTGCAGACAGAGCAAGCCGATGTTCAGATTCAGCCAAGGTGTTGCAGGATCAGAAGCCTTTCATTGTCAGCGAGATTGCTTACCGTTTGACAATGCTGTCAAGACCAGCAGTGAAGATGGTAGATTGGTCTTGGAAGCATGCATCCAGCAAAGGGGCTTGATGGGAATAGCTGCCGCGCAGGTTGTCATGGCGAGCATCATAAAGCCTAGCTAACTGCAGGTTGCACTCACAGCCTAGCTTATGCAGCTAGCATAACTTGCTAGTTGATCACTTTGCAAGCCAAGCTGAGCTACAGCCTCATCTTGAACCTACCCCATCCCAGGAGCATGCAAGCAGCAAATCATTGGTGGCAGAAAATCGCAGGCCAGAGATGCCGTCCGTCGGAGGACTTGAAAGCTGTGATCCTAAAGAGCCTGCGTCTGTCATGCAGGCCAGCAAGCAAAGTGTGGGGGTTCAGATGCAGTTTTCACAGCTTTCCAGCACAGTCAACATCGCCGTGGCCACCAGAGTCCTGGTCTGCACAACACGGCCTGTCAGATGAACCTGGCGAAAAAGCCGTGGCTACTGCTCAGCCAAACAGCAGTCAAGTCACCCTGGAGCATGAAGTTCTGTAAGTCTAGGGCTCAAAGTCTAAGCGCTTTGTAGGATCAACGCGAAACGCATCTGCTTGCACTCTTGGTTACAGATGCCAGTCTACTCCCGTACGAGGGTACTATCATTGTATAGGCAAATCTTGCGCACGGGTCGGCTTTGGGCTGGTCCTCGGGAGGTAAGCAAGACTGCCATGGGTGCTTGACAAAGTGCTTCGATACGATGCTTTGACGTGCTGCAGGAGCAGCAGTACATCAAGTCAGAGGCCAAGAGACAGTTTCGAGCTAATCAGCATACAAGCAGCCCTGTTGACCTGGACAAGCAGGTGTGCATGCACATGCACATGCAGTGGGCTCTCACGAACACTAACGTATGACCATGTGTCTCAGATACTTGAAGGCGAGGTCAGGTTACAGTACGCTAAACAGTACGAAATTCCATACCCAAGGCTGGTGCATAAAACTCAGTACAAACAATGGCACCCTATGCCAAAACAAGACTTTGAACCAGCAACACAAAGGTATTTGTCTTAATCACAGTATGCTTTCGGAAGCTGTCACACCGTACTGTACAGCATTGAGCTGCCTTAAGCCATGCTTGCAAATTGTCTGGCCTGTGCAAGGTGTACTTGGCATGTTCAAGCTAGTCGGGCACTGTTGACATCCGGTCATGTGTCATTGCAGAAATGATGCCAGCAGCAAGCTTGCAAAGGCCATGCAGGAAAGAAAGCAGGTCAGCTTGTAGCATCAAGTATGCTGGCTTGTCAGTCTAGAACGCTGTAAGACAGCACCCTCATTACAACATGTCTGAAGTGCAGAGACAAACAGACAAATTGCCAGGCAAGCCAGGATAGCTTGTGATAAGTTGTTCAAATTGATGACAACAATCACATACTGAGACAGCAGGCACAGCTGCAAGACTGCTGTCTATGGTCAGTCTGCTTCTGGCACAGTCAGTGCTGTTGCTGGGCAGACAGGCTGTCTTCATCGGCTTGAAGCTATAATTGCTGCTCTGCAACAGACAGCTGCAAAGACAGCGCAGTAACAGCAGAAGCAGGCATTTCTGCCATGCTGTGTCCCGTCTCAGCATACATTTGCATGTTTTTGTACTCCAAAGCAGCTGTTGCTTTGCTTTGTTCTTGTACTTTTGGCAGCTCATGACACGCTTTGGCTCTGTAGACTTGAGGATTTCACAGTTAGCGTATGCACTTGACTCAGCAGGACGTTTGGCCGTTTATTGAATTTCAGGTTTTCAACTCGTGAGTCACTCAGCAGCATATTAGCTATGACACCTTGATCAATGGCTGTTTTGGGGAGGAGTGAGTGGGATTTGAGACAGTAGCATTGCCTGGTGTATGCTTGCTCTGGACATCAAGTTGGTGAGCTTGACGTCATGTCATGCTTGGCCCTTGGTATTCGAGGATGCTTTGGCTGTCAAGCTGCAGCAATAAGCTTTGCAGAACTACTGTATACAAAACTTGCTATTTAACCCCTTGCAATGCACTGGTGAGTCTATAGTCTTGAAATGATTGTTAGTTTCGTTAGTACTCCTGCCAACCCAGCTGCCATCCAGGTAGCTTTCGGAATTGCAGCAATGTGGGAGGCGTCATCTGCTTCTACAGACTTGAGGACAATGTATACCCCTGTGCCTTCAGCAAAACCTTTCAGGCATGCAGCATTTGGATTAAACTTGCACAGTTGTGCTGCTAACGTCAGGCATGATTGTAGCTTGAAGTTGTCCTCAGCAAACATTGGTGATCGATGTCAGGATCAATAATGCATGCATTCACGCAACGTGGCATGTAGCAATGGAAGAGGACACGTCGTACACAGCCTTACAACAAGCACACATAAACACAACACTGCTTTTGAGCAAAACAGCAACTGCAGACGCCCTCGGGCTGTAGCCTGGAATGCGATGTGCAGACAGCTTTAGCTGCCACTGTAATGCTTGTGTCAAGTGCTCCTTGCCTCAGGTCACATGTTTACTGTAGAATGTTTGCTGCATGGAGAAATGACATGTGCGGCTGTGGACTACACCTGCACAAACACATTTGTACTTTAAAAGTGCAGCACAGAGTAAAAGTTGTGAGGATATATATGTGCAGACAGCTGCAGCATCAGCTTTGTTCACCATAACGCCTTGCCTTCTGTGTGCCAAGACTAGCCAGTGTTTGATCTAAAGTATCTGTTGATGCACTCTGGGTAGCAAAAGCATCACGATAAGTCAAATGCTCACCTGCTTCTTGCATTGTGGCATCACACTATGCCAGCTGCTAGGTGAATCACTCCAGACCCTTCCGCATATGACTTGACATAGTAATAGCTGCACAGACAGGACAGCTCTTTACTAAACAAGGAGCAGTCACTGCCTGGGCCACTGCAGGCATCCTTGTCACAGAAGCTGCCTGTTGAATCAAGAGACCAGTAGCTCTCAAGGCCAGGATCAAGTCTGGGTATGCTTATCTATAGCTTGATGAGCTTTCAAGCTGTGCACATCTGTTCAGTTCATTCAAGCTATTCAGACATACACTCTGCTATGCAAAAGCAGCGCAGGTCAAGCAACCGGCAAGCATTACAAGAATACGGGCTACATGGTCAGAAGCATGGTGTTGTATCTACAGCTGACCTTCTACTTGCTTGCAATACCTGCCATTTGCGATGCCATGCAGTTGCTGACTGCTGCGTTGGTGAGTTTGCATCACATCATGCCAGAGCACCACAAATACCTACGTCAATGCTGGCAATGCATGCAGACAGCATCTTTAAGCCTAGCACACTGACAAGGGCTACCATGGGAGCTGTGTACTTCATGCACACTGAATCATGGAAATCAGCCACCAAGACATGCACAGCATTATCAGTAAAAGAGGACTGTTGAGCGTTACCAGAAGTCAGCAAGGATGCCTGTTTGTACAACCTCTGACAGCAGGACCATGGCCGGCCATATGCCGCTGCCAATGGCTTGCAATAGGAAGCTGTCCCCAGCTATGATTTGCAGGATCCAGTGTGCACAACTAATAAACCGAGAGACACCCAGTGCAAAGACGTAATGTGCTGTGAACTTCTCCACGACCTTGGCTTTTTGCATCATGCGAAGCTGTGGTAGTACAGAGACTGCTTCTATGTAGACACATACGGCCCACATGATCTGCAGGTTGCATACAGATCAGGTAAGGGCAAGCGACACAGGTGTTGAGTGCATGTGCACAGATGAACTGGCCAAAGCCAGAGTTATGACATCAACAGATGATCTGCAGCATCCAAAATGAATACAAACCATGAAAATGTGTACACAGCTGTGAAAGCAGATTAGCTTGTGTGTCTATATGTCTATGTTGATGCAGACTGGCCGCCAAAGCCGACTACATCTGAGTGACTGTGTGCTGCATGAGAAGGCATTCACTAAACGTGTGATTGAGATTGGGTGACTTACCCGGAAAATGAGCTTGTGCTGAGTGCCAGGCTTGGCAATGCAAGCCAGAAGGAGACACGGAACAGCCTGCATTCACAATGTATGCTTGTGTGGCCTACCAAGCTGCAATGGCGATATGCTGGAGATTCGTAACAGATATCCCGTTGCATTTGCACCATGCAAGAGGCTTACCACATAATAGGACTGAATATTATCCTCAGCTGCTTGGTAAGAGTCTTTCAAGGGGAACCACAGCATGTAAATCACTAGCAGCGTTGCTAGTAGAGTAAGTAGGTCCAAAAAGGTATGGATGTCATACTCCATCATAAAACTGCAATGACACGTTAACAAGCAATGTTAAGTTTTGTAGAGGAGCAGCTGCCAGTGCTTCTCAGACACACAGTGCTTACTGCTAGTCATACCAATCTTGACTCACCTGCAGAATAATCTTATGCCCAAGAATAGTGCGCTCAGCTCTTGTGATCTGAGTGACAAACCTGGATCAATGAAAATCAGTGTTTGAGCATGCTGCATTTGGGGGGTTGCAATTGGAGCACAAGTAATTTGATACTACATACCTCCAGCGTTCTTCTTGCTGAACAACTTGTATAGCAACATGCCTATGCCAGCAAAGTGGACAAATTCTGCCATGATGAATAAATTGTCATGATCCTCTATCACCAACCACATCAAAAACAATGCCTGCAAATCTGACACATACTGCCGCAGTCTGCTTTGCTGTCCAGCTGTTACCAGAAAGCATGCACTCACCAGCAAGCCACATATGCTGCCCAGCAGGACCTTCTCTTTCTGGCTTCGTCGCTTGAACCATCTGGACGCTGTCAGAAGGGGGTCACGCACTTTGCCAAGCTTATCGTCTCTAGGTGTGGCGAACTGATTGTACGGATCGGCCCCAGCCTGGTGACCCCACCTATTCGCCATCGAGCACTATTTACTGGCAGCAACAAGAGAAGATGTGGTCGGGTACAACCAAAATTTGCGAGCAGATAAAGGTGAATTATAGTCAGGTTGTAGCGCCCGAGAACAAAGATCTGGCAACATCAGCTGGTTTCAAAGTCATGCATGTGCTGCCATAGGGTTTGTCAGCAATTCGGCCAACTACCGAGATCGCTTCCGGCACCTCTCGCTCGCTCAGCGGAAAAGGACAGTCCTCACGCCGCATACAATCACTGCAAAGGCCTGGACATGCTGGTGACCTTTTCCACTGAGCCTCTGTCGAGCTCAGCAAGCTATGTCACCCGGCATCCAGATCAGACAAGAGTAGCAGGTTGTGTCGATTTAACAGCACTATAGCTGAAGGCTATTTTGCGCAGAACAGTCTCCTGCCCGGCTGGTTCGCACCTCGAGGGTTTTGCGGAAGCAAGGGTCGATTGACCCACCTCACGCATGCCAGGCAAAGGCAGACTTCTTGGCAGACAACCAGTTGATCACAAAGCTACATGCTTTCAGCTCCAGCAATTGTGTCAAGACCTGTCACATGGCAAATGAGGTTGAGAGCAGAGCATAGCCCGGCTTGCTGCTGCGTTGGCACAGAAGGCAAGGACCGGCAAGTGAGCCAGCTGCCAGCTGTTGTTGCAACACCTGGACAGCAGGCTTTGGACAAGGCAAGGCGGCAGCTGCTTAGAGAGCGACAGACCAACTCGCAGTACGCATCACTACCTGTTTTAATGGGGCAGAGTGAGGATATAGATGGCCTACAGCAGAGCGCGCAAGCAAATGTATGTTTGCAGCCAGTTGACAACAAAGCACTGAAGGTACGTAGCTCACATTTGTAAGTCGCTCTTGCACAACCTGGACTCCACTGTATCATGCAGCAGCCTACCAGAATGAAATAAACCACTTCAAAAACTACCTTTTTCTGCTTGCTGTCAGAACATGAAGCCTTGCTGCAGGAACTGCAAAATCTGCTTCCAGACCTGGCAGGTCGCTGGCAGAAACTACAACCTCAGATCCTGCTGTTGATGACTGCTGACACCAGCACAATTGCTGTGCGATTGCTTCAGCTGAAAATGTGGTTTCCTGAAGCCAATGTTTCCACCATGGTTTCTCAGAGGTACTCGCTCGGCACACATATTCTGTGCAAAGCCGTTGCCATAGAAATTTTTGCACATGACTCACCGTATGGCAATACACCACCAGCAACTGTTCACAATTGGCACATCAACTATGCACATATTGCAGGCCTACCTTGGTTCTTGATGAAGAGTTCAAAGGAATTCCTGCTGCCATCAAAGTGATGCGGCACTGGTTTGCGGCAGATGCTATTGATCACATGGTCCAAGAGGAGCCTCTCTTCCTGGTTGAGGATGTGGAGAGCGCAATATCATCTCTGAACAGGTACACGACTCACCCAAACATAGCCATTAACTATACAAGCACCCAAGGTCTCAAAGTCTGAGAGATGATGTACAGCATCCAAACAGCTTTGACAGCTTGTTCTGGACTGTAATGTTGACTCTTCGGGCTGTGCATCATGCATTACATTGTAGCAGCACCTGTCTGCAGATGAGCTTGAGGGCTACTTTGCTAGCAAGGTCATACGGAACCCTGCGAATGTCTTATAGGTGGATGTCAACTACAAACGGTGCCCACAAGCTGCAGCGCCACCCTCATCTGTTGCTCTCGCTGGTGCCAAACAGGAAGCTCAGCCTGTGGTGATGCCAGAAAACGCAAATGTATAGTCCTCCAGATTTGAAGCAGCAGAAGTATGGCCTGTTGAAGCAGCAGAAGCATGGCCTATTGCACCAACATATTCTGTACAATTTGCTGTCCGGCATCCAGGCAATGTGTTCTGGCTGCGAGGCGCTGGTGATCAGTCATGAGCGCATCTGTGCATGTGTTATTGATGTATATGATATGGCTTGTTGTACACTGCATTGTCACGATGACCTGTTCTTTTGCATTGTGTGCTACAGCACAGCTTCCAGCTTCACGAGAGACAAACACAAGTGCCATATTGTCACAACAGCGTCAAATGGACAACTGCAAAATCTTCCTGCGCATGTACCTGTGGCACGTACGTGTTCTTGAAGCAGCTGCAGAACAGGCAGCAGCGCAATTTGGCAGTATGTACATCAAAATGCAACAAGACGAGCAGGTCTACAGGCTTCTTTTGGCCTAAGTTGAGGGCGTCATCAACCGGCAATCAGCTGGTGATGTATGCCTGTTTGACCTCCTTGCTTGTTAAGTTTCGTTTGTTTGATTTGTGTTTCACTGTATGTGAGGCGCAGACATTTTGCATTGCATGTACAGCCTATACATTTTACACTGGGTGCTCTTTGATGTCACTTATGCTGCCTTGTTACTCAGACTTTGATTTGCTAGCTGGGCCAGCTGCAGTTGACATGAGTGTGATTTGCAAGTTGTGTCATGCAATGCACCTGTATGCATGAGTGCATTGCATTACACAACTTGCTTGCTGTTG
>JAABUO010010901.1_pt1 | contig 10012 bp, 10 predicted proteins | sample 5559291 | NCBI WGS metagenome assembly JAABUO01 (sample SAMN10711878, study PRJNA513372) | rock metagenome | isolation source: Antarctica rocks | place: Antarctica: Victoria Land, Finger Mt sud
CAGGCTTGCAGAAATGCAGGCCTTAGCTAGCATGGTGTATTGTGAGGGTTTTCAGGTTGGTTCACATCGGGTGTAGGTGCTGCACTGCTAAGTTGGCAGCGCATGACACTGTGTCTATCATACCGTGAGATACCTGATCATCCCTCGCCGGATGCGCGCACTGGCTGCTGCACTCAAGAGGCGCCGCCGCTTTGCTCTCTGCTCTTCTCTCACATCCTGCATGCAACCTTGCGTCAAGTATACACCACATAGTGATGACTCTAGAGATGTGTGCAAGGTGTTGGTTGTTGAACTTGGCAGAAACAGTGCACCAGAGACATACATCAGGAAGGGAGTAGCTCTTAGAGGCTCACCACTGGTCTAAGGTGTCCATATTCATCTTCTTGAAGTTGCTCCCAAGAGTTGTCATTTTCATACTCGCGGTTAAATGCGTTCATGTCAGCAAGGGCTTCATCCTCCCTGCAGCATGCCAACCAATCATGATTGGATATTGTGCTTGTGCAATATGGATCAAGTGTCCTGGGTTGAGTGTGCTGCTGAAAGTAGGTTCAAGGCATACACATTCCTCATGATGAATGCAAATGCAAGGCTCAAAGACCTACTCTGCCTGCTCATCTTCCATGTTCCAGGCTCCGTCCTCCATTGGGCCTGCCTTGTGTTTGCCTGTTGCCTGCTGACCTGAAGTGGATGCCTCTGCCATGGTGGCAGCCTGACAAGCTTGCAATTACGCTGTCTGGTGGCTAGGTCAGGCACAGGCATCAGCAGATATGCATGCAAGACGCAAACAACTACTGCCAAACATCCGGTACGCAGGCAGAGCTTGACAACGCAAATGCTCTTCCGCTTGGAAATGGCCGCCTTTTGTGCACGACAAACACCTAACGACAAATGGGTTGCCGCTGATCCAGATCCGCCTTGTGCTGCGTGCACTGACAGTCGTGATGAGCCGTCTACTTTGCAGATTATGATACCTTACGCACCACAGGGCTCAACATTAAGAACAAACATACCGGAAACACCCTCTGAGCTGCCCCGACGTCGCTAAGCAGATCACTTCGGTGTCAAGCAGGTTGTGTTTTGGCCTCTGCTTCCCATTGCCGTTTGAGCTATCATGCTAGTTCGCACCAGTAATGCGTCTCAGCTGCTCATCAACACACCGCTTGATGTAAATCCAGGACTTCTGCCGAGAGTGGTCAAAGAGCAAACGTGAACGAGCATTTACAATTCCAGTTTGTATACATAGCTGATATCATCGATCGTGCCTACCATTATGCATTGTTCCAGCGAGCGACAGAGGTCACAGTTGACACTATAGCATGTAAATGGGGCAAAATTACATACGCTTGTCAATTTCGCTGTCCATCAGGTCCTGTTAGGCTGACTTGAGAAAGTAGTGATCGTGTGCAAGCTGCTAGCACGCACAAAGTGGCACAGTGCTTGTGACTCGCTGCGACAGCGATTACGGTGTCAAACTTGCGAAAGATTTCTGAGCTTTCATGGAAAGGCAACAATCCCCCTTGCAGCCTCCGACTGACGCACAGCAAGGCCTGCTTATACTGTCTATGCAAGCAGCAGATGATGCAGACATGGCAGGCACTGGAGCTTACGAAGCTTGTTTCCCCCCCTCAGTTACATGCTATGTTTGCAGCCAGCCAGGCAGCACCGACCGCCTTACCTGCTGCATGAGTGACTTTGTGTATGAGCGACTGACAGCAGGTAGCAACCAACAAGCAGTAGATGCAGCAGCCACAGCCTCAGATCCTTTACTGCATCAGTTCCTTCAATCTGGAAAGGCTGGCACGGTTGCAAGACAAGCTGAAGGTGCCAAGCATTGTCAAAGGCATTTTCACCAGGCCTGTCTTGGCCGGCGAAAAGAGGCAGTCTTTGACAACAGAGTGACAATTGTCAAACAGCTGAAAGATGGTACACAAGAGACACGTGTCAAGGATCTGCGTCACAGATTGTGCGAAGCCTGTCTGCTATCAGTAACAGGAAGCCAAGTGACGCAGTATACCGGTGTTCTCAATGGTGGGCATCTGCCGATTCTGGACGCCAGCAGTGTACTATTGCGAGACCAGTATTGCAGCTTAAAAACCCAGTCAAACAATCTTTGTGAAGGTCTTCATGTACTTAAACTACAAGCCAACAGAGCAGCATGTTGCCTTTCATCTTCAGGACCGACGGCGCATTGAAGCACACTCACACTGTGATCTCATTTGCCTGAAGAGATGTCAAGACCCTGTCTAGAAGAGGCTTCTGTTGCTTGCAGAGGAAGCAGCAGCCACACAAGCTGCACGACGAGCTGACAAGCTCACCTCAAAGATGAAGAAGAGCCTGCAAGCCAGGGCTGACAAGCTTGGAACCCTGGGCTGCAAGGTTGCCCTAACCCGCCTGTCAAGGAGAGGCAGACTGAGCCAAATTGCCAGTGCCTCCCTGTCAGAAGCCCTTGAAGCTTGCACTCCAGAGCAGCAGTTAGCATTACAACAGGAGCTGCAGAAGGGACCAGAACAGCTGCTTCAGTTGCTAAGGGTATGCTGTATGGATGAATCAAATGTGATCAGTGCACTGCAACACTGCAAGCAGGCAGAATTGACAGTGCACATCGTAACCATAACTGACAACAAGGCTCCCATGTGCGGGCTAGACAGCTGCTAGAGGCAGTACCAGAATGCATGGGCCATAAGAATAGGAGGGCAGAGCAATATATGATGCTATTTTGCATGTGCTGCTGGAACGCGTCCAGCATGACACAAAGAGCAAATGCAACATGTTGGCGTATAGATCAGCAGCAGCAGAGCTTTGCGATGCTCAGGTTTTAGCGTCTTGAAGTAGCCAAATTTGTGAGCATTGTCCTGTGCTGTTTGTGCAGCTGCTCAATCAGCAGTCAGAGTCCGGCAAGGCTGAGCTGAGCCATGCAGAAATTGCTGCCAGATGTTCCGACAGATCATGGGATCTTGTGAGGCGAAAGAAGCAGAGACCAGAAAGCAGATTGCTTGGGTTGAGAGCGTAGCAGGCATACTGACTCAGTAATGTGCATAATCCTCACGTGAAGTGCATGGTCATAGCTTGCACTGATTGCACAACACACATGTCAGCCTGGTGCTTTCTGTATTCTACAACTCACTGTTTGATTGCACCTCTTTTAGTCACGCAGCACACATCAGAATACGTTCTACATGGCATATGCAACTGCACAGTGATGTCGTTTGCTGTGTTTGGTCGTGTTCATCTGCACTTCTTATACAACAATGGCAAAATACCGTATTAACGTGTTCAGCAGCTGCAAGGAGCTACATGTAAGCCCAAACAAACTTGAGACTCGACCACATGATCTGGAGGTTGGAGTGTCATACACAGATCTGCAGAGATAATAGCAGAGACTGTATAACAGCCACTAGAGTCAAATGCAGTATAAGTAAACAGCAGCTTTGTTCTGGATAGAGAAGAGAGCAAATACATAGCCACTCTATGAGCCAGTAGTTGGTCAAGCCAGACGAATGGTAAGCGAAAAGAGAAATCGCTGCTGCATGTACGTTTGATAAAGGAACAGCGTACTGTATGCAATAGGGAACCAGCAGAACTTGCTGAGCAAAGATACATGTGCACAAATTATATTGCAGTAACTCAGCACAGCCAGGAGTCTGATACTGACATGTGTGAAAGATAAACAGTACGCACACAGGTCAGGTCTCTAATTCTGCTTTTGTACACACTTAGGCTCACAGTTTTACTAATGCAGCTGAAACTGACGTGCAAACACACCAAACCTATGATATGCACAATCTGCAAATTGTAAACAAACAGTCTATTCAAGGACAAAACATTGAAACACACTGCCCCGACCTGTGATGTAGTCATTATAGTCGTTATCGGATACTTCAGAAGGAAAGGAAACACATAACGACCAGGGCAAAGCCATCAGGCTGCCTTCCTTTTGTGTGCAGGACTTTACTGCAGGCACTCATGCTCACTTATCAGGCAAGAAGAACCACTTGCTTGTCAACATCCGGTGCTGCAGGCGCATGTCACCATGCAGCGGCTGTTGGAAAGCCAGCTTGATGCCATGCTGTATCCAACCTACTGCATCATGACCTGACTGCTGTGGTCTTCACGTAAGCACTGCTGAGCAGATTGCGGCACCTCAGAGACCAGCCATCACTGTATGGCAAACTCCTGCCCAACTCTCCATTGATCTGCTAGAGAACTGAACATATGTACATACTGATCAAAGATTGGGCAAAACTGTATATTTGGTGAGAACCTTGACGCGAAATCACAGGACATCACACAACCTCTGGCAACATTTCCAAGGGGCCCATTTTGGCAGAGTCAGAGCGCTGCACCAGCAGCCGTCTGCTTCTGTGATCTTCTCTAGCAGCAGCGAGGGCATCCCCAACACCTTCCGGGGCTTCTGCAACTCCTGGCAGGCCACCTGTCGGCGCAACTGCCCTTGCGACTTCCACCTGCAAGCAGCTTATGGCTGTCAGGACACTGCCAGCATATTACCTGAAACAATTAAACAAGGCTTTTCTCCACAGAGTTAGCACAAGAAAGAACACTGACCAGTTTCACTTCACATATGCTCCAGTGTGCACTGATGGCTGTGCAGCTAAACTGTGCAAGCAGTATTGGCTTGACTACACACGCACACACACGCACACACACGCACACACGCGCGTGACTGCAACAACAGGTGATCTGAGATCTGACTTGGTCCTCGTCTGCAGGTGATGCTGTATGTCTATCTCGGCTTCTGGACCTAGACATGAGGTTCCTCATGACCGGCATGCTCTGCCTGGCCATGTCCCTGGGTCTGTGCACATCCCTGGGACTGTCCTCTGAGCGCTCCACTGCTGGCACGCTGTTTCTGTGCATGTGGGCTGTGTCGGTGTTGCCCTGGCCCACGTGGAAGGCTGCTGGGTTTGTAGAAGACCTGAAGGAGGGGCCGCCTGCCCTTCGGCGTGCTGGAAACTCTGCTGCCTCAGCTGCGTTGGAAAGTAGTGGTGAATGAAAGCGGATACGGACAATTTGGAAGATAATGCATGGTGTGTGCTTAGTGCAGATGCACATTGGTCACAGGTGTGGGAATTGCGGCTGCAACAAGCGGGCAGTGCCAGCAGCAAATTGAGCACAGATGCCAGCAATGCTGCTGAAAACATTGCTTCCAGCAAGGGAGGAACACGGTGCTGAGGCTCTCGATAACATCTTCACAGCCTCTGATGGACCATTTGAGAACTGCATAGACCACACCAGTAATAGATGTAGTGAATGTGTGTCTGCTGCAGCCTCTGACCAGGCACGCACGCTGTATGCCAATTGTTCATGATGAGCAGCAGTAGCAACGAGGTACAGCATACCTGGCTCTATGGCAGCAAGCTCTGTCAGCTTATGCAGTCTGCTGCTTTCTGCCAGGCTCTCATCCAGAGCTCGCAGCTGCAGTCTCATTTGTTGGTCGCCAGCATCACTCATGTACACCTCCATCATCCTAGCTTGTGCTCTCACAATCTGCACCATGCCCAACGTGCTCACTACACAATGTGCTGCTCTGCAAGCATGTTGGGACTAGATAAGGCAGAGCAGCAGGCACCTGACGAGACTGCCAGAAGAATGCGCACCAGACAAGATGATCGCTGACTGTAGGCACTTAGGCTTGGTGTTGGCTAGCTAAATTTCTGCACATTTTGTGCGTCATCATAGACACCGTAAGGTGCGACTAATGAATAGAACATGTGGCGCTAGTTGTGACAGCACAATACATTCACAGTGACTCAAGAAATGTGCAGAGACCCAGTTAGCCAGAAACAAGCAGAATTGCCCACAGTCTGCAATCCCATGCTCTCACAGGGGCCATCACAGACAGCAGTCTACAAAGTAAACATGCGACAGCTTGGTCCATGTCACTGACTGCTCACCAGGTCAATGTGTAGCCTAGCTCGGGTGGCACAGGCCTCAGACCTGCACTCTGTTACTACAACCTTGTCCACCAAAGTCAGAGCTGATTCATCTATGAACATCAGCTGAAGCTCTGTTGCCTCAGTGCCCACAGCAGGCGAGAAAGGCACAAGGGCACAGTACAGCTTCTTCCAGCCCTTGGACAAGCCCAATATCCTGCAAAACAGCCTTTTCTGCATTGACCAGTGCATGTAAGCAGCAAGAACTGTGCGGCAAACAGAAGCTTCAATGAAGTCAGAAGGGTTTTGACTGCTTGATGTGATGCTTGTGCATAGCAGGCAGCCGTACAGCAGCTCATACTGATACATGCAGTCAAAAAAAACTACGGCGTCAAGGTGTGAAACACACATGCTCCCACATGATGATTCACAGTCCAGCGCTCCAGCAGGACCCCAAGGGTCCCAGCAGGGGCCGGGCAACATGGACATGAAACACAAAAGTGCGTACCTGGAAAGCTTGACCTCAAAAGGTCCAGCAAAGACTGCATTTTGGAGGAAGCCGCGCACAATCAGCTCAAAGCTGTTGGGGACACGTGCACTCATTGACATGCGCCTCAGGAATGCGTAGTCTATGGCAGTGGAACCTGCAGGGCATCTTATGGTCATTAACAGCAAGCAAGCTGTCCTGGAAACACTTGCCATGGTGGGTGCAGGTCAAGGGCTATACATGATGCACATGCTGATGCAGCTTGTTTTATGAGAAGCTAGACCCCAAAGATGTCGACAAAAGGAAAACGCTTATTTGCATGCTTGGTGATTGAGGAGTTGGAAAAACGCCTTTCTCTGGAGTATTTCCTAGTGGCAATGGCTCCAAAAGGAGCAACAAATAAAGAGGATATGACAGATTGGGGACAGTGACTGACCTTTCTTGTCTGCACAGAAGGGGTTTGCTCCTGACTCCAGCAGCAGGGTCACAATTTTAGCGTCCATTGGGTACATCATCACACTGCCCTTGATGGCCCTGTGCAGTGCCGTTCTGCCCTTCTGTGCATCCACAGCATCGACAGCTGCGCCATACTCCAGAAGCTGCAAAAAGGTGAGCCTCACTGCTGGCGTTTAGGTCGTGGCAGTCTAGTGCATAGTGCTTCACAGGGGTGATATTTGCTGGACGCTGATTGAAAAGCAAGATTTGTGTCTGAAAAGCTCAAGGCCCAGGTTTGTGCACTAGAGCAGGCCATGTGCAATTATGCACACATGTACGCCTGCTCAAGGCTGAAATGTGCATTTTTAAACCTAGATGCATGAGCAGAGCAGTGAGAGACCTGAGTGTTATGGCTGCGCAGTTCTGAACACAGCAAGTGTTGGTGTGACATTGTCAGTGACACACAGCGACATGACCATGCATCTGTGCATCTGTATGCATAACACAAGGACCTACCTGGCGTGTAACTGCCAGGTGGCCTTTGACCACTGCCGCCATGAGGGGCGTCAAACCAGACTTTGGGCAATGATACTCCAGCAGATCTGTCAGTGAAATAGCTGCAGGTGTGGCACTGGCACTATCTCCAGGCTGAGGGATTTCACTGGTTTGGAGTCCTTGAGACCAGCGTATACGCTGTGCAATGACCTGAGCACAACACTCAGGCTGTCATGCCTTGAATATGACGACAGAAGTGTGCGCCAGGAAATGCAGAAAGCTGTGTGATGTACTGCATGAGATTCGTGGTCAGGGCCTTTTGCTGTGCACACATCCGCACATTTGTTCCACATACGCCATTTAGCAATTCTGCAGTGCCTGATAGGCTGTTAATATTCTAGCCCTAACCGGCTTGAGACAGGCACCAATACCAGAAACGCGACCTGGTTGTACCGAACCAGGCAACAGTGGGGCGGTCAACGACACATGACGCATAAGACGAGATCTATATGACTGTCAATGCATCACCTCAACGGCGTCTGTGTTGCCGTCGCTGGCGAGGCGGTAAAAGGTAGCGGCATCGTTGGCGGTTAATGATCCCGCGTCAGAGCCACGAAGGCGCAGCACCATGTCGCCCGACGCAAAGGAACAATGGCTGCTTGTCAGGCAGCGCTCAGCTGTTTGCGCAGCAAAAGTACAACAATAGGCCCCGGAAACAAAGTTCCGTGACCCAGCTTCAACGCTTTGTTCGAACCTTCGTCACGAGCGGTTGTCTGCAGGCCCCTAGAAGCGTTTACTGCTTCAGTCTCCGTGCAAACCAGCAACAGGCCCGAACGCGGTAAGCTTTGCAAGTAGTGGGCTCTGTCAGGTTTGTCATGCGGCAGCGAGCTTTTCGGAAGCTTTCGATAAGTCGCTTCAGATTTCTAACCTCAAAATCTCACTGCTCTATCGATTGCTTCTAGACATCATAATCTGTCTTGTACATGCTAGTATTGCTCATTTTGCATAGATTGCAAACCACCTGAGAGCAATCGAAAACCAACGTAAGCCGGATAATAGATGCATACCCTTTAGCCACTGCTGCTCACAATCGTTGGGTTTCAAACCGCAAATGAATAGCCTGAAATGTTAGACTGACTCACCAGGCTTTTGACCAGACAGCACACACAGCCTCTAGCCCAACCTGGGTGTTGATGAGATAATCGCTGAAAGTTTGGATTCTTGCAGCCATATGGACTCCATACAGCTTGAGCTACAAGGTCCAGACGGCATCAGAGTCCTGCAAGCTCTGGAGTTTGTGAGCAAAGTATTGTGTCTAACTCACAGTGCCTTGATACAGAAGATTACACCCTTACTTCACATGGTACCGTAGCTTGGCTACACACTAACGTCAGTTATTTTATCATGCCTCACAGCTGTGGTATCTGCTTCTGCCAGCAGCCCTTCATTGGCTGGACTGCATTTGAATCATTCATTGTCCAAATTTGGCTGTGGCCGGGGTGCTTTTGTTGCAAGGACAGCAGCAGCTGAGCAACCCTGCCCAGAACAGCACAATTGCAGCTTGTAAACTCATGGTAAACATCAAGCTGGCAGAACCTACTGTGTCATCCTGATATGTGTCTGTGTTGAATGTAGCAGAACTCTTTCAGGGCCAACTGAGCCACTCACAAAGTCATGCAGGAGTCAGCTATGTAGGACAATTACATTTATTGTCATACCAGCCTAGCCGCACTTTTCCACAATACATGACAGCCGTTCGGCCGAGAGGCCAAAACAAGATTTGCTAAAAGGGGCCGTTTCAATGTGTACATTGGGCAAAACATCTTGATTATCTTCTGAAGCTGGCATTGACAGAGGCTGTACACAGATGAGGGTCAAGACCAAAGCTATCACATACTGATACTGTTGCCTTGGCCCACATGGACCTGGTCAGGACCTACTGTTCCTGGCATCTGCTCACTGCCAGGCACCATACAGAAAAGTCTCTGTTGTGCATGGCACTAAAGTATGCGCGTGCTTGCGCCTGGTCGAGCTGAAGCTTGAGAAACGGGCTGAAGAAAGGTAGCCAAGGCTTGACACGGGTCAGCAGCTGCTGTGGCTTGCCTACCCTGCAATACACACCGCTCAACATGCAGACTGTGCTCAGGCAGCCTAAGAAAGGTAAAGAGCAACTTTTGACGAGCAATCAAATTTAGCGTTAAGTCCACAGCCGTCGCCAAAACTACCACAAACATGAATGGGGGTTAGGCTCACATATTCTCAAGCCATGACATTGCTGGAAGGATGGCAACTACACCTATTGTGACCTGAAGATGCAAGGCAGTAGCAGCCACGGTGCTGCAAACAGTCAGGAAAGGTGAAAGGCAGGTGCCTGAGTTCTGCTCCATTGCAATGACAGGATAGGAAGGATCACTCAGCATACACTGAATATGTACAACAAAGGCAATGCCATGCACTCAAACATATGCCCTGCTTGCAATACACTGCCCACCTGGTTCTGATTACTTGTCATCAGAGGGTGTTAGACCTGTGGTTGGGGGCAAAGCCGCTGGGAGTTCTGCAATGCAAGGCGCTGCAGAAGACACAGTCCTTTCTGGGTTGCATTTCGCACATTCATCAACCCATGACCTGCCTTGTTGTCAATGGAGGACAGCACACTCTGCTCTGCCATCTGCATCAAGCAATGGAGATCAGAAGCTGTCAT
>JAABUO010010903.1_pt1 | contig 10012 bp, 10 predicted proteins | sample 5559291 | NCBI WGS metagenome assembly JAABUO01 (sample SAMN10711878, study PRJNA513372) | rock metagenome | isolation source: Antarctica rocks | place: Antarctica: Victoria Land, Finger Mt sud
CCTATGAAAGATACGGTTAGAGCCATGGCTGGACCGCAACCCACCCTGAAAGTCGACCCTGCCATCAAGGGACACCAGGACGCCCTTTGCCACCGAACGGCGTTCCGGATCAACCGCCCATCCCTGGACGGTCACCGACACGCCTGTCGGTATTTCCGGCGAGTGCGCGAGGGCGGGTCCACGCACTACACGCTTGCCGTAGGCAAGTAGATCCATAGAAAAACCGATGCGCCGGGTAGAGACTGCGTTGCGATAGAGGGCAAACCGTACGAGCGGCCTGGAGAGGAAACGTTTGACTGAACTCTTGGACTCGATGGCGAGGTCGATGCTGTGAGTACCGAAGCCAAGAGCTCGAGTCGGTATGTTTACACTGAAGCCCGATCTCCCGACCTGGGGCGCGTGGAAGGCGTTCGCCACGTCGCTGCGAGAGAGGCCGTAGTGACCCCTGTACGTCTGCTTCCCATCCAGCACCAGGGACATGCTTCTTACCAATTGCTTCGCCGGACCATTTAGGACAGCCCATCCCAGGACCGTCATGGTCGGCCCCTGCGGAAGTCGGAGGACTCCGCCGGCTCCCTGATTACTCACGGTGATTTTATCACTGGAAATCTGATCGACCGCATACAAAAAAAGAGCGGCTGGGACGTTGGAGTATGTAAGCTGCTTCACGTGGCGAGACTGGTGACGCGCGGCGGCCGCAGTTCCGAATGATAGGAGAAGCGCAATCACGGTAAGGGAGGCGACACGACAAAGCACTTCAAGTCCTTTTCTTGGCGGGAGTTTTGGGGAACGCGATGTACAGAAGTGCTAAGGAAGACCTGGCTACAACCGCTGTAGTCGTCGACAATTGTGCGCGGCACTGGTAGGGCTGTCTCAGTATGGTGCTACCGGGCCACTCCGGGCAAGTCGTGGGTGGGGTCTTCGTCTCTGTTGAGGCGAGGCTCCGTCACCGCGACTATGGCGTACTCGCCCTCCGTCCTCCGATCCGCCTCCAGTTGGCCGGTCCCTAAAGGAAAGACCACGCGCGCACTGCTAAAGCCTTCCAGTTGACACAACGCTGCGAGCACCTCGGGGAAGATCGGCTTCTGGTGGGTTAGATCCACCCAGAAGGTCTTCATGGCACGATACGAGTGCGGATTGACGGTTTCGGCGATGAGAACGCCGCCGGGCATAAGTTTCCGGCGAGCCAGGTGCAGGAACTGGAGGAGCTCCTCATACTGCAAGTGTTCAATCACCTGCGCGGAGAATATGGCGCCGAGCGAGGCAGGAAGGCTTCGTCGACATCGTGCACCGGCATAATGACACTCAACAGCGGTCCGGTCTCCGGTGGCCCGCACTGGTTTGCGATAGGCCGGCGCGAGATGCGCATCCACTCAGCGTACGATTCGTCCACCTCCTTGTGGAGGCGGGCAATTGACATGAGCGCTTGGCTTCCCTGCATCGGGCGCCGAATCAGCATCAGGAGTCGCTGAAGAAAGATCCGGGGATTTGATCGCAGCAGCCTCAAGCCCCGCAACAGGAGCGCGTACATGCTCAAGCGTAGTATGATCCGCTCTTCAGAAGGCGCCGTCACCTTTTATGACGACTTTCATCGTGCGCAACAATATCTGCACGTCCAGCAGGATCGAATAATTCTGCACGTAAAACAGGTCAACCTCCGTGTTCAGGTGCATTGACCGGTCGGCGCGCCCGTTGACTTGCCACCAGCCCGTCATCCCAGGAGGCACGTTGAACCGTTTGCGCTGCCAGGGTTCGTACTGTTCCACAATCCCGGGAAGTTCGGGCCTCGGCCCTACCAGGCTCATTTCACCGATGAACACGTTCCACAGCTGGGGAAGTTCGTCCAGACTTGTTCTGCGCAACACGCGTCCCACTCGGGTCACCCTGGGATCATGGCGGGACTTGATCGCTGTGGACTCGAGGTCATCTGGGTTCCAGGTCATGGACCGAAACTTGTGCATCCTGAAGACGCTGCCCCCCGCACCTACGCGTCGCTGGTGCACCAGCGCGGGGCCAGGCGAGTCGAGACGGACCCACACCGCAATGACCAGCATAGCTGGAAGGGTAACGAGGATAACCAGACTGGCGAGGACAATGTCGAATGCCCGCTTCACCCTCGCCTGCACGGGATTCATACTCGCTTCGCGAAGACTGATGAGTGGTAGGCCGTAGAAGTCTTCAACCCGGGCTCTCATGGCCACCATCTCGAATACGTCCGGAAGGATTCGCACGCTGACGTCCGTGTCGGCGAGCTCGCTGTTGAGGCGAAGAATCTCGGCATGTGCAGAAGCGGGTAGGGCGACGACAACCTCGTCTACTTCTTGGTCGCGCACGACTCGGAGTAAATCGGAAACGTTGCCGTAGCGGCGAAACTCCCCCATGCTCTCATCCTCGGCGTCCCCAAGATAACCCAGCAAAGAAAGGCCCGTCCGTTCCTCTCCTTGCAGCCTGACTGCGACATGTCGCGCCTGCACTCCCGTTCCAATGAGCAGCACGCGACGAAGGTCGTGGCCCTTTCGACGGGCGACCGTGAGTACTCGGGAAAAGGCGAGGTGTACAACGGCGAGCCCCACTATGTCCAGCGCGTAGAAGTACAGATAGAAGAGGCGCGATGGAGCGACTGGAGGCTGGAGGGCAAGGAGATAGAAGGTGCTGGCCAGAACCAACATCGACACCGTGATGGACAGCCAGAGCTTTCCGATGTCCAGCATCGTAGAGTCGCGGCGTCGAGTTTCCAGTGGCCCGAAGAGGATGAAGAAGCACACCCAGATGATGCATATGAGGACGTAGACCCACGGCTCGACTACGAAGTTCTGGACCCGTCCCTCTCGACGTTCCAGCCCCGTGGTCACGTGGAGTCGGATCAGCTCCGCAGTTTTGACGGCCGCGAGTGTCAGGAGAACGTCAATCAGGAACTGCAACCCGAGAATGAGCGGGCTGAAACGTCGAATCACGAGATTCTACGTCGACCCGACATCCATACCGGCAGTGGAGCGCCCGTGAGCACCGCTGGCTCCCGCAAGCCGCTCAAAGAGTTCCTCATACTGGTCGACAACCTCCTCCCAGGAGTAGCGCGTTCTGGCTCGCGACTCTGCGAGCCGCCGATATGTCTCAATTTTCTCCTGGTCACCGAGCGCATGTGTGAGAACGTCAAGGAGGCCGTCAGCCCCTCGATAGCCGGCGTAGGGGATACCCGCTTCTCCCACGACCTCGAGGTTAGCCGGTGTGTCGTTCACGATGACGCAGTTACCGGCTGTCATGGCCTCTACAAGTACCGGGTGGGTACCCCCGACCTCCGAGCAAAGCACCACGGCGTGGGCGTTGTGGAGCAACTCTCGATATGCCTCGCCGAAAAGATAACCGGTGAAGAGAACGTTGGGTCCCCGGCGATGTAGATCCGCGATGTACTCGTGCTGATACGGGGCATCCCCCACAATCACGCACTGGAGATCGGTCTCTAGTCGCTCGAACGCATCCACCAGATGATGGACGCAGTTGTCCGGAACGAGCCGACCGACGAGCAGAAGATAGCCCCGCGGACGTAGCCCGAGAGCAGTCAGCGTAGTCGGTTGGGGCGGCGACGGAACATCGGCGCCATATGAAATGCACTCTGTGTCGGCCCCGAACCGCTCGAGGTAGTATCGATGCATTACTCTGCTGTCCGTCACCGTGGCATTCGTCAGGTGGAGCGCCAGCCGCTCGCATATTTTGATGTACGCGCGTGCCGGCTTCCCCCACTTTTTCCGTCGCCAGTCAGAACCGTCGACATTGAGAACCACCCTGGTGCCTCGCAGGCGAGGAATCCAGGCAAGCGGGCTGTTCCCGGCGATGCATATCACCGCGACGTCGTACGGATGGAAGAGCGCATGCAGGCACGAGACAAATGTGTGTGAGATAGTGTCGAGGTGCTTCGTCGCAATGCCGGCAACTTGGACGAGACGCATGCCCCGATAACCCCGTTTAACGCTGTCGGAGTGGTGACGTCTGCAATAAACGGTCACCTCGTGGCCGCGCCCGACCAGCCGGGAGCCGAGTTCCTCAACAAAGGTCTCAAACCCACTGTACCTGGCGGGGATGCCCCGGGTTCCTATAAAGGCGATACGCAAAGACGACGTCCTCGTTTCGGCTCGGGCGTTCGACTACCGTCCACCGCCAGCGTGATTCCACCCAATGAACGATACGCCATCCGCGGCCACCCGTGCTAGGTAAACACCGGACTCAGAGAGTTGACCGCACGACCGCAACCCGGCGATGCCCTCCTGATACGGAGCGTCAAGCGCCGTGACGCTGCGGTCGCTACGCGGTGAGATCGACCGAGTTCAGGCCCCGGCACGCGATGATACGATATGTTGATGGGAATGTCAGTGCAACGACTCTCTGTGCCACCACACAGATGACAAGACAGAGCAAGCCCAGACCTGAGTCGACGGGGCATCGTCGGCACGGGGAACGAGGTGCGGGCTCTGTTCCCACCCGTCAAGTCGAGCAGTCCGATTTGGCTGTGCGAATTGCGGACGGGGTCGTAGAAGCGTGCTGCCTGGTCGCGGTCGCCATGTTGCCGCTGTACTTTCCGTTTCAGACTGCCGTAGATCCGGAGACGAACAAAGCGATCATCCTCATCGCGCTGATGCCGATGGCGGCCGCCGCCTGGTTGCTAGGGGAGTTGGCGCGCCACTTCACGCGCGAGAGGAACTGGCACCTCAACGCGCTCCTGGTGTCTGGCGTGGCCGTACTCGTCACCTACGCTATCGCGACTGTCTTTTCCATCCACCCGACCGTGAGCTTCTTCGGGACGTACCAGCGACATCAAGGATTCCTGACACACGCGGCGTACGCGGTTTTCTTCATCTGCGTGGCAACGCGTCTCCGCCGCACCGAGCAGTTCAATCGCCTTGTCGGTGCGCTAATTCTCGCGAGCCTGCCTGTCGTCATCTTTGGGTTATTGCAACAGCTCGGGATCGATCCGGCCCCGACCACGGGCGATCCTGCGACTGTGCAGTGGCCGGTCCGGTCCTCGTTTGGCCGGATTGCAGCAGACAAGAAATGGCATCCGTAATCTCCAACTCGTTGCGCCATGACGGACCGATCGATTGGACGGCTTCATGGATGTGGCGATCGAAGAAGTAAATACCGACCAGCGCGAGATTGCTCTTCGGGTGCGCCGGCTTCTCCTCCAGACTGACGATACGACCGTTCGAGACCTCTGCGATGCCAAACGCCTGTGGGTTGGGAACCGGATAGAGCAGCAGGTGAGCCGCCGCCTCCGATTCTCCAAATGCCTCCACGTACTCCGTGATGCCGCCGTGAATGAAGTTGTCTCCCAGATACATGACAAACCGATCTTCCCCCAGAAAGGCTCGCGCGCAGATCAGTGCATGGGCAAGTCCACCGGGCCGGTCCTGCTCGATATAGGTAACCGTGCACCCGAACCGCGCGCCGTCGCCGATCGCGGCGCGGATCTGTCCCGCCGTGTCGCCCACGACGATGCCAATATTGGTGATTCCCGAACGGACGAGGTCCTCCATCACATAGAAGAGGATCGGCTTGTTGGCGAGGGGAACCAGTTGCTTTGCGCCGGTATAGGTAAGCGGACGCAGGCGCGTCCCCTTACCGCCGCTTAAGACGAGCCCCTTCAATAGACGTTCCTCATTGCCGGCCACACGAGCCGGCCCCTGGAAGTGGAAGATCAGCGCAGTGGTGCTGCGCTCCAATACGGCGAGGGCAGACCGACGCAACCAATGCTATTATCGCACGTCGCCATTCATCGGCAAAGGTCCCGGCGACTGTCAGCTAGTCGCGGTAACCGACGACACGACTAGCTGAGAACTTCATCGGGTACAGCGGAGTGGAATAATCGATACGAAGGCGGGGGCGCCGGCGAGCCCGGCATTCTAGACCACCGCCGCGCCGGCCGTCGCCGGTGAAGGCTCCATGTACCATGCACTATCTCCTACTACGTTGCTAACATGCCACGCATCGCCATAACGATCGTCACGCACAACAGCGCGGCTACCATAGATGCATGCCTGGGGGCCGTCATGGGACAGGATTATGGCGACTTCACCGTGATCGCGGTCGACAATGCATCGTGTGACGACAGTCGGCAGCACCTCGGAGCGTGGGAAGGACCGAAGTTGCGGGTGGTGGCGAATGATAGGAACACGTACTTCGCCCGTGCGCACAACTGGGCAATCGATCACACCGATTCTGAATTCGTCTTGACGCTCAATCCAGATGTCATGTTATACCCGGATTACCTCTCGCATGTGGTCACAGCCTTCGATCGCTCTCCGCACATTGGGTCCGTCAACGGCAAGCTGCTTCTCCTGGACCGCGAGAGCATGGTAGCGGAGGCGCTGCTCTCGCCTCCCGAATCGTCGGTGCTTATCGACGGCGCCGGCCTGACGATGAGACGCAGCCGGCGACCGTATCTCCGCGGTAACCGCCAATTGGCGCGGACTCACTGCCTGCAACCGCGCTACATTTTTGGCGTCGATGCTGCCTGCGGAGCGTATCGCCGAGCGATGCTGGACGACGTTGTGCTCGATGGTGAGTACTTCGACAACGATTTTCTCATCTATCGGGAGGATGTAGACCTGGCATGGCGCGCGCAGCTGTATGGCTGGGACAGCTATTACACTCCCGACGCCGTCGCCTACCATGTCCGTGGATTCCATCTGGGCCGGGGACGTCGGGAGATGGCGACCGAGTTGAAGCGTCACTCGGTGAAAAACGGGTGGCTCCTGCCGCTCAAGAATGACAGCCCGAGATCGATGGCGCGCTGCCTCCCGTGGATTCTCCCGTACCAAATTAAAATTCTCGGGGGAATACTCGCGGTGGAACGTCAGTCCCTCGGCGCCGTGAGTGACGCGATTACACTCGTGCCTACAATGCGGCGGAAGCGCAGAATCATCCAGGAGCGGAGGCGGCGGACCGAGAGGGACATGCGCAAGTGGTTCGTGTGAGCATGCGTCGCAGTACTGCGGGGTCGAACCGCGGCGTTGCTGCGGTGATACCGCGCGGGGCTCAGTCCCTACTATGATAGAGCCAGGGTGACGCTTCACGCGTCGTGAAACGCGACGGGACGAGAATGCCCGGTGCCAATGAACCGGGCCGCACTCATGCGGTTAGCAGCGCCGCGCGAACGACATTCAAAATGGGAGTGAACATTGATGCCAAGGCGCCGGAGCGATGGAGGGTGCATATCTCGTGAGTAACGCGGTTCTGACACGACGGAGCGCAACTCCCTCACTGGACAGGAGCATCAGCGCGCTTCGCGACTTTTTCATCGATCTCGCCATCCTACTGGTCTCCTACCTGGTGGCTACCTACTTCCGCCGCGAGATCCCGTTCGGCAAGTACGTTGGTACCAACTATCGATGGCAGGGGCCCGAGCTCTACGTCACGCTGGCCGCGTCCCTGGCGCTAGTCTATGCGGTTTCACTGGCGATCGACCCAGTTGGGCGACGAGGAGCGACGTCCCACTTCTGGACGGCAGTGGGCGGCGTTGCCGCGGCATGCGTCGGTCTCGCCGTATTCGTCCCGCTACAGTCCGGCCTGGAGAAAGGGTACTTCGCGCTTTGTGCGCTACTCCTGATTGTCCTGATCCTGCCCTGGCCGGGATCCGAACAGCGGATGCTCGGCCGTCCGTCGCTGAGGGAGAGTCTTGTCCGCTTACGGGCCAACCGGGGACTGCTACAGATCTGGGTACGGTACAACGTGCGGTCGCGCTATTCCCAGGCGTTCCTTGGCATATTCTGGATAGCTCTCTTGCCATTGAGCACGGCATTCGTGATGAGCGTGGTGTTCTCGCAGATCATGCGCATCCACATCGGGGTTCCGTTTATCGCCTTCTTTCTTGCCGGATTCGTGCCCTGGGGCTTGTTCAATCAGTCTGTAGCGGCAAGTATGCGCTCGATCATTGGATCAATGGGTCTCATCAATCAGATCTATTTCCCTCGGGAGATTATCGTTCTCTCCGCCCTGGGCGAGGCCCTCGTCGACGCGTTTTTCATGTTCATCGCGTTAATGGTTATCGATGCGGCGGTCGGCATCTTTCCCAACGGGTTGTGGGTGGTGTTGCCTCTGCTGGTGGCGATACAGGTCGTCTTCTCGTTGGGCGTGATGTTGATCGTCAGCTGGATGAGTGTTCTGGTCCGCGATGTTCCACAACTCGTCAGCGTCGCGCTGCAAATATTGTTCTATCTGTCTCCAATTATTTATCCGGTGAGTATTATTCCTCGACACTATCAATTTCTCGTCACCCTCAATCCGATCGGCGTCCTGATCGAGGCGTACCACAGGATCATTGTCTATGGGCAACCACCCGACTGGTCAAGCCTCTTCTATCCGGCTGCATTCGGCATCGGACTCCTCGTCTTCGGCTATCGCCTCTTTAAAGTGAACGAGGACCGAATGGCGGACATGGTATGAGCACGCTGATGGAGAACGCTGCGGGCCAGACGGAACCGCAGCCGGTGCCCCGGCTTCCGGTCATCGTAGTAAGCAACGTGTCGAAGGCGTACCGACCGCAGACACATCAGATCAGTCTGCGGCATGAAGCGAGCAAGCTCATTCAGCAGCCGTTCCGCCGGAGTGGTGGTGAGCCCGAGCATCAGTTCTGGGCGCTGCGTCACGTGTCATTCGATGTCTGTCCCGGCGAATCGCTCGCGCTGGTGGGGCGCAATGGATCCGGCAAAACAACACTGCTACGGATTCTCTCCGGCATCACCAGGCCGACCGAAGGGTCGGCCGTTGTCGACGGTCGCTTTGCCACCCTGATAGGAACCGGCGCCGGATTCAACATGGAGCGGACCGGTCGCGAAAACATCTATCTTAACGCGGCGATACAGGGCGTCAGTCCGCGGCGCGTCAAAACGTACGTCGGCGACATCATTGAATTCGCCGAGCTTGGGGAGTTCATCGATGCTCCGGTGAAGCGATACTCGAGCGGAATGGTTACTCGTCTGGGCTTCAGCATCGCAGTCCATATTTTCCCGGACATCATCTTCATCGACGAAGTTCTGGCGGTAGGCGATGCGGCCTTTCAGGAAAAGTGTGTTGATCGCATCCTGGCGATGAAAAGTCAGGGACGCACATTGCTCTTTGTGTCACACTCACCCGACGCCGTGCAGATGCTGTGCAGCCGGGCTATCTGGCTCCATCACGGTGAGATGCAGGTTGATGGCCCGACCGATGTCGTCCTCGACGCGTACAACGCCATGCTGCACGAGGGCAACTCCAATGCCCCGGGCTAGATCGTGAATTCAGAACGGCCAATCATCGCGACGAATACGACCGAGGGGACACGAGTCACTCGTTGCGGCATTCGTCAAACATGACCCCACGCGCGCTTCGCACTCTCCGAAAAGTCCGAGTTGAGTTGGATCGACGTCTATACGGCCTACTGATGCTGCTGCGGGTGCTGGCGCACGACCCAGTATGGATCGGCTTTCGCGCTCTACGGTTGCTGAGCATCAACCCACATCTCTTTGCGCGACGCGTGGCGGCGATCTTGTCCATGTTCATGAGCGATCCGGCGGCCAGTGCCGGGGCGGTGAGGGCGACACGGAAACGCCGCGTCGAGATTGAACGTGGCTACCAGGTCTGGCTTGCCGAACGGGCAGCTTCTCCGCCCGCTTCGGCGGGGAGGGGACCGCTCCTCTCCATCATCATGCCGGTCTACAACACCGACGAGCGTCTGTTGGAGGAAACGATCCAGAGCGTGCGGCGTCAGACGTACGCGCGGTGGGAACTCTGCATTGCTGATGACGCCTCGACAGTCCCGGGAATCCGTCCCCTGCTGGAGAATCACGAGCGGGCGGATAGCCGCATTCGCGTCTCGTACCGCCAGGCTACCGGCCACATCTCCGCGGCAAGCAACAGTGCGCTCACTCTGGCAGGCGGCGAGTTCGTCGTTCTTCTGGACCATGACGACCTTCTGTCGCCTGATGCGTTGGCGGTGATTGCAGGGGCAGCGAACGAGGATCCAAGAATAGACTTTATCTACAGC
>JAABUO010010906.1_pt1 | contig 10011 bp, 7 predicted proteins | sample 5559291 | NCBI WGS metagenome assembly JAABUO01 (sample SAMN10711878, study PRJNA513372) | rock metagenome | isolation source: Antarctica rocks | place: Antarctica: Victoria Land, Finger Mt sud
GCGGTTTCTGGGGGCCGCGCATGGAGGATAGCTTCCGCTTCGCGCTCCTCACGCTCTATGAGGCCAATCAGTCACTCTGCCGAGAGCCAAACGGGAGAGCCAGGCAGCACACGGTCCTGGAGGTTCCGGCGGTACTGGCCGATCCGGCCTTCCGCCAGACGATCCTGCCCCGTGTCGCCGACCCCATCATCAAGGCCTGGTGGACCGGCTACTTCAATGGACTCGATCGCCGTCTCCAGGTTGAGATTATCAATCCGGTCCAGACCAAGGTGCAGAAGTTCGCCGGCAGCTACGCCGCTCGGGCCATCGTCGGTCAGCCCCGCTCCACCATCGACCCGCTCTCCTGGCTACGCTCCGGCTCGATTGTCATCATGAATACCGCCAAAGGGACGGTGGGCGAGGATACCGCGGCGCTCCTGGGCGGCACCATCCTCAACCTGGTGGCGCTGGCCATCGGTGAGCAGGCGGCCCTCGATCCTCGCCAGCGCCGGCCGGTTACCCTGCTGGTCGATGAGTTCCATACCATGCCGGGCGCCGACTACGAGGGGATCCTCTCGGAGCTGGCCAAGTACGGCGCCAATCTCCTCCTGGCCACCCAGAGCCTGGCCCGCCTGGAGGCGCTGGACCGCGAGCAGAATCGCACGCTGCGCTCCATGGTCTTTGCCAACCTGGACGGCCTCTTCGCCTTCCACACCAGTGCCGAGGACGCTCGCTACCTGGTCCCGGAACTGGGTGGCGAGATCGATGAGCAGGACCTGGTGGCGCTGGGCGAGCATCGCTGCTACGTGAAGCTCTCCGCCGGCGGCGAGCGTCTCCCCACCTTCTCGGTTCAGCTCGACCCACCACCACAGAGTGATCCATCGCTGGCTGGTCAGCTTGCCGCGCGCTCCTTCGCTCGATACGGGCGAGACCGAGTCCTGGTCGAGGCCGACCTCCGTTCCTCCCTGGCCCGTATTGCGTTGAGCCATGGCTCGTGGGGGGAGGAGAAGGTGACCGAGAACAGTGGCAAGCGCGGTGTGTCGGATGGGAGCACGGGCAATCGGAGGGAGGGACGCCGTAACCAGCACCGGAATATCCCGACCAGCGAGGTGCGGCAGCCCTTACTACCTCAACTTGGCGCGGATGGCCCGGGCCGGGATGGTGGCGAACCGCCTCTGCCGGCACGCAGTGCTGAGACCGCCGGGGAGGCAGGGAGAGCGTGATGGCACGACACCACTGGCACGATGCCGAGGAGGCGCGGAGGTGGCTGCAAGGCCGACCTAGGTGCAACGCCATCCTCTACCTCCTGGCGCGTTTGCCCTTCCTTGATATCCGTATACTCCATCAGCTGGCCGGCCAGCATGGACCTGCTGCCATGTACTGCTCCGTGGCCCGACTCCGGACAGCTGGGCTCATCTCTTCCATCCAGCCGCCGGTCTACGCGCCCAATTCGCCCCATCTCTGGTACCTGACCGATCTGGGGCTGGCAACCGTCGCCCTGGATCTTGGGTGCGATCCTGTGCATCTGGCCCAGCAGTTTCACCTCCGGGCGGCGGACCTGCTGAAGCTTGTCCCGACGCTCCGGCACCTGCTGGATACCTACGAGCTGCTTGGGGCGCTGGCCGTCTCTCGCCCGGGGAGTCCCACGCTTCTTGCCTGGGAGCGTCCCTGGCGACGACGCTACGCGCGTCGCGGCGGGAGGTCGGTTGGTTCCGTAACTATCCCCGCGTACGCCGCCCTCTCCTGGAGCGGTATGATGGGCTCCTACCTCCTGCTCCCCGATGCCGGCGCCATCCCCCTCCATCTCCAGCGAGCCACCCTCGCTCACTTGTTGATGCTCCGCCGCGCCCAGGACGGTCGATTGCCTCTGCTGCTCATCGCGACCACAGACCGTGAACGGATGAGGGCCTGGAAACGCCTGCTCGATGAGGTAGGAAGAGCACAGAGGGAAGTACCGCTTGTGGCCCGCATTGTCCGCTGGGGCGATCTCTCCCGTGGCCTGACCGATCTCCCCGTGCAGCCTAACGAGCAGACCCGAGACAATCTCGTCCGCTCCATCCGGTTGCCTCCGCTTCGTCCCCGCCGTCCCGCCAGTCCAATTCCCCGCCTGGTGGGCGACAAGCTTGCTACCCCAGCGCGGTCTACCGCCGAGAGCTTGGGCCCTGCAGCGCTGGTGGTGACGCCGACCGATTACCGGCTGCTGGAGGTGATCGGCTTCCATCCATATCTGACCACGAACCAGTTGTCAGACGTGCTCGGCAGTGGCACGGCACCGGTCCGCCGACGTCTGAACCGCTTATTGGAGCTGGGCCTGATACGGCACCCGGGCACGGATGAGATCGGGGAGGACGCGAGTGAGGAGTTGGTCGATCTGACCGCACGCGGCCTGCACGTGGTGGCAGCGCGCCTGGGGCTCTCCCTTGCCAGAGCCGTGCGGGAGCTTGGGCTTGTGGGGGGAGGACCGGATGCGCCTATCGGTTCCCGCCGCAGGCTCCTGAGCACCCTGGCCCACACCCGGGGCGCCAACGATATCTTCGTCCGTCTCTATCGGCAGGCACGAGCTCGTGCCGCTGTGGGATGCGACGAAGCGATGGTGGAGTGGCAAAACGCTGCTGCCTGCAGTCGTCGCCATCTGAGACCGGATGGATACGGCGTGTACCGGTGCGGCTCCCGCTACGACGGCTTCTTCCTGGAGTACGACCGGGGCACGATGAACGCGCGCGATTACTTCAAGAAGTTCGGCGCGTACTACCGCTACGGTGTCACCGGTCGCTTCGAGCGGGACTACAATAGCTACCCTACCGTCCTCGTCGTAACTTCGGACAACGCGGCTGAGGAACGCATCGCCCGAGTGGCTCGCGCCACCGCGGTTGGACAGCCTGGCGAGCTACCCGTGCTGCTTACATGCCAGTGGCGCATCGACGACGTCACGAACTCAGATGGTCTTCTCAATCCCATTTGGCGAGAGCCCAATTCGGACTTCGACAATCGCCGGCATTGGGTGAGAATTCCCCATTCCTCCGTCAAGCATAGGATGCCTTGACGGCGGGACCACGGCTCAAGATTTTCATCGACTCGTCCATATCCGGACGGTCTAATCTAGGAGTAGACAACAGGATGGACCACAGCAGTCAAGGAGGACGGAGTCGGAACCTCCCACGTTCCCGCGAGCAGTACGGCGTTGATAATCGAAAGAAGCCGCGATGGGTCGCCGTCGCGGAGGTCGCCGAGATGCTCTCCATCACCAGGCGAGAGGTCTACTACATGGTCGAGGCCGGTGAACTCCCTGGTGTCAAACTTGGTCGTGCCGTTCGCATTCCACTGGAGGCCCTCGAGCAATGGATCGCGGACAAAGAAGCAGAAGCAGAAGAATCAAGGAGCGCCTATGGATCGAAAGCGAGGCTCGGCTAGACGACCCGGTACGGTTACCGAGGTGAAGGGCCGAGACCTCTGCCAAGCACGTGTCACGCTGCCCAACGGACGGCGTCCTGCCAAGTACTTCAAGACGAAAAAGGAAGGCTGGGCATGGGTCAATAAGACCCTCGCCGACGCCCAGCGCGGCGTCTTCACACTTGAGCACAACGGCAAGACGGCTGACGTGCTGGAGCACTGGCTGGAGGATGTCGCACCCAAGACCCTCAAGCCAAACAGCCTGTATGGCTACCGGCTGTGCATCCAATACGTCCTGCCGCACATCGGCCGGATCAAGCTGAACGCCTTGAAACGCCATCATATCGAGGCAGCATTCCGTGGCCTGGAGGAGGGCAACGAGGACCGGTTGCCGCTGTCCAGGTCCACGCTCAATCTGACCTTCCGCGTGTTGAAGCAAGCGCTGGAGTACGCGGTGGACGACGAGCTCATTCCACGAAACCCGATGCACAAGATGAAAGCACCGCGCGTAGGAGGACCAAAGGAGATCACGCTTTCCACTCAAGACTGCAAGAACATCGTCGCCGAAGCGCAGGGTACGCGATGGTACGCGTTCTTCTGGCTGATGGCAACGACCGGCATGCGTGTCTCAGAGTGCCTGGGGCTGACGTGGGACCGAGTCAACCTGGAGACGGGCGAAATTCGGATCGAGCAGCAGACAGGACGAATTTACGGCGAGCCAGGCGTTCGTCTCTCGGAACTCAAGACCGAGGCTAGCAAGCGGACGGTGGTCGTCCCGCGATTGGTCTGCCGGATTCTTCAGTGGCACCGCGACGTCCAGCGCCTGGACCAGCGCAAGGCCGGCGACGCCTGGGTTGGCCAGAACACCGTGTTCTGCACCCCGGAAGGAAAGCTGTACTTTCGCAGCGTCGCGATGGACCAGTTTCGGTCCATCAGGACCCGGCTGGGCCTTCCAACCGAAGCGACCTTGCACACCTTCCGGCACACAGTGGCGACCATGCTGCAAGACTCCGGGCTATCCCTGCGGACCGCCCAGGCGCAGATGGGACACGCCACCGAACGAACGACACACCGCATCTATAGTCATACAAACGACGAGGCCATGCAGCGCGTGGCCCGCACCATGGAGAGCATCTTCGGAGACGTGGAGACCGGTCCGTTGACCGCCTCCGAAGGTGTCTGAGATACTGTCGTAGGGCTGATCGTCACACATTGCGTCACACATCGGCCCTACAGTAGTCCCAAAACGGCTTGCACAAGCCAAAAACCCCGTACGCATGTCCCTATAGCTCAGTTGGATAGAGTACCGGCCTCCGAAGCCGGGAGCGCCGGTTCGAGTCCGGCTAGGGACACCACTTCTTTGTCCGCCTCACAGCCCCACCACAATCGACCCGTGATGACGCGACTGCGGAGGGATTGGTTTTGTGTCCTCGATCACTGGTCTAGACAATGCCGGGCTGTGTTAATCGCGGTTTCCCTTGACTCGTCCCTTGGGGCAAGCCCTAGCCTGACTGAGAGGGAGGCCGTTCGTGTCCAGTCTACGCTCCATCGGTCAGTTTGCGGAGATCACAGGGCTTACCACCAAGGCCCTGCGTCTCTACGACCGGCTGGGTTTGCTAAAACCAGCCGTAGTCGATTTCTGCTCGGGCTATCGGTACTATAGTCCGGACCAAACGTCCACGGCGCAGCAGATTCGGAGGCTCCGCGGGTGGCAAATGCCGCTCACCGAGATCCAGGTGCTGCTGCAGGCCGAGGATGACCAGACCGTGATCCACTGCCTGAACTGCCATCGGCAGCGGATCACGGAGCTGATGGCCGAGCATGAGCGGACGCTACGTGACCTTCCAAACGCCGAAGAGTGGTGCGTGAGCATCAGAAAGGACCAATCCATGACCACCGAGACCACGACCTATCAGTGCTCCTTCTGTTGCAAGGACAACGCCAATGTCGAACGCATGATCGCCGGGCCACATCGAGTGTATATCTGCAACGAGTGCGTGGCGCTGTGCAATGCGATCATCGCAAAGGAGGAAGGGAAGGCGAAAGACGCCTAACGGCGCGGCGCCGGCTAGCCGAGACGCGGATCGAGCCCCTCGCGGATACCGTCGCCCAGGAGGTTGAAGCCGAGTACGGCCAGAAAGATGGCGATGCCCGGCCACACGGCGAGAAAAGGTGCGCTGTTGATGTACGACTGAGACACGGTCAGCATCTGGCCCCACGACGGCGTACCCGGCTCCACGCCCACGCCGAGAAAGGCCAGGCCGGCCTCGGCCAGGATCGCCGAGGCCGAGGCGATGCTGGTCTGGACCAGCAGTGGCCCCAGAGCATTGGGCAGCACATGAGAGCGCAGGATACGGCCATTGCCCACGCCCAGCGCACGCGCGGCCTCGATATATTCGAGCGTTGAGACGGCCAGAACCTGGCCACGCACGATACGAATGAAGGCCGGTATAAAGCCGATGCCAATGGCAATCATCGCGTTCCAGAAACCCGCCCCCAGCACCGACGCCAGCGCCAGCGCCAGGATCAGGAAGGGGAAGGCCTGCATGGCATCCACCACCCGCATAATCAGCCAATCGTCCAGGAAGCCTCGATAAAACCCGGCGATCAGCCCCAGCGGCACCCCCACCCCAAGCGCGATTGCCACCGGGACGATGGAGGAGGCAACCGACACCCGCGCGCCATAGATGATCCGCGATAGGATATCGCGACCTAAATCGTCGGTACCGAGTAGGTGGCCGCCTCCGGGTGGCTGGACCAGATGGCTATAGTCCTGCGTTGCCGGGTTGTACGGTGAGAGGAGTGCGGAGAACACAGCGGTGAGCACCATGATGGCGACGATCACCCCGCCGATGATGGCCGGCTTGTTGCGCCTGAACCGTATCCAGAACAGCCCAATAGGACGATGCCGTGCCACCGCCAGCGGAGCGTCGTCACCGATTTTGTTGGAGATGGACAGAGCAGAGGTATCCCGCACCGACATGGCAGCTCCCCCTATGACACGCTAATACGGGGGTCGAGCGCGGCGTAGGCGACATCGACCGCCAGGTTCACCATCACGACCATCACGGCGGACACCAACACGGCTCCCTGGACGGTCACAAAGTCCCGGTCGAAGACGGACTGCACGATCAGGCGCCCGAAACCAGGAAGAGAAAAGATGGTCTCGGTGAGGACCAAACCGCTCAAGAGGCCGGCCAGGGCGAGACCCGAGGTGGTCACCACCGGAATCAGCGCATTGCGCGTGGCGTGCCGCAGAATGACGGTCCAGCGCCCCAACCCCTTGGCCTTGGCGGTCCGTATGTAGTCCAGGCCCATCACCTCCAGCAAACTGGAGCGAAGCATGCGCATCAGAATCGCCGCCTCACGAAACCCCGTCGTTAGCGCCGGCAGCAGCATGGCCTGGATATTGGCCTTGGGGTCCTGGCTGAACGGCACGTAGCCGGAGGCCGGCAACCAGCGCAGCTTTACCGCGAAGAAGATGATGAGCATAATACCGAGCCAGAACGAGGGAATGCTCATGCCGGCAAAGGCAATCAGGGTCCCGGCATAATCGGACAGCTTGCCGCGCTGGGTCGCTGCCAGGATGCCGGTGGGAATGGCGATGAGGAGGGCCACCAGGAACGATGCCAGAGCGAGCTCGATACTGACCGGCAGCCGCTGGAGGATGGTCTGCGAAACCGGCGTCTGGTCGGTCAGCGAGTTCCCCAGATTCCCGTGCACGACACCCCCCAGGTAGTTCACGAACTGGACCACCAGTGGCTTGTCCAGCCCTAACTGATGCCGAAGTTCGATTTTGGCCTGTGGTGTGGCCTCTTCGCCCAGCACCACCGTGGCTACGTCCCCCGGAATGAGGTGAATCAGGGAGAAGACCAGCACGGTAACCAGCAGCAACACCGGGATGGTTACCAGGATGCGCCGAGCAATGAAGGTCATGGCCGGACTCCCTCCCTTCGCCTTACTTGGTCATGCCCACCGCTCGGATAATGCCATCCGGCACGTACACGAATCCCTTCAGCTTGGCCTTCTCGCCGAAGGAGTTATTCCCGTGAGAGAGAAACACATACGGCACGTCCTTGGAAAGCTGCGCCGCCACCTTCCCGTAGTCCGCCTTGCGCTTTGCGTTGTCCACCGCTTTCCGTCCTGCGTTCAGGTACTTGTCGGTCGTGGCACTGGAGTACTGGCCATAGTTGTTCGGCCCACCCGTGCTGAAGTGATTGTAGGAATTCTGGTCGGGATCCGGCCGGCCAGACCAACCGACCGCCGCGGCTTCAAAATTGTGCTTGGAGAGCTGATCGAGAATAGTCGGGAAGTTTGCCGTCTGGACCTTCATGGTGATGCCGCCGGCTTGCAGCATGCTCTGGAGGATCTGCGCCCCCTGCGTGGCCAGGGGATCCGGCGTGGTGGTCAAGATGAAGCCGACGTTCGAGGCATGAGCTTGCGCCAGCAATTTTTGTGCCGCTTTCACGTTCACCTTTGGCGCCTTGTCCCACGAACCATACGCCAGGTCACCGGGGCCAAAGGGTGAGTACCCGGGAATCGCCGTCTTCCCCGCGATCACCTTCAGGTACTGTGCCCGATCGATGAGCAGCGAGATGGCTTCGCGCACCAACCTGTTGCTGAGCGAGGGGGCCTTGGTATTCAGCCAGAAACCCGCCCAGCCAAGCCCCGGTTTCTCGATCAGGCGCAACGACTTGTCGCGCTGAACGGTCGGTACGTTCTGAGAGGAAACAGCATCCATGAAATCCACCTGGCCGGACTGGAGGTTGACCAGCTGGGTGTTGACGTCGGTAAAGATCTTGAAAACCACCTGCTGCGCCTTGGGATATCCCTTGCGCCAGTAGTGCGGGTTTCGTGCCAGCGTGATGTGATCCCCCTTCACGCGGTCCTGCAACGAGAACGGGCCGGAGCCAACCGGGTGCAGGGCGAAGCCCGTCCCCTCATCCTGCACCGCCTTGGGGGAACACATCATACCGGAGCGGTCGGTCAGAATCGAGAGAAGCGGAGAGAACGGCTCGCTCAGGTGGATTTTAACGGCATAGGTCCCGGCGGTTGATACCGAGTCCACGACCTTCAGCTCGGTGGCCCGTGGAGCCGAGGTGGGCTGGCGGTAGCGATCCAGGTTGAACTTCACCGCGGCGGCGTTGAACGGCGTGCCGTCCTGAAACTTCACGCCCTTGCGAAGTGCCAGGGTATACGTCAGGTGATCCTTCGACACCTTAGAACTCGTGGCCAGCATCGGCACAATCTGTCCCTTCGAGTTCAGGTCGAACAGCTTGTCAAACAGGTTGTTCATCAGTTGGCGGTCATAGAAGGAGGCGGAGATGGCCGGATCGAAGGTATTGATATCCGATATCAAGGCAATATTGATCGTCGGCAAACTCTTGGCGGCGGGAGCCGCCCGCCCCACCGAGGCGCCCCAGGACCCGCCCAGTAGGGCGACAACGATCAGGGCGGAAACAAGCCCGCGACCGCGGGCACGAACGGTAGACATCATCACTTCTCCTCTACAGCATGACCAGTGGTTTCGCCATACGGGGCATGTATCCCTGCCCCTCTCTTTCTACTATGTCAGACGCGGGCCACGGGAAGATAGATGACTTTTTGCGGTGCAGGCAAGATCAATCACACCCAAATTTATTTCGCCTCAAGCTAACTATTAGCTATACTCTATTAATGAGCGTGACTCAAACCAAAATCTGACTCGCCCGAAAGCGGGCAGGGAGGGAACTCTATGGCGCAAACTGCTTCGCCGGCGGTAGCGACCGGCACACATCCACAGGTCGAATTAACACCGAAAAGGCGCAACGCGGTATTGTTTGCCGTGCTGCTGGGGCTGTTCCTCAGTGCGCTGGATCAGAACATCGTCGGCACGGCGCTGCCACGCATCGTCACCGACCTCCAGGGCAACGGTCTCTATACCTGGGTGGTGACGGCCTATCTGTTGACCAGCACCATCACGGTACCGCTATACGGCAAGCTGAGCGATGTCTACGGGCGCAAGATCCTGCTCTTCGTGGGTATCACCATCTTTCTGCTCGGCTCGCTGCTCGCCGGTCTGTCTCAAAATATGACCGAGTTGATTCTCTTCCGCGGCCTGCAGGGCCTGGGTGCCGGAGCACTGTTCCCCATCGCGCTGGCGGTCATCGGCGACCTCTTCACGCCGCGTGAGCGGGGCCGCTACCAGGGGCTGTTCGGCGCGGTCTTCGGCCTGAGCTTTATCCTGGGTCCCTTTATCGGCGGCTACCTCACCGATAACATCAGCTGGCACTGGGTATTTTACGTCAACATGCCGGTCGGATTCGCGGCGCTGGCGGTGATCGCGGTGGCCCTACCCAACTTCCATCCCAACACCGGCATCACGGCGCGCGATCTAGACTATCTGGGCATCGCCCTCTTCACCGGGGGTGTGGTTCCGCTCCTGCTCGGATTGACCAACAAAGGGCTGACCAATTCCCACGGTCAGCTCAACAACTGGACCGATCCCACGGTCGGTGGCCTGATCGTGCTGAGCGTCGTGCTCCTGGCAGCCTTTCTCATGGTGGAGCGGCGGGCGAAGCAGCCGATTATTCCGCTCAATCTGTTCAAGAACCGAACCTACGCGGCGACCAACCTGGCCACCTTCGTCGTGGCATTCGGCAT
>JAABUO010010909.1_pt1 | contig 10010 bp, 15 predicted proteins | sample 5559291 | NCBI WGS metagenome assembly JAABUO01 (sample SAMN10711878, study PRJNA513372) | rock metagenome | isolation source: Antarctica rocks | place: Antarctica: Victoria Land, Finger Mt sud
CCCAAAGGTCAAACCGAGTCTGACCTTAGGTCAAATGTGTTCATTACGGATGCGGGTTTGACGGAGGTCTTTCGAAATCTGCAGACCACAGCTGAGCGGCACAGCGGAGCGCAAACATCGTCGCAACGATACTTGCGACGAGCGACGCTTCAACTCACTACCACAGCTCTCGATGGCCTTCCACTTCTGACGGAGCAGATTTGACCTCCGTTAGAAAGTGAAATTGGTCGGGACCTACTTCACTTTCTAACGGAGGTCAGACGCTTCGGAATCAAAATGTGGCCGATCTGACCCAAGGTCAAATCGCCGTGCGGATGGGGCCTGACTTTGCAGGGATTTGCAACGCTGTGTACAGCAAGCTGAGCATGGTCAGCAGCATACACCTGCTGTGGTGATTCAATTCTGCTTTTTGCTGTAATGTTGCAGTTCCTCGATCGAAAGTCTAAATTGCTTTGAGTGATGGCAACTGCTGGCATGGGTGACCTGCCCTTACCGTCGCAGCGGGTCATTGCCATCCACCCCGCCTGCCCGTTATCTTTGAAGCACGATGGCGCATGGAAGTACCCGCATTACAGAGTAGAAGCGGTGCTTGGCAGTACAAAGGATGCAGAACAGAAGAGAGCCAAGTGTGCCCGGTGCGGGGCAGCAGTGTCTATGCTGGTCTATGAGTCGGTAAGGATGCTCTGATTTCGTGACGGTTTCAAAGCTACACCATACTGAGAAGAGACAGTCAGCGGCACACGTCCTGCAGAGCAAGCTGTCAGTGGAGGCGCTGGAGACTACACAAAAGCTTGTCCTGAAGAGCTGTGGCATTCAGCATGCTTATTTGCATGTGCCCTTAGCAGCTTTCGAAGATTCAGGCTTTTTCTGCGTCTTGTATTCTCTCACAGACAAGGTAACATACCCTCTTTTCAAGTTTTGTCCTGGGTTTCAGTTGCCAGCCAGGAGGTCTTTCACATCATGTATATAGCTTAGATGTCACATTCCGCAAGACTGCTGCAATAATAACAAGAGCACAAGTTGTTTGGATGCTCTTGTTGCTATGAAGGATTGTTGCATTGTCAGGCCTTGACAGCAGAAATTCAGAATGAAGGAGGAAAGCTGACAGAGAGGCAAGCGGTGCAGAAAGTGGCCCAGCCCTGTCTTACAGCTCTTGCAGATCTGCATGCCGAGGGCATTGCACATGGTGCTCTGCTACCTCACAACATTCTGTTCAACAGCCAAGAGATAGCTTGCAAGCTTGCTGGTGAGCGGTTCATATCCATGTGCTGCATGGACACCTTGCAAGCAATAGCAGGAGCATTGTCATTACCTTGTGCTGTCAAGCAATGCCTGCAGTGTGTATTGCACATGCTGCATATTGATGTCGTGCAGTGCAAGCACAGCACACTGAGACCACACATGCCAATGGTTGTAATATTTCTGTCTTGAGCAAATGACCAATAGCTTTTCTGCTTGTGACTAATACAGCACTGCTGTGCGAGCCTTTCTCTTGCACTGCTCTTGCAGCAGTGATGTGGAACTCCAGTCAGCAGACCAAGATTCTCATGATGAAGACTTTGAAGCATGAGTGAAAGTTTGAGCTATGTGTCAATCACTTCTTGATGGTCTCAATGTGTGCGTTGTTGCAACTTCTGCAGCCTTGCAAGCACCCTGCATGTTTGGCAGCAGCACCACCATGACATCAACTGTGTCATGCAGGCCTGTTCCTGCCCAGTCAACCCAGCAACGCTCAATCAGAAGCAGACATGCAGCGCTTTGCAGCTCCTGAGCAGGACTGCTCTTCCCTTGACAGCCTAGTACAGTCAGCCTCTGCAGCGTCAGACATCTTCATGCTCGGTGTCCTGACTTATGAAGTGCTGGTGGGAAAGCATGCCTTCCCCATGAAGGATGATGGCATTGGAAGGGCAAGACGGTGGCAGGTACTGCATGCACTACGTCGTCTGCTCACCTGGATGCCACATGCTGATACCAATCCAGACCTTCTTCACTCCTGCGTAGACTCAAACGGGCCCATTTCAGATCTGCGACAGAGGAAAACGCATCGAAAGTCTTCAAAACACCAAGTCACCTGGTTACGTTTTTGGCTTATTGCCTGTTGTTGCTCATGGCTTGTAGCAAGCAATATACTTGGGTGTTGGCCAGCATGAGCGAAACACAATTGAGGCCTGCATCAACAAGTTTTGGTGGCAGCACAGCCTTGTTGCAGCATACAAAGCACAGGGGAATGACGCCACTGTGTCATGCAGGACCCTGAGTTGCCATTGTGGCTGTCAGACCATGCTCAAGACTTCCTCAGCAAAATCCTGCTCAAAGATGCAGCCAAGCGCAGCTCTGCAGCTCAGCTTCTGAAGCATCCCTGGCTGAGATCCCTAGGATTCAAGCAGCCTGTGGACCAGTTTCCCAGCAGCATTGAGCTTGTGGAGCCTGTGCTGCCGCCCAGGCCTGTTCCTCTTGCTCCTCCTCCTCAGCATACGACTGTTGCTCAGCCAGCTGTCAGTGACGAGCCAGTTGTGGAGGAAGTTGAGAAGGTGCAGATGCCAGAGGAGATTGCAGTGACTGCTACAGGTATGGCAGGCTGCCAGCATACCATTTGCATGCTGTCTGCTTCTGATTTTCCCAGAGCAGATGTCTGTGGCTGGCCGTCAAGGCAAATGTCACATGCACAGCCGTCATTGCTAGTGCCCATGCTGTTTTGAGTTGTGACTGGCATCTGCACATCTGCTTAAGTATCTATGTCATGACCATCGGCCAGAGCGGCCATTGGCATGAGCTGCATGATTTGCACAACTGCTGCACACAAGAGCCGATGCCCCCTCACGGGTTAGGGCCTTAGCCTTGGCAGTAATGAATATTAATGCCGGCAACCGTCGGGGTATATTGTATACTAGGCCGATCATGACAAAATTATAAACTATACATTTGCACAACTGCTGCTACTGTTTGTGGTGTGTATCTGTCAGTGGTAGCATTGCAAGTGTGCACTGGAGGGAAGCCTAAGGGCTTGCCAAAATTGTCTTGTGGTGCATCTTAGCAAATGGGTGGACAGTCTTGCCTTGACTCACTCTGGGGTTCTCTGCTTCATGGATGTGCTTCATGGATCTTCACACGGCTGTGCTGATTGCGTCAGATGAGCACCAAATCGTTGATGCTGTGTTGCAGCCACAGTTGCTGAGCCAATCTCACCTACATCGCTGAACAGGAGTGGCAGAAAGCACTCAGTTGCCAAAGGCTCAGAGGCATTGGAGACTGGGTGGGATCTGTTCTACAGATCTGGCAACTCTGGGAGCAAGGCAAAAGCCAAGCCCAAGGTGTCATCGCCAAAGGTGAACAAGGCTATGTCAGCAGCTAGGCGCAACTCAGCACCACCTAGCAACATGGAAACAGCTGACAAGAGTTTGAAGTGAGGAGGTATCATTGTTTTTGCATATCTTTTTTGCCTGCTGCACATATGCAGCATTGCCATCCCTGCCTGTTCATCCACGCTCTCGCCTGTTATTTGGTATAAACCAGGTTGAAGTATAGTACAGTTGAACGCTCTTTGTTCAAACGTGCTTATCTTATAGCCTCAACATGCAGGCGTCGCAGTGTAATTGTAGAGCACAACGTAGTTATGCCATTCACATCCTCCAGCAGGCAGACCTCGATCATCCATAAGTCGTGTGTCCCAACTTGTGACTGTACACTGACACGCAGACAGCAATTACCAAACGATCCAAAGATTGTATAAAGTATTTTGTACTGTATCGTCAGTATAGGTGAAGCGGTAACAGTACAATATCCTGTCCCTTCACACCTCAAACAGTACCATCTCAGTGATATCAGACAATTGTGGTGAGATTGCCACTGCCAAAGCCACCACCACTGCCATAACCACTTCCTGGGCTCAATCCACCATTTCCATCAATTTCTAGTGCAACTTGCTCCAGTGACCCCAAATTCTGCACAGCAAGCACAGTGATAAAATTGCCGCCACATAGTTGCCTTGACACTAAGCTGCACTAGCCTTAGGCACGATGTACATATTTATCACTGGTGCAGTCAACAGCCAAAACAGCTCAGGAATGCACAAGCCTTGAATAAGGAAGCTAAGGGCAAAAGCACAGATTGCTGCGCTGTACTCTACTGCACCAGAATCTACAACTTGAACCTTTGCATTGTATTCCAGCATGAAGCACAAACCCCTGTTTATGGTACACAAAGCAGCGTTGAAAATCTGCATGACATGCACACTGCATAATCCTCTGGCACAAAGCACAGATCCCTGTTTGAGATGCACAAAGTGGTGTTGAAAATCTGCGTCACCTGGCATACACTCCAGCAAGAAGCACAGATGGATGTTCAAGATGCACACAAAGAGAAAAGGAGCTACCTGCAAGCTCTTCAGGAATGTGGTGGGTGTGTCGCAAGATGTGCTGCCTATCAAGATGTCTCGCCCCAGTTTGGCGCTCAGCTTGTGGGCCACCCTCATCTCACTCCGGGTCACCCCTCCCACCACAAAGGCTACAATGCGCTTCCCCTGCAACATGTATATGCCACCCTTGCAGGCCTAGGGTCGAGTAATGTCACAGAGCAAACACATCTGTACTGCCCTTGCAAGCCTAAGATAGTCTGACAGAGCAGGCATAACTGTGTTGCCTTTGCAAGCCTAGGATTGGACAGTTGACAGAGCAAACCTGCCGATCCCAACTGTCTGCTTACAGCAAAGATGGTACATGTGGCATGCACGATGCCTGGACGAGAATTGTTTTACTCCATTGCAGATTTAACATGGGCCATTTTGAATCCGGGTCGGAGTAAAGAACTAAACAGCTGCTCTCGGGCAACTTCCAGAGGTCATCAGGTGTGATGCTGTAGGAGGGCCGTTGAAGTGTCAACACATACAATGCAAGCAAGCAAGAGGCCTTGCAGAAAGTGGCACAGTTCACGTTCTACCATCAAAACAATGCACAGATCATCAATCTGAGGACCACAGGATGTGAGATAGCTGCCTGCACCTGCCACCAAAGCCAGAGCTAGCATCACAACTACAGGTTTGAAGGTGAAGTGGGTGACCCACCTTGGGGGAGAGGGCCTCCTCTCGTGCCCCTGCCGCCTTCTTGGCCCATCCCACGGATGTCTTGTTGCTCCTCACGCTCGCCCCCTTTGCACTTGGCGCATAATTGGAGCCTGCAAAACACATGAGAACAAGTGAAGTGCTGTGCAGGGGCACACATCACAAGTGGTGCCTGCTGATCGGTGCAATCGGGCCCTTTGGCATTGAGTGCATGACTGGCATTTCTAGGCCCGGGGTTGGACTTCAATCAATCAATTCTTCATCCAGGTTTGGACTTCTATCAATCAATCAACCAAACAACCTACCCAAGACATTTGCAGTCTTGGGGACGCATCAGGGGACTCAACAGTCACTGACTGCGAATCTCGGAAGCTTGAATGAAACAAGTCATTCAATGCTGTTCCAGACCACAGAAAGGTCCAAGTTTTGTGGATTTGGTGCCCATTGACCATTTCTGCATGTACGTATGCCCTTTGCACCGTGTTGCAACAAAGAGAAACCCAGTCAATGCTACTTTGTTGCTTGCTCAGCTGCAGCGTGGGCATCAGATGCCAGCTGACGAAATGTGAAGGACTGCCAAACTTGACTAGGCAACCTCTGCACAAAAAAAATTAGCATTTCCAAGTGGCCAACAGACTTTTCAAAAGCTTGCAGAGCAACAGCATGACCTACACTTACCCCATAACACAGAGTGCTTTTCGATTGCTACATCACTGAAGGGCACAAACGTTTGGCACCGCTTTGTCACCATTTGCACCAGGAAAGTCGCCAGGACTTCGGCAGCAGGGGTGGTCATCATAAAGCATAGAGGAGTTACCTGAGTCATTTGAGGGTGGCTGTACGTAAGGGTACTCATCAAAGTTGAGCTTGTTGGCAGCGAGGTCTTCCAGGACCTCCTGCATGAGGGGCGCAAACCTGGACAGGGACCACTGCTCATCACCCTCATCCACATCCCGGTCCTGCACAAAGTACAAGAGGCAACAATGATGATTAAACATAAATAAATATACTAAGAAAGTGATGTTTGCTCTTTCCAACTGATGATGAAATAGGTACACGCAGGGTAAGTCTTGTTTCTCTAGATCAGAAGCATTGCTGTTTGGCTTTGACACTGCACGAGTGTGTGCCACATGTTCCAGATGTATGTCGAGACTATCTTGTCATTGCACATAACAATGAACGACTGAGCAAATCATTGCACATGTCCTGTTGCTGTTCCACCTGCGATCTTGTACATGCTGTTCCTGGTGATCAATAATTTATTTCTTCACCATGAATTTGTCCAGTCATCCATTTGTCCATCCATCCATTCACTCGTTCATTCATTCATGCATTCATTCACCCTGCACTCATTCATTCATTCATTCGTTCATCGCTCATTCACTCCGCACATGTCTTTCCCAAAGGTCAGTCACGTACGGTCCTGCCAAGCTCTCGGTACAAACTTGGGATTGCCCCAAGGGACGCTCCCTGTACGAAGTTGGTAATGCCCCAGGTACGCAATGCAACCTCCCCCCGCCCCCAAAACCTGTGCCGACATACAAACCCAGCTTTGACCAGACTGACAGAATACCTTTCTGACGGCTCTCTTGCGCTTGCGTCCAAAGGTGAGTCCAATGCCGCTCTTGGTGTTGCCGCTCTTCTTGACGGGCACGCCCAGTAGCTCCAGGTTGTTGATGGTGTTCATGTCCATGTCTGTGAGGTGTGCCAGTCTCTGCCATTGCTGCTGCCTGGCATCATCCATCTTCTCAGGGTGGGTGATCACGTAGCTCATTAGCAATCTCACCTGCATGAGCACAATCATGATATTAATAGCAATAAATACAACAATGATGATGATGATATAAATAATATTATAAAAAGAATACAATAACAATAACAATAATGATGACGATGACAAGTATAATTAAAGTAAAAATGATACAATAACAATAACAATAATAGCGATGATGATGATGATGATGATGATGATGATGATGATGATGATGATGATGATGATGATGATGATGATGATGATGATGATGATGATGATGGCACTTTCCCGTAATGCTGTGTGTGTGTGGCACAGGTCTTGTCTCGCCAGGCTAGCTTGTTCTGGGCGTCACGGTAGGGAGCATAAGCAGGAATGTAAGAGTCAAGAATCACAACGCTGCTCAGGGGGGAAAGTTTGTTCCTGCTCACTGTCTGGAGAGCACATTGGACGCTCGTCATTGCTGTCACTTGTCACTACTGCAACCAGTGCAGCTGCTGTCCAGATTAGGGCAACAGATCGCCTGGTCCCAATTGCGAAGATTGGCATCAACTTGTCAGGTCTGACCAGGCACACATCAAGACACCTCATTGTTGGTATGTTGGCTGCCAACACAGAATCTCATACAGGGAGCTGTGTGTACCTGATCCTAGGGGGAGACAAGGTTTCGATGAATGAATGAATGCATGAATGAATGAATGAATGAATGAATGAATGAATGAATGAATGAATGAATGAACGCAACAGTGCCGCAGGCAGAGACACATCATGCCGTATCTGCGCCGTCTAGTATCACATAGGCGCATGCTCATCCATGGTTTTTGTAGTAGTGAAGCTTCTGGTGAGTTGTCTGTTGAAGCTTTGCACCTGTAGCGGCTGAAAGCGACCCCAAGCGTGAACAGAATGTGCAAATGGGAAAAAAAGGGGCTTTGAAAAGAAAACTGTTTCTGCTTGTTTATAGCAAACGTGGCTTGCCTCCATGCAAAATAGTTGCCGCTTGCTGTGGCTTGCTGACAATGTGGCCAATCATGATGACACTGCAATGGTGAATTACCTTGTCTTCTGCAGACATCTTCTGATTGGTGGAAATGTAAGTAATGATCTCTTTGGAAGTGGCATCTCCAAAGACTAAGTCCTGCTCCAGCTTACCAAGGTCTGTGAGATCCTTAGCATCGATGATCTGGTTGATCTTGCTGGCTATCTCCACATGCACAGACAAACGCGATAGCTGCTCCCTGAAGAGTGCAACACTAATGTCAGCCCATGTTGCAGGACAGGAAACATGCAAGGAAACGACAGGAGACTTGAAAGGAAAGGAAACATGAAAGGAAACTTGACAAAAGGACATGTCCTGCTTGAATGCAGCCTTGCTGTGATTCGTGTGCTGCAATGGTGTATGCATGACCACCAGAGTCAAAACTACCACTATGATCTCAACGCACAAACATACGCACAGAGCAAAGACTGCAGGCAAGTAGTTGACATCTACACGAATGACAAAACCAGCAGTACTACTGTCAGGGCGAGACGCACATTTATGCGTAGTGACTAAAGGCACATGGCTTACACAGATATGCACAGAACAAAATCCAAATGAAGGTACCTGACACGCCTACATGCATGAAGTCTTACCTATACTGTGGTAAAGAAGAAACCAGGTTCTTCATGTTCCTCATGTCCAGGGCACCATCACCCCCACCCCCCTGCTTGTAGGCGGCCGCCTTGTTCTTCGCTCTGAACTCATCCAGGGTGCGAGTGATTTCGATGGTGGCAGCTGCAAAGTGCTTGTGTCTCAGAGCAACCCACATGTCATCGGTCTCTGCTAGTAGGTGCTCTTTCTTCTCAGTCTTCCCTGTAAAATCATCCATACATTCCATTTACCCACTCGTTCATTCAATCATTCATTGACACATTCATTGACACATTCATTCATTCATTCATTCATTCATTCATTCATTCATTCATTCATTCACTCATTCATTCATTCATTCATTCATTCGTTCGTTCCTTCCTTTGTTTGTTCGTTCATTCATTCAGTCAGTCATTCCAGATTCGAATGTAAATAGAGTGAACATCAGCCTCAAAACGTGTTTGACTGACAGGAATGTGACCGGCTCAGGCTGATCAGCTTGCAAGCTCACCTGCTTGCGTCTCGACATCATATCTGAACACCTCGCCATCGAGGTTGAGCAGGTCATAGGCCATGGCCTCGTACGTCCACTCATGTATGACTGGTGCCACTGGGTCAAACCCTCTGCACCACACCACAACACAGCACTGACTACCTCATGACTGAGTGACCCCTTTCAGCCTGTGCTGCGGCACAGCGTAGCTGTACATCTATTGTCTTGACTTCTGCTTCGCAGTTGGTCCCTTCCTGGCAATATGTGGCGAAGCCTGGTGGATCCAGCTTCATCAGGGTGTCGCTGCACAGACCTTGACTAAGCCAATGACTGGGAAGCGGTTTGTTACAAGCCAGAGGCCAGTCGCTGTCATTATGCAACAATGATGATGTAGTTGCGGACATTTGTTGAATGGAGGACAGCTGATGCTCATGTCATGGGTGAAGACAGTACCTGTCGAAGATGACCAAATCGCATGTGGAGCCAGCTGGCAGCTGGCCAGACCGCTGCATGGCACTCAGCCGTTCGTTCAGGTCCACAGCAACGCGTTGGGCCACCAGGCTTCTGGCTTCAAGGCCTGTTGATGCATCCTCGCCAGGCTTTGCTGCCCTGAACCTGATGGTGGGAAACTCCTGCAGTACGCCAACAATGCTGCTTGACGCGTACAGTGCTTCAGTGCTGACAGTCACTGCATAACTTGAGAGTAAACAAGACGAGGCAACCCAACAGGTGCATTAGGTGCTCATTTAGAACCTTGAGTGGATGCTGCAGGCAGCATGCAGAAGATGACTCAGGGGTTCCTTGCAATTGTGACACGCTGGTATCTGAAGCAACCATATGCTTTGAGCAGTGACAGTGGTTACAGGCACGCCTCTCACACCAATACACTGCATCTCACATTGATCCACTGCAGAGACGTCGATCACAACTGCAGCAAATATGTGTATGACCATCCTGTGATGCAGTAGGACCCAAAAGCACTCTTTTCAGTTCAAATGGCTGTTTGTCCATGCATGTTTCTCTGACAGACTTTGACGATACCAGACATAGCAGCACTGTTGCAGATTTACGAACTGCAAAA
>JAABUO010010911.1_pt1 | contig 10010 bp, 7 predicted proteins | sample 5559291 | NCBI WGS metagenome assembly JAABUO01 (sample SAMN10711878, study PRJNA513372) | rock metagenome | isolation source: Antarctica rocks | place: Antarctica: Victoria Land, Finger Mt sud
GCCCGACGCCAACCCGGTGCTGAACAACCGGTGAAGCGGCGCGGGCCGGTGGTGGATCTACCCGCCCCCGCGTCAGGGCAGGCGGGTCGAGGCACCGTTGTCGTAGTTGTCGGGCGTGATGCTGGGCAGGTTGCCGCCCGTGCGGCTGGGCAGAGCCTGAAAGCCCGGAGGCAGGGGAGCCACATAGCAGCCGGGGGTACCCTGGGGGCCGGGGGTCGGGAGCTTGTCGCCGCCAGCGGTGTTGCAGTCGAAGTTGGGGAAGATCAGGTGCTGGGCGAACACCGGACCGCCGAGGCTGGTGCCGAACGGGTAGGGGTTTGAGCGGATGTCGGGGGTGCGGCTGGTGGAGAGGCTGAGCGTCTGGGAGCCCATGACGCCGAACTGGCGCAGGTAGTGGCCGACCCCTCCCGTCTGGGTGGGCTCGGTGGCGGCGACTCCGCCGATCCCCGGCCCGATGAAGTTCGACGTCAGCGCCTGGTTGTACTCGATCCACTGCAGGATGGGGTTGAACTGCTGAAGGAACGGATCGATCTGGGCGAGCAGGGGGGTGGCGCCGTTGAGGGTGTCGCGCAGCGCCGGCAACCCCGTCTTGGCGGCGCTGATGAGCGGGTCGAGGTTGATGAACAGGCGCTTGAGATCCGGGGCCAGCAGGCCGGCGGAGCGCAGGGTGGGCCCCAGGTCGGCGGTGGCGGGCTTGAGGTCCTGGATCAGCGGGTCGGTGTTCAGGGCGAAGGTGCGTACCCGGGCCAGGGTCGACTTGGACTCGTTGAGGAAGGTGGGAAAGATCCTGAACGTCTCAGCCAGGGAGTTGTTCTGAGCAGCCGTGGCCGAGAAGGTGCGTGAGGAGCCGGTGATCAGGTTGTGCAGCTGGGCCTCGTTGCGGTCCAGGGCGTTGAACACCGTCCCGGTGTTGAACACCAGGTTGCGCAGGGCGCTGTGCTGATCGTCGAGCACGGTGAGCAGGTCGGTGGCGCTCTGGGCGAACTCGGGCAGGTTGCCCAGGGCGTTGTTGAAGTCGGTGCCGTGGCCCTGGATGGCGGGAGCCAGCGACTGTTGCCAGGTGCGAAACGCATGACGCGTCTGCGGGTCCAGGGCGTTGAAGATCTGATCGAGGGTGACGGCCTGCTTGACCTGGGCGGTGTCCAGGGAGCCGCCGTCGGGGACGAAGGGAGCGCCCTTGGTCCCGGGCGTGAGCTCGAGGTAGGTCTCTCCCAGCAGCGTCTTCTGGCGCAGGATGGCCTGGGCGTTGGCGTGCAGGGGAGCGAAGCGGGGGTCGAGCTCGACGGTGGCCAAGGTGGCGTTGCCCTGGCTGTAGAGGTCCTTCTTGACCACCCTGCCCACCTTGATGCCCGCCACGCGGACGTCGGCCTCGATGCCGAGCTGGGCGGCGTCGGGAACCGCCACCTTGAACCGGTAGCCCTGGGGCTTGAGGGGGATCGCGCCGCCGAAGGACAGCCACAGGAAGAGCAGCAGCCCGAAGCACGACAGGGCGAAGAGCACCATCACCAGCAGCCGTCCGACGGTGGGAGCCTGCTTTTGCATCAGCCGCACACTCCCGCGGTGGTGAGGATCGGGGTCAGGTTCTGAGAGAAGATGGTCAGCTGTTTGAGCGCGGCCCCTCCGGGCTGGCTCTGGAGGTTCTGAAGCTCGTTGTGGATGGCCTGACAGGTCATTCCGAGGGCCACCGGACGCAGCGGTCCTCCGTTGTCGGCGGAGGAGAACAGGTTGGTCCCCTCGTGGGCGGCCCACGCCAGCCAGAACAGGTTGCTCGCCGGCTTGGTGCCGTCCACGGGCGCCCGGGAGGGGTTGGGGTCAAAGCCGAGCATGTTGAAGAAGTGGTTGAGGACGACGAAGCTACCGGTCAGGTTCGGGGTGGCCCTGGCCAGGTTGATGCTGGCGGGACGCAGGCTACGCACCAGGGGACGGGCGTCGCGCACGAACGGCCGAATCTGGGACCTGATGATGGGGGTGGTCTCGCGGGCGAAGGGACGCACGGCCAGGTTGGCGGCGTTGAGCGCCCGGGCGGTGGGGCGCAGCTGGTCGGCGGTGGGGCCGAGGACGTCGGCGAACGTCTTGACCTTGCCCAGGGTCTGGGTGGTCTGGCGCAGCGTCGCCGGTAGGTCTGACACCGCGCGGGTGATGCTCTGATCCTCGGAGGCAAAGGCGCGAAACACCGCCGCGGAGGAGTCGACGAGGCTGGAGAGGTCACCGTGCTTGGAGGCCAGCTCGCCGTTGACCACGTTGAGCGAGGTGATCACCCGCCGCAGGTAGCTGGCGCGGGTGGCGACCACCGAGCTCACCCGCGCGATGTCGCGGGTGGTGGGCTCAAAGCGCCGGAAGACCTCCTGCAGGTCCCCGCCCCGGCCCTTGAGCCCCTGACCGGCCCCGTTGATCAACAGCTCGAGGTAGTCGCGCGTGTCAGCGTCCAGGGCCGAGAAGATCTCGTCGGGGTTGACGTCGGGAAGGTTGTTCTGGACGGGGATCGACCAGTTCTGCTGGGCCACCGGGGCCGAGTGCGACCCCGGGTTGACCTCCAGGAACATGTCCTTCAGTCCCGTCCGGGGGCGCAGCAGTCCGGTGGCGTCGGTGTGGATCAGCCTCTTGTACTTGGGGTCGATGTTCAGGGTGATGACGGCGTGGCCGTCCTTGAGGCTGACCGCCGAGAGATCTCCGATCTGGATCCCCGACACCCGCACGGTCTGCCCCTGACCGGGGGTGACGGCCTGGGCGGTGGAGATGTCGGCCTTGAGGACGAAGGGACTGGCCTCCCACGGGAAGCGGAAGCGCTCGTTGGGCAGGATGACCGAGGCCACGAACGCCGAGATCAGCGCGAGGATGACGATGGCCACGAAGTCGCGGCGGTACTTGTAGATGGCGAGCTTCACTTGCCCGGCCCCCCGGTCGGGGCCCGGCGCAGCAGGGCGGGAAGCTGGTTGAGCTGACCGACGTGGCCGGTCTGGGCGGCGAGCTGCTGGATCTGGGCGGGGGTGATGTCGGGAATCGTGGCCGGAGCGGCCTGCCCGGTGATGGCGCGGCTGTGGGCCTGCAGGTAGCGCACGGTGCCGGCGCGCGCCTGGGCGTACATGGCCTGGGCCCGCGGCGAGGACATGCTCGTCTTCACCTGGGCGGGCGCGGCTCCGGGCACGGTGGCCAGACTGGGCGGCTTCTGGGTCTCACAGGGCACGTCCGGGCGAAGCGGCGGCCGCGCCAGAGACTTGGGCGGGTTGACGCCCATGATGGGCAGAGCGGTCTGAAAGAAGCTTCCCGACCCGAGCTTGTAGGTGGCGTTGCCGGCGTTGAGCAGGACCCGTAGCCAGAAACCGTTGGCGTCGCCGGTGCCCGCCTCGCCGGCCAGACCGTTCAGCGGCTTGGGGAACTCCTGAAACACCTGGCCCGTGGCGGGGAAGAAGTTGTCGGGAATGGTCTGATGGGTGTAGGGCAGGACCACCTGGTTCTGACAGCTCGAGAACAGGCGCGTCTGCTGGAGCAGGGGCACGGTGGCCCGATTGAGCCGGGCCAGGGCGGGGACGGTGGGACGCAGGTCGTGCACCAGGCCGCGCAGCTCAGGCTTGGAGACCAGCGACCGCAGCTGGCGGAAGAGGGGAATGCTCACGTCGAGGGTGGGGCCGGAGGAGCGCACGGCGGGGCGCAGGTCGGAGACGAGACGGCGCACGGCCGGGAAGGCGGCGTTCAGCGAGGCAAAGGCGGGCTGGGCGGCGTGCAGGGTCCGGGGCAGCTCGGCGATGGTCTGCTTGAGCTTTGACTGCTGGGAGGCAAAGGCGGCGGCGGTGGTGTTGAAGTCGGTGAGCAGGTTCTGCAGGGCCGCCGGATTGCGATCGATGGCGGCGGCGGTGGCGCCGCCACCGTTGACGTAGCCCGACAGATCGTGGGGATTCTGGCCCAGGGTGGCGTCGTTGACGATCGCCCCGTTCTTGAACGCCGAGGGCTGATACTGCAGGGCCTTGTTGTAGCCCATCCCGCCCGGTCCCGACAGTCCCTTGGCCAGCTCGGCGACGAGGACCTGGAGGTTGTCGCGGGTGCTGGCGTGCAGGACACCCAGGATCTGGTCGAACTGGACCGGGGCGGTGTTGTTCTGCACGGGGAGGGTGCCGCCATCCTTGAGGATCGGGGCCGACGGGGTGCCCGGGCGCAGGTCGACGAAGAAGTTTCCCTCCAGGAAGATACGCGGCCGGATGGCGGCGTGGGCGTCGGCATGGATGGGCAGTCCCTGGTCCTGGATCTGCATCGCCACCACGGCACCGGGCTGGCCGCTGGCGGTGGAAAGCGGCTGAACCCCGGTGACCTTGCCCACGTTGACGCCCGCGATTCGCACCGGGGAGCCCTTCTTGACGTTGTTGGCGGTGCGGAAGGCGGCCTGGATCGTGTAGTGATGCTGGAAGGGGATGGCCTTGGTGAAGCCCAAGTAGACGACGACCACGGCGACGATCAGCGCCAGCATGCCGGCGAGAAACGGGGTGAGGCTGCGCTTGCGGTTACGTCTCATGGCTGGATCTGGGCTCCCAGGCCGCCGGGGTCGCGGGTGAACGTCTCCCCGGCGGGCACGTGGGTGGCTCCCAGCTGGCGCTGGCTGGGCGGCAGGTTGCGGTCATCGAAGGTCTTGAATATCGGGCCCGTCCCCCCGGGGGTGTGGGCGTCTCCGACGATGTTGAGGCTCGCCGGGAAGTCATGAGCGATACGGCTGGGGTAGCCGCGCTGGTCGGCCTCGCAGTCGGCGTTGCCGCTGGTAGTCACCGCCGCCCCGTAGGGCTGGGCATGCAAGTACTGAGGGGTGTTGCCCGGCGCCACGCCCTGACCGTTGGCCGGACCGGTCGCCCCCGTCTGACCGATGCCGTTGGTCTGATTGCTCGAGTTGTTGAGCAGGGCCCGCTGGGCGCTGCCCGTCGGGTCGGTCTCAGAGAACTGCTCGGCCAGGAACGTGAAGTAGGTCGTCAGCTGGTTACACACCGTCACATACGGGCCCAGGTAACGAAGCGTCGGGTTGAGCGTCGTCACCGTCGCCGTCAGACCCCGCAACGCCGCATTAGTCGTCGGCGCTGACGCCAGATCACGCAACGCGACCATCGACTGCTGCAGGTTGCGATCCAAGCCCACCGTGCGGCGCGTCACCGGGGTCCCGACCTCAAGCGCCGAGCTCAACGGGCCAAGCGCCGGACGCAACTGACTCGTCGCCGTATCCAGCACCCGCCCAAACTGCGCCGAGTGATGCAAAAACGGCCGGGTGTCATGCAACGACTGCGTCGACACGTCAAGCGTGGCAGGCGACAAAGCGATCGTGTCCCTCAGCGACTGCTGATCACGCGAGAACGCCTCAAACGTCGTCGCCATATCAGTAAACAACCGGGAGTTCATCCCCGCCACCGGCGCGATCGTGTTGACCGTCTTTCCAACGCCCCAAAAAAGCGGGCCAGACCCGTCTTTGAGTTAGACAGATTATGCGTCACCGACTCCAACCGCGGCAACAACGCCGGCAACAACGAGATCGTCTGATTCAACGCCGTCCCCCGCCCCACAAACGAATCGCCAAACCCCGTCAGATTCTGCTCAGACGCCAACCGCGTCGGCTCGTCAAAAATCCGATAGATGTCATCAAACTGCACCGGCACCTCCGTCTGCGACGCCGGAATCGTGTCCCCATCCGCCAAATACCGCGTCACTGACTGCCCCCGCACAAACTGGACGTACTTCAACCCCAACGCCGAACGCGGCCGAATGATCACCGACGAATCCGCCGGAATCGACCCCACCTTCTTATCGAGCTTCAACGTCAACTGCGCCCCCACCGTCGCCTGCCCCGTCCCCGGCTCAGAACCCACATCCTGAGTCGTCTGACCATTCACCGCGATCGGCCGGATCGCCGAAACCACCCCGATCCGAAAGCCCCCCTCACGCACATCGTTGCCCTTGACCAAATTAGACCCGCTCGTGGTATCGACCTTGATCTCCCGCGTCGGCACGAACGGCAACCCGTTATTAGCGTTATAAGCCAAAAACACCGCCACCACCACCACCAACGTCGTCACCGCCCCCACCAAAGTGGGATTAGCCACAATCGAACCGCCGCGACCCGAGCTCATGTGCCCAGGAGGTAGTTGAGGACGCCGGTGGCACCGGCCGGGGGGCTCGCGCTGGGCGCCGAGCCCACGCCGGGGACGCTGGGGACCGACGGCGCGGGCACCGAGGGGGTCTGGCGGCCGGTGAGCAGACCGAGCAGGCCCGAGGCGGTGGAGGCGGGGGCCGGGGATCCGGCGGGGGCACCCGAGGAGCCCGACGACCCGGCGGCGCCGGCCGTCGCCGCCGCCCCGGGAGCCCGCTGACTCGGCGTGGAGGTGTGGGTGCGGGGAATGTGAGTGCCGTTGTCGGAGATGTCGGGCTGGCCGTAAAGGCCCGGTGTCTTGGGTCCGATCAGTGCGTTAGAGGCGCACTCGTGGAGCAGGGCGGCTCCTCCCTTGTTGACCTTGGCGGCGTCGGCGTAGGGGGCGCAGTCGGGGTTGACGAAGCCGTCGACCTTGAGAATGTTGTGCTCGGAGTCAAAGATGTTGATCGCCTGGGCGGTGTCGTAGAAGAACTGCTGGATGGCCTCCAGGCCCGTGTAGTTCTTGCGCCCGTCGGTGTGCTGAGCTGCCGCGCGCTGATCGGTCTCGATGGCGTTTGCGGGATTGTCGAGTGAGCGCAGGATGATGGCCAGATTCTTTCCCACCTCGGGCGCCTGCGCCGAGAACTGGTTGAGCTGGGCCACGGTCGGGGCGGCGACCTTGACCGCCTGGTCGGCGGTGACCGAGGCCTTGCCCAGAGCTCGGAACGCGGGGCGCGAGGCGTTGGCGAAGGGACCGAGGTCCTTGAACAGCCGCGTGAGCTGCCCGGAGGTGGCACCCAGGTTGGCCAGCGCGGGCGTCTGGGTGTCAGCCACCTGTCCCAGGGCGACCATGTTGGGCCGCAGCTGCTCGAGGAACGCGGGGAGCTTGTGGAAGGTCTGGGCCAGGGCCCCGCGACGCTCGGCGGTGGTGGTGGCGGTGCGGTTGGCGGTCTGCACGAAACGGCCCACCTGGTAGTGGTTGTGCGCCAGGGGCGTGACCACCGCGTCGCCCTTGACCGCCAGGTCGGCGAGCACGTGGTTCTGCTGGTCGAGGATCGCGAGCACGTGGTCGGTCTGGCGCAGAGCGGGCACTGCCCGCTGCAGGGCGGCGCTGAGGTTGGCGGCGTTGCCCGCGACCCCGGCTCCGAGCTCGTTGAGGATGATGCGCAACCGCTCGCGGTAGGGCATGCGCAGGACGTTCATGACCAGATCGGGGGCGATCGTCGACGAGGTCTGGGTGACGGGTATGACCGCCCCCGACTTCAGCGGCTGCCCGGTGGACCCCGGCTGGCAGTCCAGGAAGTACTCACCGATCAGCGACTGGGGCTTTGACGCACAGAACACGTCGGTGCGGAATTGGTCAAAGCCCTTCTGGGTGAGGGAGATCCCCACCAGCGCGTGATAGGCCTGCCGATCGAGGGCGAAGCCGGTGATCTTGCCCGCCCGCACTCCGGCCACCTTGACGTCGGCACCCGCGGTCAGGCCGAAGGCGTTGTCCATGGCCACCCAGTAGGTGGGAGTGCTGACCGCGGAGCCTGAGCCGCTGGCCAGGGCCCAGAAGGCCCCGACAGCGGTCAGAAGCACGGCGACGACGGCGATGCGCCTCATGGGCCGGGGGCCTCCTGGCCGGGTTTGCACTCAAACCCGGGCGGGGCGTTGAACTGCACCCGCGCGGCCCCACCCGGGCAGCGGTCGTTCTGGTGCAGGGCCACCTGGGCGGCGAACGTCTGCGCGCGCAGGGCCGGCGGGATGATGGACAGCTGGCCGTTGATGGTGGCGAAGATGTTGACGTAGGCCGCGGTCCGGCTGGAGTTGCCCAGGGCGTCGGTCAGACCGGGTACCGAGAAGCCCGAGAACCAGCCGGTGAGGTCGGGGGCGTAGGGACGAGCGAAGGCCAGCTCCGGGGTGGTGCCCTGGAGGGCCTGGATGCCCGCCGGGAAGGCTCCTGGGCGCTGGGCGCCGTTGGCGGTCACCGGCCCGATGGCCTGATTGCGCACGGGCACGCTGGACTTGGTCAGCGAGATCAGGTCGGCATTGGCCTTGGTGGGATTCTTGACCAGGATGGCCAGGTCGTGGATGGTGGGTCGGGCATCCTGGGTCAGGGGCTTGAGCTCGGCGAGGAAGGGACGCAGCTTCTTGGCCACGGGCTTTGACTCGTTGACCAGGGGCGTGAGGTTGTCCAGGGTGCCGCGCAGGTTGACGAAGGTGGTGTTGGCCTGGCGCATGAAGATGGGCAGCTGGTGGATGGCGTCCTCGAGCGCCGTTTTCTGGGTGCCGATAGCGGTGGTGGTGGTGGCCAGGTGATCGACCAGTCCGGCGAGGTCGTTCTGGCGAGCCGCGACGTCGGTGACAAAGCGCGCGTTGGCGGTGACGAAGCGGGTGAGCAGGCCGGGGTCGCGGTTGAGCTCGGAGAACAGGCGGCTCGAGCTGGCCAGGGCCGGATTGAGGTAGAGATAGCCCAGGTTGGCGTTGTGGCTCTCTCCCGCGTACTGGGTGCCCAGGCCCTGGATGAGCCCCGAGAGCGCCTGGCGCTGCTTGGGGCCGAAGATGTTGAAGATCTCGTCCAGGTCGACGGCCGACACCGTGTGGGAGGCGTCGATCGTCGCTCCGTCGGGTAGGGCGGCGTTGCTGGTCGGAGGCAGGTTGAGGTCGATGTAGCGATTGGCGATCCCCGACAGAGAGGCTTGGCGAATGATCACCTGGGTGCCTTCGCGCAGCTTGGCGAAGCGTCCACTGAGGCTCATGGTGACCTGCGCCTGGCCGTCGGGGGAGAGGCCGATGCTCTTGATGGACCCGATCGGCGCCCCCGCCACCTGGACGAGATCTCCGCTGACGAGCTGGCTGGCGTTCTGGAACATCGCCTTGTAGGTGTGCGAGCCACCTCCCGAACCGACCAGGACAGTCACCACGGCGGCCACGGCGACGACCACCACGGCGAGCGCGATGATCCTCCCGATGAGCCTCGAATTGCGCAACTGACCTCTCTCCCACTAGTTCGTGGCCGGCGGGGACCACGCGTAACCTGAGCCCGAAGCTAGCAAGCGCGGAGAGGGAGTGTCAATCGGCAACCCCTCGGCCAGGGCTTGCTTAACTCCAGCCGCCCAAGGCGCTTAACAATCGGTGGACAGCGGGACGGCCGCGGCGCTAGCCTGCGGTCTCCGGATGCCCGGGGTGGGATTCGAACCCACATGCCCGCGAGGGCCGCCGGGTTTAAGCCGGCTGCGTACACCGTTTCGCCACCCGGGCGCTCGAGCAGTGTAGGCCGCCGGGGGACTCTGATGAGATGCCCGGGCGGTCCCCCGGGCGCTCACCGACGGCCAACGCAACGCTCGCCCAGGCGCAACTTGACCGGTGCTACCGTGTCCTTGGGGCCAAGGAGGCCGACTCGCGTGGAGGTATCAGCACTCAGACACCCAGGGCTTGCGGGCCTGCGCGGGCCCGCCCCGCTGCTTCGCCTGCAGTCCGACGAGCGCCTGGTGGCGCTCGTGCGCCGGGGTCACCAGGCGGCCTTTGAGGTGCTCGTGGCCCGCTATCAGTCGCGCCTGCTCGCCTTCTGCCGCCATATGCTGGCCTCTCGGGAGGACGCCGAGGACGTATTGCAGGAGGTGTTCACCGCCGCGTTCAACGCCATGGTGGCGGACGAGCGAGAGATCAACGTGCGCCCATGGCTCTACCGGATCGCGCGCAACCGCAGCCTCAACCATCTGCGTCGCGTCACTGCCGTCGGTGTTGACTCCATGGATGTCCACTTCGCTGACGCCGGGCAGTCGACCGGCGACAAGGTGCTCAAGCGAGAGAGCTTTCGCCTGCTCATGGAAGATGTCTCGCTGCTCGCGGAGTCCCAGCGGACCGCCCTGCTGCTGCGCGAGATGGATGCCCTCTCCTACCAGGAGATCGCGGAGGCGATGGAGACCAC
>JAABUO010010913.1_pt1 | contig 10009 bp, 6 predicted proteins | sample 5559291 | NCBI WGS metagenome assembly JAABUO01 (sample SAMN10711878, study PRJNA513372) | rock metagenome | isolation source: Antarctica rocks | place: Antarctica: Victoria Land, Finger Mt sud
AGGGGAAAGAATTTGAACCACGAAGAGACGAAGAGCACAAAGAAGCGAGGAGAAAAAGAAAAACCTTCTCTCATTTCCCCTTGCGTTCTCTGCGTCCTTTGCGTCTTTGCAGTTCTCCCCGCTTTCGGCCCCCGGAATCTGCGATACTGCACGGCAGTGAGTAGGGGGCGAAGCGAAAGGATGTGCGACGAATGGCTGTGGTGACGTTGGACCCGATGATCGAAGCCCTCGCGGAGCGCGTGAGCAGGGAGCGGCGCTACCTCCATATGCACCCGGAACTCGGACTGCATGAGACGAATACCGCCAATTTCGTCGCGGAGAACCTGCGCGAGGCGGGCATCCCGTTCCGTGCCGGGGTCGGTGGCGACGGGCGGCCCTTCTACATGGACGCGGACGCCCTGAAAGTCGCCGGGATCGAGACGCTGCCGACGACGGGCGGCACGGGGATTATCGCGACGATTGAGGGAGCGCGGCCGGGCAAGTGCGTCATCTTGCGCGGAGATATGGACGCGCTCGCCATGCAGGAGGAGACGGGTGCGGACTACGCCTCGCTGACGCCGAATGTCATGCACGCCTGCGGGCACGATGTCCATACCGCCGTGATCCTCAACACCGCCCGTGTCCTCTGGGCGCGCCGGAATGAGTTCGCGGGGACGGTCAAACTGATGTTCCAGCCCGGTGAGGAGGGCTATGGCGGCGCGCGAGCGATGCTGGAAGATGGCCTGCTGGAGAACCCGACAGTAGACGCTGCCTTCGCCCTCCATGTGGACCCGCAAGTGCCCGCCGGGCAGATCGCCTACACGCCGGGGATGGCGAATGCCAACTCGGATCGCGTCTTTATCCGCGTCCACGGCAAGGGCGGTCACGCCGCCCGGCCGCACAGCGCGGTGGACAGTACGCTCGTCGCGGCGCACATCCTGATCGCGCTCCAGTCGCTCATCAGCCGTGAGACGGACCCGATGGAATCCGCTGTCATCACGATCGGCACGTTGCAGGCCGGCGTCGGCGCGGCGAATGTCATCCCGGAATTCGCAACGCTCTTCGGCACGGTGCGGACACTCAATCTCGACGTCCGCGAGCATATCCGCAAACGGATCCCCGAAGTCGCTTCCCACATCGCGCAGGCGATGGGCGCGACGGCGGAGACGGCCTATCTCACCGGCTACCCGGCGATGATTAACACGCCCGCGATGTGCGAACTGATCCGCCGCGCCGCGCTGCCGATCATTGGCGCGGAGAATGTCAAGGAGAAGCCGCTCGGCCTCGGCGGCGAGGACTTTTCCTTTGTCCTCGAAAAGGTGCCCGGCGCGATGATGCGCCTCGGCACCGGCAACGTGGAGCGCGGCCTGACGAATGGCGTCCATCACCCGAAATTCGACGTGGACGAGCGCGCCCTCCCCCTCGGCGTCGCCATGATGACGGCAATCGCCATGGAGTACCTGGGGAGTAGCGAGTAACGAGAGGGAATGCCGATCTCGTTACTCGCTACTCGCTACTTCCGGTCTTGTGTTCGTGGGTCATGCCGCAAAGAACTGGAGAGAGCCAATGTAGGCTCCCGCACTGTAATGGAATGAGAAAAGCCGGAAGGACGTCACTTCTCCATGCCATTCAATGTCGGAATGACCCACGTGTCCTTCATCGAATCCAAAGACAAATCGGCGATGCTGCCGAGGCGGCGAGCCTTGACCTCGGCGGGATGAGGCCAAGTGCTACGCATCTGTGTCGAGGTCCGGGACTTCGATGATCGCCTCTTTCACAAACAATCACTCCTTCACCGAATCCAAGTAGAGGTCGGCGGTGTCGCGGAGGCGGCGGATGAGGGGGCGGAGGCGTTTGGCATCGGCGGGGTCGAGGGGTTCGGTAGACATGGCGAGGAGGTAGCGAAGTAAACGCTCAGCGCTCGCCTGCACATCCTTCAGGGCGGCGGCATCCATCGCGGGCAGGGTTTGGCCGGCGGGGAGGAGGCCACGCAGGTTCATGCGCGGTTCCGGCTCGCGCGGGGTTTTCGCCTCCACGCGGATGCGGCGGACGGCTTCGGTCACCTGCTCCGCCGTCGTGTTGATGCTCATGCTCGGGTTCCGCACGAGGGCGTCGGCGGCCATGTCGGCGTCCTTGGCGGAGAGTTTGTCCTCGATAATGACGCGGCGCAGCCCCGCGCGCAGCGGGCCGGAGACGCGCCTGAGCACGCGGATGTGCTTCTCCGTCAGTTCACCTTTGCGGATCGCCTGCTGCTCCGGTTCCGGCGTCTTCTTCGTGTCCAGCAAGTCGAGCAACTGAAAGAGGCGCGTCCGCCCAATGCCGACGGCGTCCGCCACACGCTCCCACGCGACGCCACCCATCGCCTCCTTGAGGTGGGCGAGGCCGTCGGCGCGATCCACGTCGTTGAGGTCCTCGCGCTGGAGGTTCTCCATCAACTGGTCAATCAGTCGCTCGCTCGATTCCTGATCCTCGCGCACGATGGCGGGCATCGTCTCCAATCCGGCGATCCCCGCCGCCCGCCAGCGTCGCTCGCCGTGGATAATCACGTAGCGGTCGTGCGGGCGGTCGTACCAGACGGCGATCGGTTGCAGGATGCCGCGCCCTTTCAGCGAGGCGGCGAGTTCTTCCAGGGACTCCTGCGGGAAGGATTTGCGCGGCTGATCGGGGTCGGGCACGATCCGGTCGCGCCGAATCTGCTTGGCATTCATCATCTCCTCGACGCCCGCCCCGCGCGACGACGTGTCCTTCAGGAGATCGGCAACGACGGCAAATCGCTTCGGGCGAGACGATTTTGGTGGCGGCGGATGAACGCCCTTCTTCGACGGATCAATCATCGTCGGCTCTCGTTCCTGACTGTCCTGTGGGAGACCTTCGCCCGATTCCTCCGGTGGGATGTTCATGGCCGAATCTCCTTCTCCACCTTCCGCGCCACCTGCCGGTATGCCTCCGCGATCGGGGATTTCGGGCTGTAGGCGAGGATGCTCGTGTATGCCGCCACCGCCTCCGCGCCGCGCACGGAGAGGGGGATACTCGGCAGGATCAGCAAGTCCGGGAAGCCCGTGCGCAGGTCGTCAATCATGTCGGCGGCGAGGCGCGAGGTGCCGTGGACCTTCGTGGGCAAGAAGCCGATGATCTGCAACTTCGGATTCAGCCGCTGCACACGCCCAACCATCTCGAACAGTTTCGGCAGGACCATCACCGAGAGCGGGTGCGGCTCGATCGGGATAATCAGGTAATCCGCCGCGACGAGGATGTTGATCGAGACGACATTGAGGGAGGGCGGGCTGTCAATCAACACGAACTCGTAGTCGAGCGCCGCCAGCGCCGCCGGTTTCAACTTGTGCGCGAGGGCGCGCTCCCGTTCGAGGGTGTTGAGCAGTTGCAATTCGGCGGCGGCGAGGTCCGGGTGACTCGGCACGACGGAGAATTTCTCAATCGTCGTCTTCCGCGCGACATCCGTGATCTCTACCGTGTCGTCCACGAGGAGATCATAGGAGGAGGCTTCGAGGGTCAGCACATCCACGCCGAGCGCCATTGTCAGGCTCGCCTGCGGATCGAGGTCAATAGCGAGCGTGCGATGACCGCGCTCCGCCAATGCCGCGCCGACATTGAGCGTACTCGTCGTCTTCGCCGTGCCGCCCTTCTGATTGAAGAAGGCGATCACGGGCACGATGCGTCCGTTATCCGATTTGGTTCGTGGCACCTGCGTTCCCCGCTCCCCGCCCCCGCACGCGCACCCCTGCATCATTCGCTAATCCGGTGTCCGTACAATACTCGAAGTGTAGAGCAAAGGCAACATGCGCCCGCGCTTAGTGCATCCCTCCCATTCGTGACGCGTTACTTCTTTCTTCTGCCGTGATACGGCACGCTTGTGACGACCGTGTTGGGGCGGAGGAGAAGGGCGGCTTTCATGCGAAACGCGGTCTGCGAGTGCAAAATCTGTTCCCACCAGTGAGCCGGGATGTATTCAGGCACGAGGACGGTGATCATCGCGTTCGGGCGCTTCTTCTGCACCATGTCAATGTACGAGAGGAGCGGCGCCATCAGCGAGCGGTAGGGCGACTCCAGAATAACGAGGTTGACGCCCTCGCCCCACTTCTCCCACTTTTCCTGCAAGTGATGTGCCTCCTCGGCGTCGTCCGTCACATGGACGCCGACGACCTTCGGCGAGAGGGTGCGCGCGTAGTTCAGCGCGTAGACGGTAGACTTGTTCATGTCCGCGATCGGGATGATGACGACCTGCTCGGACTTCTGATAGGCGCTCGGTGCATCGTCGTCGCCCAGCGCCAGTTCCGCCGCCGCACGGACGTAGTGACGATTGATGCCCCGGAAGAGCAGGATGAGGAGCGGCATCAGAATGAGGACGATCCACGCGCCGCCCGTGAACTTCGTCACAATGACGAGGATGAGGACGAAGAAGGTTGCCGTCGCACCAACGAGGTTGAGGGCGAAGCGGCGCGTCCAGCCCCGGCCGCGCTCCTTGTACCAGTGCAGCACCATGCCGGACTGCGAGAGTGTGAATGCCGTGAAGACGCCGACCGCATAGAGCGGCAGCAGCCGGTCGGTCTGGCCACCGAAGGCAATGAGCAGGATCGTCGCGAGCACGCCGAGCACCGTAATGCCCGTATTGAACGCCAGTCGGTCGCCCCGGAAGAGAAACTGCTTCGGCATGAAATGGTCCTTCGCCAGCCACGTCGAGAGACGAGGGAAGTCCGCGAAACTCGTGTTGGCGGCAAGGACGAGGATCAGCGCGGTCATCGCCTGGATGAAGTAGTAGAAAAAATTGTGCCCGACAATCGTGCGGGCGATCTGTGAGACGACCGTCTCTGTGGCATTCGGTACGATGCCGTAGCGATGCGCGAGGAAAGAAAGGCCGATGAACATCGCACCAAGGATTGAGCACATCCAGACCAGCGTCTTCGCGGCGTTGTCGGCCTCCGGCCTCTTGAAGGCGGGGACACCATCCGAGATCGCCTCCACACCCGTCAGAGCCGTACACCCCGCCGTGAATGCTTTCAGAATGAGGAAGAGCGAGAGGCCCTCCACCGAATTGACTGACTCGCGCGGGGCATTGATCGCCACATCGCCGCCCGTCAGGGAGCGGAAGACGCCGAGAAAGATCAGCGCCGCAATGCTGAGGATGAAAAGATAGGTCGGCACCGCGAAGATCGAGCCACTCTCCCGGATGCCGCGCAGGTTGCCGAGGATGATCAGACCGACGAACGCCACGCAGATCTCCACGCGCCATGAGCTGAGCGACGGCAGCGCGGAGGTAATCGCCGCCACGCCCGCCGAGACGCTGACGGCGACAGTCAGCGTGTAGTCAATCAGAAGTGACGCGCCCGCCGTCAGGCTCGGCAAGGTGCCGAGGTTCGCCTTTGCGACGAGGTACGCGCTTGCGCCGTTCGGGTAGGCATGGATCGTCTGGCGGTAGGAGATACCGACGATCGCGAGCAACACGGCAATCGCGATCGCGATGGGGATCGTGTAGCCGAAGGCCGCGCCACCGGCAAGGATCAGCACGCCCAGGATCGCCTCCGTCGCGTAGGCCACGGACGAGAGCGCGTCCGACGAGAAGATGGCGAGCGCCTTGACATTCGTCAATCGCTCGTGGATCGCTTGCTCGCTGGCGATCGGGCGACCGACGAGCGCGCGGCGTATCTTGCCAAAGACGCTGTGAGGCTTCGTTAGCTGCTCGCTCGCGACGAGGTAGTCGGGCGAAACCTGCTTCAAGACCTGATCCTGCGCGCGCAGGACGCGGACATACTTATTGCCGGGCAGCGTGCCGCGCCGCACCTCTCGGAAATCTATCTGCGGCGAGGACGATCGCCGGGTCACGGGCGTCGCCCCGCCGTTCAGTTCGGCATAGAACTCCGGCGGACGTGCGGCATCGCCACTCGCCGCTTCCGGCGGGGCGGGCGCGATCGGTTCCGGTGGCTCAGTTGGTATATTGGCACCCATGCAGGCTACATCCTCCATACAGCCACACGGATGCGGTACTCACCACCGCTCCTCTCCCTGTGACGATACGGATAGTATACTCCGCCTGCAAAGCGAATGAAGTGCTGAGTGCTCAATCCTCCTTACTGTGGTAGGGCACGCTGGTAACGACGGTGTTCGGGCGGAAGAGCAGGGACGCTTTGAGGCGCAAGGCGGTCTGCGAGTGCAGTATCTGCTCCCACCAGTGGTGGGGCACGTATTCCGGTACCAGCACCGTCACCATCGCCTTCGGCCGCTTGCGCTGGACGAGATCAATGTATGAGAGGAGCGGCCCGGTGAGCCAGCGGTAGGGCGATTCGAGGATAACGAGGTTGACGCCCTCGCCCCACCGTTCCCACTGCTCCTGCAATTGGGCCGCCTCCGCCGCGTCATCGGTCACATGCACCGCGACGACCTGCGGGGAAAGAGAACGGGCATAGACAAGTGCGTTGAGGCTCACTTTATCAATATGCGAAATCGGCACGACCACGACTTGCTCCCCACTCCGTCCGTACCGGGGGCAGTGTGTCATCGTCCATCAAGCGCACCTGCGCGGCAACCTGGCGGTAGTGGCGGGAGATGCCGAGGCAGAGGAGCACGATGATCGGAATGATGAGGATGACCAGCCACGCACCGTAGAGGAACTTCGTGTAGCCGAAGATCACTGCCACGACTCCCGTCGCCACCGCGCCCATGCCGTTGATTACCATCTGATGCGTGTGGTTGCCCGGCTCGCGCTGCCAATGACGGACCATTCCCGCCTGCGACAGCGTGAAAGAGACGAAAACACCGACTGCGTAGAGCGGAATCAGCCGGTCTGTCTGGCCGCCGAAGACGACGTACAGGGCGGTAGAAAGCACCGTCAGCACGGCGATGCCGATTGTGAAGGCAAGGCGGTCGCCGCGAAACTGGAACTGCTTGGGCAGGAACCCATCCCGCGCGAGGATCGAGCCAAGCCGGGGAAAGTCCGCGTAACTCGTGTTCGCCGCGAGGATCAGGATCAGGCAGGTCGCGATCTGGATGATGAAGTACGGCGCGCCCTTGCCGCCGAAGACCTGCGCGGTGATCTGCGAGACGACCGACTCGTTATCGCGCGGCGTGATGCCGTATTGATGCGCGAGGAACGAAACGCCCATGAACATGACGCCCAAAAGACCCGCCATCCAGACAAGTGTGACCGCCGCATTGCGGGATTCGGGCTTCTTGAACGCGGGAATGCCGTTCGAGATCGCCTCCACGCCGGTCAGCGCCGAGCAGCCGGAGGCGAACGCGCGCAGGAAGAGCAGGACACTCGCGCCCTCGATGGCATCCAAATGATCGCGCGGCGTGGCAGTCGCCGCCGGGTCGCCGGTGGCGACCCGGAAGAGGCCCAACCCAATCAGGACGAGAATGCTGACGATGAAAACATAGGTCGGCGCGGCGAAGGTCGTGCCCGACTCGCGGATGCCGCGCAGGTTGCCGACCATGATGAGGATGATGAAGAGGACACCGAGCGGGACGACGTAGCCACCGATGCGGGGAAGGCAGAGACGAGCGCCAGGACGCCCGCCCCATGTGCTGCATGCACGGGCACATAAAGCACACGACGACCACGCGGAAGCATCGCGCCACCGTGATCGTCTGGCCCATGCGGGCGATAGACGCGGTGCGGGCTGCCAACGCCCGCCGGGATACCCGTCGTGAAGACGTGTGCGGCGACGGCGGCATGCTCGCGGCCCCGCACATACGTACTGGCCGCGTCGGCGGGGTAGGCGAGGCGGACGCGGAGTGCGCCCTCCTGATCGGGGAGCAGGACAGCAGCGGATTCGAGGCCGAAGACGCGCGTCACCTGCTCGACGACAGTGGCGAGGACGGTATCAAGCGTGACATCCGCGATCAGTTCCGTGCTGAGGCGCGAAAGCGTTTCTGATTCCATCGCCCGCCGCCGCGCCTCCCGCTCCCGCTCCTGCAAACGGCTGACCAATTCGCTCGTCACCCCGGCGACGATCAGGAAAACGAAGAGCGCGACGATGTCCTGCGGCGCGCCGACGGTGAACGAGTAATACGGAGGGAGAAAGAAGAAGTTGAAAGTGAGGAAGCCGATAATCGAGGTGAAAATCCCCGGCCCCAGCCCGCCGAGCGTCGCGCTCGCGAGGACGATGACGAGGTAACTGAGCGCGGGAGTGACGGCATTGAGATGCGCCCGGTTCGGTTCGGCGATGAGCGTGACAAGGGCGATACCAAGCACGCCAAGCAGGTAGCCGCGCCATGCCCGCCACCCCACCCGATTCATCATGCCCGCCATCCACCGCATCGCCCCCTCCTCCAATCTCGCTGCATCTTGCATGATACCGCGTCCTAATTGAATCATGTGTTATGGGGATATGTGTTTCCGCATATTGCTCTTGCGCGATACGGCACATACAGAGACAATCATGATTCCGGCAGGGGTGCCAAAGGCGGCGATGCGATGGATCGCCGCACGCATAGGGAGCGTGGGGAAGATGAACCGTTCTCGTCACAGCATACCGCACACCGTGCGGATGCCGTTTCGCGCGCCCGCACGTCTCTTCGTCGCGGCGCTGCTGGTTGCGGTGGTCTGGGCGTCGCACGCCGGGAGCGCCAGAACCGATCCGCTCATCGGCACATACACGAACCCGCTCCAGATCGCGACAACCGCTGCCGGGCCATTTGAGAGTTGCCCGGACCCGGCAATCATCCGTGGCCAGCAACCGGGCGACATGTTCTGGTATATGTACTGCACGACGAACCCGCTCAATGACGCGGATCGCACCGCGAATGGCAGGCTCAACGGTCACTACATGCCCATGTTGCAGTCGCGTGACTTGATTCAGTGGACGTACGCGGGCGATGTCTTCAGCGAGCGTCCGTCGTGGCTTGCTGTATGGAGTGGACTGTGGGCGCCGGATATTCAGTTCTTCAACGGTCAGTATTACCTCTATTATACCGCCAATGGGACGCAACTCCCCGGTCGGGGGGCCGCCATCGGTGTCGCCACCAGCCCCACCCCAATCGGCCCATGGACGGACAGCGGCGGCCCGGTCGTCGAACCGCAGCCCGCGCCAAATGGCATCCGTTTCGGACGCTGGGTGTACGACCCTGCCATCGTGACCGACGACGCGGGGCAACGCTACCTCTTTTACGGCAGTTACGTCGGTGGCGTCTCGGTGCGCCGCTTATCGGACGATGGCCTGCATACGGACCCGGCGGACGAGAAGCCCGTCGCCGCCGCGAATCGCTACGAGGGCGTCTCGCTCGTCAAGCACGGCGGCTACTATTACTTGTTCGCCTCCGCCGGTGAATGCTGTAGCGGCCCCTTCTCCGGGTATAGCGTGCTCGTCGGGCGCTCCACGAACATCCTCGGGCCATACACCGACCGCGAGGGCGTGTCACTGCTGGCGGATCAAGTCGGCGGGACGCCCGTCCTGAGCGCGAACGGCAACCGATGGGTCGGCCCGGGGCACAACACGGTCTTCACCGACGCCGCCGGTCAGGATTGGTTTCTCTATCACGCGGTGGATCGGGATGATCCGTATTTCGCGGGCACCAACCTGACCAAGCGCCCGCCGCTCCTTGACCGGCTCGATTGGCGCGACGGCTGGCCCGTCGTGCGCGGCGGTCTTGGCCCGTCGGACACGCCGCAGCCCTTACCGGCGGCACAGCCAGGCGATCCGCCACGCCCGGCGCTCGGCATCCTGCAGGAAGAGGCGCTTGGGCGACTTGACAGCGCGCGCTCGGTCGAATTTTCCGCATTGCCAGTGGGCGCGGTCGGCGCGGATCCCGCGTTCCCGTCCGGCTCGTGGCGTTGGGTGCGCCCGCCCGCCCCGAATACCGTCGCCCTGATGGACGGCACGCTGCACTTCCCGACGCAAGCGGGCGGTCTGGAGGATCATGCCGTCGGGATACTGACCGAGGCGGAACCGCCGGGAGATTACGCGGTGGAGACGCATGTGCGGCTCGATCTGCCCCCGGACGGCTGTTGCCCGAATGCCGTGCAGGCAGGGCTCGTGGTCTACGGGAATGATGGCAATTACCTCAAACTCGCGCACCT
>JAABUO010010914.1_pt1 | contig 10009 bp, 5 predicted proteins | sample 5559291 | NCBI WGS metagenome assembly JAABUO01 (sample SAMN10711878, study PRJNA513372) | rock metagenome | isolation source: Antarctica rocks | place: Antarctica: Victoria Land, Finger Mt sud
TCATGTTTAGTAGTACCTCATTTTTGTTCATTTAAGGTTTTTTTAGTATTGTTTCGTAATGTTCGATGTCTGTAATTAGTATTAATATCGAAGATTTCTTGTAATCGTTAATGAATAGAATAGAAAGATTTTTATAAGTAATTATCTTCTTAGCTAGCTTTTCATCGTAGCCGCGTATGAGCTTTTCTTTTAATAGCGAAATAGGTTATAAATCGAGCTTCTTACAGACTTTCGTAACTAGGTTCATATGTATTAAGATATAAGCAGCTGACCCGCTATTTATTAAAGATTAAATACTAAAAGACTGATCTTGCGAGATGAAAAACGCGTTAATTAGAAAAAACTTTTCGAAGTAATTATCTTTCTGAAGAGTTTTCGTTTTATTGCATAAAGATATTATCTTTATTCTTTTAATGACTTTTAAAGAAATAATTAATTTTTTAAGTCGAAATCCGAATTAGAATCGAAACGATTAAATTCATTTACATCATCATTTAAAGCATTAATTTTTGTGACTCGATGAGAGCATTCTTTAAAGATATAATTAAGCTTGTAATAAACGAAACAGTTTTCATTCTGCATGTTTATTTCTTTCGCGCTAGTTAAAACCGCGTCGCGCTGTTTTAACTGATTCATTAATATATTAGATTTTTTCTAATAATGAGATTTAAAAAGATCTTTAATAAAGATAACTTATTTAGTTAACTTTAATTTAATGAATTTCTTTTTCTTAATTTCTCGCATAGCTCGATACTCGTTGTTTAAACGTATTAAATAATTTCGAATTTCGACGAGAAAACTTAATTAAATTATTTAATTACTCAGAGCTACTTAAAGGCGAGAAATCATCTTGTTCTTTAAATTAATTATTAGTTACTTTTCTTAATATCTTAAATAAGAAGACAGGCGCTGAAATAGGAAATAAAACTCGTTAAACTTCTTAGCTTTTTAAATAAGATTATTATATTTCCTTCGAAAGTTAGCCTCTTTGTTTAAATCATTATACAGCTGAGCGAGCTCTTTAAGAAGTTCATTAATTGTTAAATAAAGATTCATTAAATCTCGTTATCTTCGAGTTAAAGTTGTCTTTAATGTCTCTTTAATAATTCTGAAGTAAACATAAGCTAGTCGAGCACGATCATTCTTATAGTGATTCGCGTTTATTTTCAGCTTATTTTAAATCTTTTCATGTTAATCGTTTTAAAAAGATTTAACGTTATCTGTTAACTGAGATGAATTCGAAAGCTTTTAAAAGCGATTAATTAAATCGAAGAAAGCGAAAATTAAAGATATGACTTCTCTAGACTAATGTAATTGTTATTTTAACTAAGCCTTCGCTTTATTTAATTACTTTATAATCTTATTAAAGTAACGAAAGAGTTCGTTAAAACGGGTACAGACTTTAACACTTAAGTCGCGTTAAACTCGTAGCTCGTTAAAAATCTTTATAATCTCGTTCGAATCTTCTTTAATTCATCTCTTTAATTAATGAATGTTTTTAATATCTTAAAACGAGTCGACGTTGTCGAGTTTATCAGAAACTGTAAAAATAAGCACGAATGTACGTCGTTTTCAAATTACATCGAATCGCAGATATTTTAAAACTCGAGCAGAAAGTTTAAAATAAATAACAGAGTTCGTTATGAATAAGTTTTAAGAGAATTTATTAATGACTTCGAGGTTTTCGAATTAATTAAACTCGTTAAATTAAGTCATGATTTAAGAATAATCGAGAAACGACGATCGTTTAAAATTTTAAGTAAATAAATTTCGAAAGATAAATAAATTTTCTGAGCGAAGAGCGATGCTCAGTAATATTATTAAAATAGAAACGACTTCGAAGTAATATTAATTTTATTAAAAGAATTTTTATAATTCTTTAGTAATTTAACGAAGATTCTTTATCGTTAATTTTATTAATTGAGTAAACGATGCGTACTGAATGAGCGTTAAATTCTTTAGCAATTTAATAATAATTTAAGCTCTTTAAGCTTAATTCTATTAATTTTATTAATCTTTAAGTGTTATTCTGTCTTTCGATTTCGTTAATCATTAAATAAATAAATTTCTTTAAACTCGATTCGTGTTAAACGAGTATCTTAAATGAGTATAAAGATTAATATCGTATGATTAACGAATTTTTAAATTAATGTTAAAATCGTGTTTAGAATTTAAATCACTGATAGAATAATTAATAAAATGTTTAATTTATAAAGATAGCGATAACTAGAAGTTTAAGAATATAAAAGAAAGTAAGTTTCTGAAGCGATATTTATGTACTCAGAGTTCGCGTTAGTCCCTAAGAGAAAAGAAGTCATGACACAGAGAAGATGTGATACTCAGAAGTGTTAATTAAAGTAGTGTTAAGATATGTATTAGAATGATGTTAGAGTAGGTTAAGGCTTTTGCTCGTGATGAGCTCGATCTAGCCCTAGTCGATTCTAACACACTCGTAACATACGAGCCTATAACATAGCTCTTACATTCACATCATGCATGTATAAAAGCGATCAGAGAATAAATTCTAACACTAAAGGAATTCAGACCTTTTTAATTTAAGGCGAAGTATATCATTTAATTAATCGGCTTTATTATTCGTTTAATTAACGTTTAACGTTTACAGATTTATACTTTCATGATTTAATCTACGCGATTTAATACAAAGTAAATTAGTATTTAAATTTACGAATCGAGTTATTATAACGACTAGAATAAATCATTCGTAACGTTAATAATCTTTTCATTAACATGTATATAACTGCACGAAAGCTTTTACGACATTAGTTAAGTTAGCATAAAAATGTACGAATTCTTATTAACTCATAAATACGTTAGTAATGAAGTTACTGTGTTCATATTAAACGAGACTAATACGTTCTGTTTTCGTAATATTATTCTTGCAGAGCGTCGCGTAAAAGAAATGTTACGAGTGTGTTAAAATTAACTAGAGCTAGATTAAGCTCATCACGAGCAAGAGCTCTAACATATTCTAACATCCTTTAACACAGCTTTAACACGAACTAATTAATATTTCTGAATATCACATCTTTCCTGAGTCATAACATCTTTCGTTCAAGTCTAGCACGAACTTCAAGTTCCTAGACATAAATATCGCTTCAGAAACTTACTTTCTTCTGTATTCTTAAACTTCTAGTTATAACTATCTTTATAAATTAAACATTCTATTCAGCTTATCTATCAGTAATTAAATTCTAAGCATAATTTTAACATTAGTTTAAGAAATTCGTTAATCATACGATATTAATCTTTATACTTATTTAAGATACGAGTTTAACACGAATTGAGTTTAAAGAAATTTATTTATCTGATGATTAACGAAATCGAAAGACAAAATAACATTTAAGAGTTAATAAAATTAACAGAATTAAGCTTAAAGAGCTTAAATTATTATTGAATCGCTAAAGAATTTAACGCTCATTCAGTACGCATCGTTCGCTCGATTAATAAAATTAACGATAAAAAACCTCCGTGAGATTGCTAAAAAATCATAAAAATTTCTTTTAACAAAATTAAAATCACTTCGAAATCGTTTCTATTTTAATAATTTTACTGAGCACCGCCCTTCGCTCAGTAAATCTATTTATCTTTCGAAATTTATTTACGAAAATTTTAAACGATCGTCGTTTTTCGATCGTTCTTATTAATCATAACTTAATTTAACGAGTTCGATTAATTCGAAAACTTCGAAGTCATTAACAACTTTTCTTAAAATTTAATCACAACGGACTTTATCATTTATTTTAAACTTTCAGCTAAAGTTTTAAAATATCTGCGATTTAATGCAGTTCGAGAACGACGCACATTTGTTTCTGTTTTTATAGCTTCTGATAAACTCGATGACGTCGACTCGTTCTAAAACATAAAAAACTCTCGTTAACTTTAAAGATGAATCGAAGAAGATTTAAATTAAATTATAAAGATTCTTAACGAGTTACGAGTTTAACGCGACTTAAGTATTAAAGCCTGCGATCGTTTTAACGAACTTTCTCGTTACTTTTATAAAATTATAAAATAACTAAATGAAGCGAAGACTTAGTTAAAACAACAACAACATTAGTTTAAAGAAGTCATCTTATTAATTTTCACTTATTTTAATTTAATTAATCGCTTTTAAAAACTTTCGAATTCATCTCAGTTAACAGATAACGTTAAATCTTTCTGAAACGACTGATATGAAAAGATTTAGAATAAGCTAAAAATAAACGCGAATCATTATGAGAATGATCGTGCTCGACTAGCTTACGTTCATTTCAGAATTACTGAAAAGACATTAAAGATAATTCTAGCTTAAAGATAACGAGATTTAATGAATCTTTATATAATCATTAATGAACTTCTTAAAGAGCTAGCTTAATTGTATAACGATTTAAACAAAGAGACTAACTTTCGAAGAGAATACAATAATCTTACTTAAGAAGTTAAGAAGTTTAACGAGTTCTTTTTCATATTTCAGCGTTTGTTCTTTTACTTAAAATATTAAGAAAAGTAACTAATAATTAATCTGAAGAATAAGATAATTCCTCGCCTTCGAGTAGCTCTGAGTAACTAAGTTATATAACTCAGCTCTTTAAGCGAAATTCGAAATTACTTAATACGTTTAAATAATGATCATCGAGTTATAAAAGAGCTTAAGAAAAAGAAATCGATTAAGATAAAGTTAACTAAACAAGTTATCTTCGCTAAAGATCTCTTTAGACCTCATTATTAGAAAAAACCTGATATATTAATGAATCAGTTAAAACAGCGCGACACGGTTTTAACTAGCGCGAAAGAGACGAACATGTAGAATGAAAACTGTTTTGTTTATCATAAACTCGATTATATTTTTAAAGAATGCTCTCATCGAGTAACAAGAATTAATGCTTTAAATGATGATGTAAATGAGTTTAATCGTTCGAGTTCTAATTCGGATTTCGACTTAAAAAATTAATTATTTCTTTAAAAGTCATCGAGAAGATAGAGATAATATCTTTATGTAACAAAACGAAAACCCTTCAGAAAGATAATTACTTTAAAAAGTTCTTTTTAATTAACGCGTTTCTCATTTTTTAAAATCAGTCTTTTAGTATTCGACCTCTAGTAAACAGCGGGTCAGCTGTTTATACTTTAATACATATGAACCTAGTCGCGAAAGTCTGTAAGAAGCTCGATTTATAATTCATTTCGCTTTTAAAAGAAAAGCTTATACGCGACTATAATGAAAAGCTAGCTAAGAAGACAATTACTTATAAAATTCTTTTAACTCTAATCGTTAATAATCATAAGAAATCTTTAATATTAATGCTAATTATAAACATTGAACATTATGAAGCAATATTAAAAAAACCGTAAATGAACAAAAATGAAATACTATTAAACATGAGTCGCGATATCATCGTTTTTTCTAGTTAATTAAAAACGCTAATATTAGTGCTATTAGTTTCGTACGAACTAAAAACCACGAGTTTAACGAACATTTTTAAAGCATTTAAAGTACTTTAACGATCGGTTTCGACTTTAAAGAAAAAAGCTGGTTTAATTTATAGCATTAACGCCGCGACTTTTTAAACTTTAGTTAATCGTTTAAAGAAGAATCATATTAAGTTTTTTGCTTTGTTAGTTGAAAACATTAATAAAGAGCTAACTTATAACATTTAATGTAATTTAGATTTAGTTAATCTATCTTTAATTAACGAGACGACTTAAAATCTAAAAAACATTAAGATTAAGCTATTCGCGGAATATTAGGATTTCCTTAACGTTTTTAATTAAGCTCAGATTAATAAGTTATTTTCGCATCGTTTTTATGATTACAAGATAAAGCTTATTAATGACGTCGTTTTACCTCAATGTCGAGCATATTAAATGTCTTTTTACAAGCTTTAAAAGATAAAGAAATATTTAAACGAGAATCTTTTTAAGGATTTTATTACTCTCAGTAAAGCTCTTTATTTCTTACCGATTCTGTTCGTTTTAAAAGTAAATGAAGATTTACGATTTTACGTGAATTATCGAAAGCTTAACGTTATCATTAAAAGAAATCGTTATTCGCTATCTTTAATTAAGAAGATTATTAATAAAATTATAAGTTACAAGTATTTAACTCGATTAAATATTATATCAGCGTTTAATAAACTTTAAATGTATCTTAATAGTAAAGATTATACGATCTTTATTATCGCTTTAAAAGTTTACAAATCACGAGTTCTTTTCTTCGAGCTTATTAATGATTCTGTCTCTTTTTAGCAGTACATGAATGATGTTTTATAAAACTTTTTAAATGATTTCTGTTAAGCTTATTTAAATGACATTCTGATTTACAATAAAACTTAACGAAAACATAAACAACATATTAAGATGATATTAAATCGCTTACGAGAAGCGAGCCTACAGATAAATATTCGAAAATGTGAATTTAACGTTAAAGAAATAATCTTTCTAGAAATCATCGTGTTAGAACAGAATCTTCGAATGAATCTCGCTAAGATGAAAGTCATAATTAATTAAGCTACTTTAATTAATTTAAAAGAGGTTTAAAGCTTCGTGAGATTTGTTAACTTTTATTAACGATTCATTAAGAATTTCTTAAAGCTGATTAAACCCTTCACTCAGCTCACTCGCAAAGATATATTCTTCTTATTAAATCAGGCCTGTGTTTAAGCTTTTAAAGATTTAAAGAAACAGATCAGCTCGGCTCTCATATTACGACATTTTAATCTTAAACGTCAGATTATTTTAAAAATCGATGCGTTTAATTACGTTAAAGGCGATATTCTGTCTCAGTACGATAACGAAGATGTTCTTCATTCAGTAATCTTTTACAATAAGAGCATGATTTCTGTTAAATGCAATTATCATATTTATGATAAGAAATTACTAGTCATTATTCGATGCTTCGAGCATTAAAGGCTCGAGCTGAAAGATATTAAACTATCGATTCAGATGTTCACTGATCATTAAATTTTAAAGATCTTTATAAAAAATAAACAGTTAACTCGACGTTAAGTAAATTATCTGAATATTTTATTAAAGTTTAACTTTTAAATTATCTTTCGATTAGGCAAGAATAATACTAAAGTTAATGCGCTAATATATATATTTATAATCGATTCTTTCGAGATCGTTAAACGTATCGAGAATCGTTATTAAATCATTTTAACCTCGAATAAAGTAAATATTCTAGTAACGAAATTAGAAGCTGATCTTTATTAACGAATATTAAACGCTAATAAAATTAATGAGCTGTGCATCGAATATTAACAAGTAATAAGCGATAATGAGCTTAAATTACATGATATTGAATTAAAAGATTGTCAGATCGTTAACGGAGCTCTCTTTAAAAAGGGTTTACTATGAGTCTTCGAAAATATGCATACGATATTATTATAAAAAATTCACGATCAGTCGTTAACTTCTCATTTTAATAATTAAAGAATTATAAATCTAATTTAACGATTTTATTATTAATTAAATCATCGAGTTACGATTAAATAATACATTTAAAATTATTATGATTATTAACGAAGTAAGGCGCTTCGAGACGATATTAATGAACTTCATTAATCTCTTCTTATTTCATAAAAACGCTGAAAGAATATAGTCATGAACTTCATTACGAAATTATCTTTATTTAAAGATTATAACGAAATCTGCATCATTATTTATCGTCTCATTAAGAAACGTTACTACGTACTCTGTTATTAAGAAAACGATGAAACCTTAGCTAAGAAAACGGTTTAAATCATGTTATGAAACGTTTATAAACTTCATGATTTACTCAGTTTTATTATTTTTAACAGAGACTTTTAATTCATATTAACGATGTGACAAAGCCTTTATAAGCGATTAAGAATTAAAGCTAGTTTATTAATAATTTATTATCTTAAGACAGATGATTAATCGAAACGAGCTAATTAAGACGTTAAACGCGAGCTAAGAATTTATTATAATTACATGCAAGATGACTGAGCTAAATGACTTTCAATAATGAAGTTTAGTAAGAATTTTAATATCTTCTTAATTATCTTAATGACTTCGTTTTATTTTAATAAGAGTTTTCATTCACGAATGAGTTTTAATTCAGATAAGATTAATTACGAAATAACTCGTATTCGTATTAAAGCTAGAAAGGTTAACGACATTATAGTTAAGATGAAAGAGCTTCTGATCTTCGGTCGCGAACAGCTAAAAAAGATTAAAATAAACATTAAAGCACAGATTAATAAGCATCGCTGAGACGTAATTTATAAGATAAGCGATTAAGTTTAATTATTCTCTTAAAACGTTAAAATAACTAAATCATGTAAGAATTTAAAAGATAAATAGCTAGAATTTTATTAAATCATTACTAATGTAAGAATCTTTTATCAGTTTCGCTTATTCGAAAGTATAAAGTTACTTCATTTAATCTTCAGTCTTAAGTTACTACGTTTTTATCATTAAAATTCTTTGCTAAATTAACATTCGAAATCATCTCGATCGTTAGTAATTAAGAACGAGAATTATTAAAAGATAAATGATATTTTAAACTTTAAACGCTATCGAGGTTAATTATAATATAAGATTAAATGAATAGGCCTGAATCGAGACGACGAATGATACTATGTTAATAAAGAAGAATTTAAAGACTTTAAGAAGATTTTAGCCGAATTTCATAAGCTGTATTCGAACAAGTCATACTAGATTAAATAAACACGACGTTTTAAATTTAATTTTTTTTTTTTATTCATGCGAACATGAATATTCGGGAAAAGAAGTAATGTTACGAGTATGTTAAAATTAACTAGAGCTAGATCGAGCTCATCACGAGCAAAAGCTTTAACATATTTTAACATTCTTTAACACAGCTTTAACACGAACTAATTAATATTTCTGAGTATCACATCTTTTCTGAGTTATAACATCTTTCGTTCGAGTCTAGCACGAACCTCGAGTTCTTAAACATAAATATCGCTTCAGAAACTTACTTTCTTCTATATTCTTAAACTTCTAGTTATAGCTATCTTTATAGATTAAACATTCTACTTAGCTTATCTATCAGTGATTAGATTCTAGGCACGGTTTTAACAAGAAACAGCTTCGCATTTTACTCGTATCGAGCATTTTAATTCTGCATATCTTTCGTTACATTATATACTCTTCTTTTCGTTCGAACAATCAGGCTAACACTGAAGTTTACGTTTACTAAATGCTAATGATAATCGTGAAAAGATTCGTCTTAATGAGCGAGCGTTTCATTAATATTATTTATTTCTTCGTACAGATTAATTTTCGTCATTACTACACGATTAACGTCTGTTTCAGCAGTATATCGTTAATGCATGAGCTTAGATTAATTAAAATGTTTTACATTAACATTAATATAATTAAGATGTTATTCGTATAAATATGTACAACGAAGTTCGAGATGCATTAATTAAAGATGACATTAATTAAATGATTATGAGACGTCGCATTATTCTAACAGAAAGCTATTCGAGAAATGATAAATACATGCATAATCTGTATCAGAATTTCATGACTATATTGCGTTATTTAAGTAAATTAGCTCTGTTCATTATCGTTACGATAAATTTAAAGTGAACAGAGATGCTTAATGCTCTATCGCTTAATTAAATAATTAATGATAAATCTGAAATCATGATAATGATGTTTAATTAAAAGCGTAAGACATTATTAACAGATTTAAAAAACATGTTTAAACCTCATTTAAGTCACGTCTGAATTATTAAGTATTAGAAACGCGAGCTTTTATATTTACATCTTTTACTTTTTCTGCAAAGAGATTATAGCTATATTAAACGAGCGAACGTTAATAAAGTTATTCTCGCGAAGTTATCATCGTTTAAAATAAATTTTAATAATAATTTAATAAATATCGTTAAGTTTCAGATATGTCACGAACTCTGTAAACGATATAATTTTATTACTTTTTACATGACTAATAATAAACACACAGATTAACGAATTTATTAAAAGAACTTTTCGAAGTCGTTTTAATCAGAAACGC
>JAABUO010010917.1_pt1 | contig 10008 bp, 12 predicted proteins | sample 5559291 | NCBI WGS metagenome assembly JAABUO01 (sample SAMN10711878, study PRJNA513372) | rock metagenome | isolation source: Antarctica rocks | place: Antarctica: Victoria Land, Finger Mt sud
TCGTTAGGCATCCTGAAAACATGACCTAGCCACCTGAGTCTTTTGCCTTGCAGCTGAGACTCCACAGATAGGGTGTTGCACCTATTCAGTATGACAACATTTGGCACATGATCGCGCAAGGATATGCTACAGATGCGTCGCAAGCAGTTCATCTGAAAAACAGCCAAAGGGCTAATGTGTTGTTTCACAACAGCCCATGTTTCTCCAGAGTACAGCAGAACTGACATGACGATGCATTGAAAGAATTGATCTATTCTTGCACCAATGCTTTCTATATCAGGGGGGGCAAAAGGGGTTGCAGGACAGGTGCTGTGCACATGTGCTAGGTGCTATGTCATCTGTGTTTGAAACACTGATTGTAGGTCTATAGGAACATTTGCTAGCTCCACCTTTGTTGGCAAGGACCATATTTGAATGTGGAAGCCAACTGGGACCAGTGAGTGATTTTGATGCAGTTGTTGAGCTGTTACAGGTGCCCCAAGACCCAGGATGGAGGGCAGTGCCGCTTCTTCCAATGGGCAGATGAACTGGGTCAGCAAGCACCGCCATCTGCAGGTCAGTACTCAGTGCTCTGTACAGCCTGACATGAACTGTGTGTGCATACCTGAGATACCCCCCCTAAGAAGAAACGCTTGACACCAGTCCCCAGGCGTTTCTGAGTCAAGACATACAAGGATCGGAGGTGTCTAATAAAAGCACGTTTCTGTATCCCAAAGAGCTGTATGCATATACCTGTGTGCACCGAGTTACATCAGTGACACTGATCTTGCTGTTGACATCAGGGCTGTGTTTGATGGCGCCACTGTGATGTTTGATGCTGCTGACAGGGCTGGAATTGCTGTATCTGTGCAACCTTTCAGTAGGTACTCACTGCAGCTTATGCTGCATACATAGGCAGGGGTGGTGGGGGTGGGCAATACACAAGGCCCCCTCCAGCAGCTGCACCCTATGCGGCCCATACATACAGCTCACCAACAAAGATGGGTGCGGGGACAGGAGGAGCAGCACCATCTTCTGACACTTGTTTCAAGTGCGGCCAAGCTGGTCACTGGTCACGCGACTGCCCCAGTAAGTGCCCCAACAGGCTGCACATGTTTGATTTCAACCAAACATGCTTTTGACTCTAGCATTTCGCAAATCTGCATCAGTTCACATCAGCTCTTTGGGATTCAGGAACGTCAAACCTTTTAGAGGAACGTCCATTAAACATTGTAAGTTTACACTACGAAAAGCCTGGGGAGATGTACTGGGAATGTTGTGCTAATGCTGCATGTATGACAACATTGCATTACTTTGACTTTGTTTGATAGGCATCTTCTGCTTTCACAAAGGGCATGTGCTTTCGGTAATGCAGCATGTCATGATCTGGCACCATGTTGCACCCATTGCTTGACAGGGATCTGTGTGACTGCAGATGGTGGTGGTGGTGGCAGCGTAGCGGGCGGCGGTAGTAGTGGTGCATGCTTCAAGTGTGGTCAAGAAGGTCACTGGTCTCGCGACTGCCCTAATCCAGGCTCAGGTGGTGGTAGAGGAGGCGGTGGGGGTAGTGGGGGCAGAGGCTATGCGGGTCGGGGTTCTTCAGGGTATGGAGGCGGCTATGGTGGTTCTTCAGGTTATGGTGGTAACAAAGGCGGAGGTGGGGGTGGGGGCAGAGGTGGGGGAGCAGGAGGGGCTGCTGCCACTGGAGCCTGTTACAAATGCGGGGAACCAGGCCATTGGAGTACCTCTTGTCCCAACTGATCAAGACAGCTGCTAGCACAACAGGCCTTGACATCAAGTCAAGCTGTCAGATCAGTGATATGACATGAATGTGGTATCTGTTCTTATGCATCTGCGTGGAATTAAGTCGACAGCATGGGTCTGAAACACGTAGGGTGGTGGTGACTCTTGCTATTGAGGTGCCCTTGTCTGGGTAGTCTGCAGCTAAGTGCAACTGATTGATATGCTGATAATCATCTTTCATGCCTTTCATGCTGACTTTGTCGAGAATAAGTAAAGGTGCAGTAGCTGTATCATGAGTCCTTGCCTTGTAACAGAGATCTTGATTCTGTGTGTACTTCCACTGTCTCAAAATAAAGCTCACACCACTGTGGTGTAAGTGGCACATTCTTTTGCAGCAAACATCACAGTAACAGTGATTGATGACTTGTCTTCCAAGTGCCGCCCAAAACTGTATGAGTGGCTCATACTATGCAGCATATGAGGCCTACAGCCAGCATGTTTGATATACAGCATTCACTTCTGTGGGAATGTCAGAGGCAAAGCAATACAAGCCAGAAAGCTGTTGAATGGATGTTGAGAGTCTGCCAATGGGTCTGTGTCTGTGACCCGCTGCAAGCCTTCCCAGGAGGTGTCTTGGAGCAACCCTGAACACAAAATTTCATGCTGGACTAAGACAAGGTTGTTGCACAGGGGCCTAGTTATTGACAGGATGTCGTAAGAAATCCATGCACCCAAGCTGTGGGCATCATACCAGACGGCCAAGTTAATGGCAAGCTTATATGCAACAGAAATATCAGTATCACCTATGATTTCAAAAACGCCGTGTGGTCTCTGAGGGACAAATTGACTCTGTATCTCAAGGAACATGAGACAATACATGCTCTAATGTTGCAGCCATGAAAGCGCATACTGTCAGTTGCTGTCTGATACCTGGGTTTGTGTGTTGTGGGTCACCTGTTGCACAACAATAGTCAACCAGATTCCTCCAGCTCTTTCTGGCAACCTGCATGTTTCATGATATGCATAGGACTGAAAGCTAGCGAGGTCACTGCCACATATGACAGAGGCGGGGCTTTTGTTGCAGTAACATGTCAAGTCTCACCACAGCATAAGGATTGGGTGTTGGCATGCTGCTTTGTAGTGTGCCATCAGGATGCCGCAACAGCCTCTGGCCGTGGTGCATGACCCTGCATGATCATGCAGCAACAACAATTGCAAAGGCTGGTGCAACACAGTGCAGTGAGGATGCACAATTCAGCAAGCTTTCCTGTTGGCGAAGTCCTGTGTTTGTTGTTTATCTGCATGTTTGACCGGTGGCTCCACAGCTGCAGGGCGGCCTTCTTGCTGTGCCTGTACCCAAAGACATCTTGCAAAATGGTGATACACTGTCTTTTTGTTTGTGTGGAGCCTTTTCGGTCAATCAGCAATTCACTATCATTGGTGTCCAGGCCACTGACGCTAGCAAAAATACCGTTCCCTCTTGCTCCGCCTTTGCCAGCCAGTCCTGAAGCTTTGGCATGAGCCCTGTGTTTGCTGGTGCTACTGATGCCTGCTGTGTTCTTTGTCTCACACTGTGGACTGCTGATAACGCTTGCCGCGTGCTTGCGGCTCAGCAGCGGCACTGACGGAGAATGCAGATTGTCATGAAGTATTCTTCGTTCGTGCATCCGAGGTTGTTCGTTTACAGTTTCAACAGCCTTGCAGCAGGTAATGTCTCTCGCTGAAGACGCAAGCCTGTAACATGTCTCACGCGTGGATCATTGCCACATGCAATTCTCACGGGGAACTGTGTTCTGGAATTGAACTTGGGCAGGCTTGAGGCAGGGCGTGCAGAATGCAGACATCTTGAAGCTGACTGCTAACGATCGCTTTGTCCTTTCCTCAAGTGCGCATCGAGAGTCTGCCAATGCCTATGTGACCAGTGCAGACAAATTTTTCTATGCTCCGGCTAGTCATACAACAAGCAAGCCGGCGATGCCTACATTCAGGCGAAATTCCAACTCACATGCGGCATGCCTGGCAGATGCTGCAGCAGTCGTCACTGCAAGTGATACAGGCACGCACAGCAGCACACGTGTGTTGTCACACAGATTGTTCGTACCCAAATTGCGTACACCTCCGCAGGTCCCTAATGCTGGGAGAGGACTAGCTCCTGTAGGACCAGTCCCACAAGGGACAGTCATCCACGTTGAAAATCCCATGCTCTGTTGCCCTGCTCTTAAGCATGTTGCCAAGGTGTGGCCATGCACACTTACGTTTTGGGCTGCTCTTGCCTGAGTCAAGATCCATGACTCTGCTGACCCTGTACATTCTTGCACGCTTGGTCAATGTGTACCCGCACGAGACACCTGCAAATCCAGCAATAATACAAACATGATCTGCTTGCAGGTCTGTCACCACTGTCTGATACCCTTGCAATCAAGACAAGCATCAATGTCAGCCTTGCATTTCTGCTCAAAATCTTGTGAGACAGCCTCTTTTTCCTACTCCAGAACAGAAAAGCTACTTGACCTGTCGCCATTGTCAGAGTATTGCATGGAATACAAAGAATGTTTCCCACTTCTTCTGGCCAGGGTGGCTTGCATGCATCTTAGCAAACAGCTACAACCTACAGAGCGGCACCCCAGCAGCAGTCCAGCTGCAAAGCAGCAAAGCAGCGATGCCCCACAAGGTGACATTTGGCAGGTGCAGTTTGTGCATCATTTGCAACGCCCTGACATGCTGCATCACACAGACTGGTTTCCTGCTTGTGCCGTAGCAATAAACCGTTTTCTCCTGTAATAAGCTGCTACTAGGCTGCAAGCTTGCACCGAAGGCTTTGTAGCACAAAGCTCGTGCTACTGTCTGCACCAATCCATGTGCTTACTCCTCCTGGTGGGGTAGCACTACTAACCAAATAGTTGTCTCATCATTTGCAGGATTACATGTTCCTGACTTTTGCACGCGTTCCACCCCCGCCTCCACCTCCCTGGGTTCAGACCCATGCCTTGTTACAGAAAGCTGTCCAGGACTTTGTCAGGAGACAACAGGCCAGAGTGCCTACAAACGTGCACCAGTCACTGGTTGCTGCTGCTGCTGATCTGAGTCTGGAGTGGTATGTTGGCATGCTTGCCAGGCTTCATATCAATTCCTTCAGGTCAGCAACCCAACAGCGTGTATCATCTATGACTGCTCACTGATTGCCAGCAGCTCAGTCAGCTACTGTTGCCCAGCATGGTCATAGCATAGTTGGCCGTGCAAGCAGGAGCATGTTGCTTTTGTTGTCGTCCTCAACTTCTGGGGTTACTGTCAGTGCCAGCTTGCATTGCAGGGTGGATGGTGTGATGTTGACTGGTGACTGCAGTCTGGCAGAAATGGCTGCTGCTTCTGTTGGTGCACAACAGGGCGGCAGTCTGGGCACAGCTGTGTACCTGCTAGCTTCCTTGTTCAATCACTCCTGTGGCCCCAATGTTGATGTCACCTATCCCATGAACAACAGTAAGCTGCTGCTGCCCACAACGCTGATGTGAAATGGTGAGCTGCTGCCACTCCCAAGCAGATGCATGTGTATGTCAAGAAAGGCAGGATGGGGTCATGCACTGGATGGCACAATGTTGTGGGGATGTTTGATGATGCATCACCTGAAGAAGTGTTGTGCAGCCATACTTGACGCTGTCACCTTTACTTATGCTTGCAGGTACAGCTTACTTTGTAGCAGCTCGGGACATTGCAGCTGGTGAGCAGTTGTGCATTTCCTACATTGATGCCAGCATGAGTGTCAAGGCTCGCCAGCAACAGCTGGATTGGGGATATGGGTTTTGTTGCAGTTGTGAGACCTGCACAGAAGAAGTGGAACAGCAGTCATGAAGTGCGTTCCTTGCATTGCCGTATATGCAATACTGCGTCAGCTAGCTGTTTACGAACTTGTGAGTCCATGATTGCATCCATCTGGTCTGGAACAATAGCACACCGTGATTGAGCAAGCCAATGCGCTCTACCTTGGACCAAGTCTCGTTGTACAGCACGCAATTCGAATCTGACATTGACATTATTAAAGAGTCGTGTGCGAAGCACCTCAATATGCCCATGCAAATCCAACAGCGACCTATTTAAATTGGTCACAATGCTAACAGACAAGGGTAACATTAATTGCATCGTGGTGTTGCATTGTAGTCTCCCTTAGCAAAGAATTCTCCAGATCTGATTCAAAGACATTTACTGGAAAATAGATATCGTTTCAGACAAATCTGAGCAGATCACCTGACACATGGTCAGTCATAACAGTGGCATGTTGATACAATTCACGCAGCCATGAGGCACAAGAAAAAAAAGCACATCTGTTTTCAAGGAATCAGAGCCGGCTGCAGCTCATTTGTTTTGGGCCCATTGAGAGCCCAATTTAAAATCTAAAATCGCACTGGAGTAAATAAAACGAGGTTGTCAAAGAAAAGAAAGTCTTCACATGTTATATGTGAATTGCCAAAATTGAGCAGACAGGCGCTCAAGCACCAATCTTCACATTTGGGATCCAAATGTGTTTCAGATGGCACTGTCATATCCAGTCTGTATCAACCTCAAACATTCCACACAAAAGCGACGACCACAGCATGGAACTGCTGGGCAACCTTTATGATGCGCTAATATGCAGCTGCCAGACCCAAGCTGACTGAGAGTACTGTGCCAGCAGCCTACAAAGGAAATAGGCAGTATGCTCCCACAGTGATGGCACTGCCAATGGCTCCAAAGCCAACAATTGAAATCAGCTTCTGCAGCAACCACAGAAAAGCTGTGTTACAACTTGCTTTCATGCAAGATGGTACAGCCCAGGAATGCCTCCAGAATGCAGACATGCTACTCTGTACATGACCTTGTGGTTGCACAACATGGCTGACATTGCCAGCAAGATGTTGACAGAATCATTAATGCCATTCAGGTTGTCTGCTGATTGCACTGCACATCAGAACCTGTGCCAGCATGGGCTATGTAGGTGAACAAGGCCAGCCTTGCTTTCTGATGTGCTGGAACAAACGACAGAATGGCCATGCTTAAGGTAGATGCCAGATCTTGCCTTGCGAATTTGGGCAGCCAGCTCTGGGTTGGGGACGGTCTGCATTCCAGTACCATCCACATCCCAGACATCTGCCAGGCCTATGGATCATAGACCTGACAGCCCTGAAGCTAGCTCTGCACTCCCCAGGAAGAAGATAGGGAAGATGCGAGCGCGGTCCCAAGGGCTAGCTCCACTCCTGATCTGCCATGCTGCAACTCCAACTAGTACAATCTGCAATGTGGTGTAGTTGAGTGTGGCTGCAAAATGCTGACCTCTGATACACACACAATGATCTGCTTTGCTTGCTTGCAAATTGTCTCACAAGATCAATGGGACAGCATGTGTACACAACAACAAACGCCATACGTGTGTAACTCCGAGGGCTGCTGTATGATGCTGGGGCTTGCTTGAGTTAACGTTGCAAGTGGTATGCTGTTTGAAGCCTACAAAGTTGACAGTGTGCGTATGGCCATAATGTGGGCTGCTGCAAGAGTGTACACCCTAAATGGTCATTTGTCACGCTGAATGCACACATGCACAAGGCCATCTCACAGTTGCATTGGGCTTGGCTCCAAACATACCAGCATGATGGTTCCAAGTCCTATGCGCCGTTTTCTCTCCTCGCTGTCAATATTTGTCAGGTTCAGAGCAGCACTTTCTCGGGCTTCCTGTCGCTGTGCCTCTGTTCTCTGCACACAAATATAGATATGCTCCTGGAAAGAGCCAACGCATCAAGCTCACTCGTGTCTAGTACATGTGCAGCTCTCAGACGTTGCTGCCCACTGCCATGTCCTTATAGTGCTCAAAGTCACCAGAAAGCATACGTTCGAACAAGGCGCATCTGATTGGCAGGTCTGCGAGAAGCCCAATTACACGCCAATGATTTGCCTGTCGGTTAATTGTAAACGATTACTAACATGATTGAGGAGACGTACATCGTCCAAAGGTCCCATGGGCACCGAAAACCCGTATCTGTCCACGTACCCGTCGCCAGGCCGAAAGAAGAACTTCCACAGCCTTGTCACAGGGCCATCTACCTTTTCAGACTCCATACCTCCTTTTCGCCAGCTTGTCTGTGTCAAGTCAAACTTCTTTTTGCCAATGTCCGTGAATGTCTCTTTGATAGAATCGCCGACTCGTACAACGGTGCGCAGATTTCTGTGACGATACGGTCTACTGCATGGCGATGCAAGGCGAGGTCGCACTGATCCTAGCATGACGCCCTGCATGCCTGCTTGTGTCGCCATCGCGTACTTACGAGCAAAGTTTACAGCCACTTGTGGCGTTCAAGGCATTTCGGGACTAGCCTAGGGATTGTTCGCCACCTTGCAACTTACTAATCGTATGCTTCCTGATGAGTCATCGAGCTTTTTTTTGTTCATTGTTGCTGGCTGGATAATCTTAATCAAGGCGACATGATTCCGCATTCTGAAAGTTTGCTCGGGCACGACGCACGAAATAGCGCTTGCGCCAGGTAAGCAAAACACTTTGGTTTTGCTGCTTCTTGCCACAACCAGGCGTGCATGCCCAGCACCACGCCGTTTCCATCCAGGCTGACCGGAACGCCAATCCTACGATACATGCCGGCTTGACTCGGAGGGTCTCTGCCTTGGACGGGCTGCGGACGCCGGGAGACACAGCAGATCAGGGCATAACTGCTGCAATACAAGCCAGCATGGACATGAAAGGTATCACTTACCCCTGAGCGTGGCCGACCAAGCCTGTGTGCATGTACGCCCACAAAGGCATGGCTGCTTAAGCTTTAGTATATACAACTTGTCGGTCTTGCCTGTTGATGACACGTTGTATCTCACAAAAGGCGTTAACTTTTTGGCTACCGACATTTTGCAGGCTTTGAAGGTCTCATGCCCTATCTGCAACAAAAGGCAAATAGGGCAACGCTTGACGCTCCAGAAGGCCTGCAGGACGTTTCACGTCCAGGCAGCGGGCGGCACGCTCAGGCACGCTCCTTGTATCACAGGCCTGCCTTGCTTACTTACCACACCATCATAGCCCAACTGTAGCTGAACCTGCAGAGCATGTGACTGAGTGATAGGTTTGGCAAGCTCTCAAGCTCCACTTCACCTGTGCAGGCTGGTACCAGTGGGCGGTCCACTTTGGATGGAGATGATGACTGGCTGCATGGTCATCTGGGATCTGACCATCATGGTCGCCACTTGACGACTGATTCGCTTCTGGACCCTGCCACAGGCACTATGCCATATCTGTACGGTAAGCAAAGGCATCATTTGTACTTCATTGCCGGATAGCTTTCTTGCTGGGCTGCTTCAACTTTCGCTGCCTTGCTTCGTTCTACATTCATCTGTGATACAGAGGCATGTCAGGCTTGCACACCAAAAATCAGCTCATCAAAATGCCACATTGGCTTAATGCTGCTCACCCTCTGACAATGTGCCGCAAAGTTGGCAATGATGTATTGCAGCAAGCTCTTTTGTATGCTGCAGGTCACTCTGGCCTGACATGCAGCAGGTTTGATGATACGCTGCCGCTTCTGTACTCCCATGCGCTGTATCCTGGCTTTGCTGGCAATGGCCATGGTGCAGATCACCACAACTGGGCAAATGCATTCCATGAAAGAGCAGATCAGGCAACAGCAACTAGCCCTTTGAGGCCGCCTCTCAGGTCTACATCAGCAGGTGATGTGCTTGTGCATTGCCTGCAACTTGTTATTGCATCACCTACTGTTTGCTTGCGCATTGCCTGCCACTTTCTTTTTGTGTCGTTCCCTGTTGTCTCATACTTGTCCTTGGTCTGTGGCCAAATGTGAGCTGCCAGGCCTTGTTCACAAGCAGACCTGCCTGTCGAACCTGATTCATACATTTCGCTTATCATGTTTGTTGCTGTGCTTGATGTGTGTTATCAGGCGCTGATGTCATTGGACTGTCAGATTGCACACAGAGCAGTAAAGGACAAAAGTCTCCCTCTAGCAATGTAGACAACGACTTTGTTAACTGTTCTTCATGCCATCTGGCAATCGCAGTTGGTCATCCTGCACCACATCTGATGGCATTAGTGTGGCAGGTTTCATGATGAGTAGCTTTGAGGTAGGGGATTGTGAGGGTATCAAGGCTGAGCCTGGGTTGGAGGGGGGGGTGGGGCTTCCCTTCGCTGCCTTGGAGGATACCCCCCTTGCTGCCTTGCACCACCTGCACCAGGTCTTACTCTCGTGCTCAACTGTTGGCTGTACTTGAGATGCATTCACTCACCCACTCCCTCATCCACTCACTCACTCACTC